>OIYO01000126.1_pt1 | contig 76250 bp, 81 predicted proteins | sample 1588191 | NCBI WGS metagenome assembly OIYO01 (sample SAMN03283275) | human gut metagenome | biome: human-associated habitat; material: feces | host: Homo sapiens | place: Peru | collected 2012 | reverse complement strand
GTGCTCAAAGTATTTATTTTAAATAATTTGTGACAAATGATTGACTAACCTACATAAAATGTAGAGAAATATAACAAATTGTATTGACTTTTTTAAATTTATTCAATATAATGTTACCAGAAACAAACGAAGGAGGAATAAAGATGGCAGATAAAGAAAAAAAAGAACCAATAAAAACATCAGTATGGGTATTTTGGATTATAATTGCAATTATAGGAGTTGGACTTCTATTCGCTGGACTACTAGGTAACGTTAGAGGAGATAGCATAACAGCATCAGTAATGTTTATAGTTGTTGGAATTATATTTCTATTTATAGGCTTAACCATGATATTGGGAAAAGCAAATATCGAAGCTAATGATTTAGAAATTACTAAAACAAAAAAAGAAACAAAATAGAAAATCTATTAAGACCATAATATTTGTTATGGTCTTTTTTTTGTGCCTTTGATATTAAAAAAATAAAAATAAGTTTACTACTGCTATTTCAGTTTTTGTTGAAATCAATTATTAAAAATAAAAAAATAAAAAATGTACATAATAAAAATATATTTTGTTATAAAAACATTGAAAAAAAATTATTGTTATGATATATTATAAAAAAATGTATAATTATTTTTTATTATGCCAAATTTTGATGATTTGGGCAAAATAAGAGGAGGAAAAAATGAAAAAAACAATTTACAACATTATATTTGGAGTATATGCAATTATAGCAGTATTTACAACAATCTGTTTACTTTCTTACAACGAATTTAAAGTAACTGAGTTTGGAGATAATGCGTTAGTAATAATTAATAATGATGATTTAGCTCCAGAGTTTGAAAAAGGAGATTTAGTAATTGTAAACAAAGCAGATAGAAAGAAAATCAAAACTGGAGATGAAATATTCTTTTATACAACATATGAAAAGCAAGCAGTAGTGAACTTGGCAAATGTTACAAATAAAGAAGTGATAACAAGTACAGAAACAACTTATACTGTTGAGGGAGACTATGTTTTATCAACTGAATCAGTGATAGGACCAGCTTCTACAGCAAAAAGAATAGCAAAAGTAGGAACTGTTTTAGGAATTTTAGAATCTAAATGGGGATTTCTATTTTTAATAGTGTTACCATCTTTAGTAGCTTTTATTTATGAAATTGGAGTTGTATTCTCTGAAATAAAAGAGAGCAAAAAGAGTTAAAACAAGGGATAATGTTAATGATTAAAAAATATGTTAAACAGATATTAATAATTATAACATTGATAGTAATTTTATTTGCACTATATAAAATTGCACAAACATATGCAGTTTTTTATAGCGAAGCCAATGGAATTATAACACAAAAGCAAGCTAACTGGATTATAAAAATAAATAATACAGATATATCTTCTGGTATTGAGAAAGAGTTTGTTGTAGATCAGTTTGAGTGTAACGAAAATTCACATATTATGCCGGACAAAATTGCACCGAGCATAACTGGTGATTTTTATATAACAATAGATCCTACAGATACAGATGTGGCTGTAAAGTATGAAATTAAAATGGACAAAAGTAACTTAGTAAATGAAAAAATACAAATTCTATCAATAGAAGAAGTAGAAAATAATATTCCACTTACAGAAACAGAAGATGGTGCATATTCAGCAATTATGAGTCTAGATGATATAAAGGCGGGAAAAATAAATAAAATCAAAGTTACAATTAGTTGGAAAAATGATGAAGAAAACAATGAAGAAGATACAAAGATTGGAACCGTTAAAAATCCTACTCTACAAATTCCAATTACAATCAATGTTAGTCAGTATTTAGGAGAATAACAGTGAAATATATAGGTAAAGCAATAGAAGTTATTTTTAATATAATAATTTTTCTAATATTTGTTCTTATAATATTTGCTGGAGCCTATATTATTCAGACAAAAGTACAGCATAAAGATTATGCTAACATATTTGGTTATACTGGATTTGAAGTTATAACAGGAAGTATGTCTGGAACAATAGAGGTTGGAGACGTTATTATTGTGCAAATAACAAAAGATGTAGAAGAGAATGATATTGTGGTATATAAAGAAGAAAATAGCTTTATTACACATAGAATTATAAAAATGAATGAGCAAACTATTATAACAAAAGGTGATGCTAATAATAGTGAAGATAAAGAAATAAGTAAAAGTCAAGTTTTAGGAAAGGTAGTAAAAATAATTCCAAATGTAGCAATATGGAAAAAAGTATTATCAACACCAGTTGTTTCTATATCCATTATTACAACAATATTGTTATTTGGATTTGCTTTTTCTTATGAAGATAAAAAAGAAAAGACGGAAAAAGAACAATCAAAGTCAAAGGAGAAAAAAAATGATAAACACTAAAAAGCTTAAATTAATAATAAAGTTATTAATAGCGATATTATCATTAATACTTCTAATAAAGCTGATTTCTTTTACAGCAGCTAGATATGAGAGCTTTGCAAGATCAAATGCAGATGTGGAAGTAGCTTTTTATCTTCTAAAAAAAGATTATAAAACAATGACCTTAAATTTGGACAGTCTTTTCCCAAGTAGTACACCATATACATACAAATTTTCTGTTGCAAATACTGATGGAAAAGAAAGTGCTGAAACGGATTTAGAATACGAACTTTCTATACGAACAACCACAAACTTGCCTATAACATATGAACTATACATGAATGAAGAATATACAGATAAAAATGCAAAAAATATAATAAAAACAAATGAAATAAAAAAAGATACAGAAGAGGATGGAACATATTTTAGATATATAACAACAGATAAAATAGAACTAAAATATACAAAACCAGAAACTAATTTGTATCAATTAGTTGCTTTTTTTCCAGAAGAATATAACACAGGAGATTATCAAGATGTTATTGAAGCTATAGAAATTACAGTTAATTCAAAACAAATATTAGAAGAATAGGAGAAAAGTTAATGCCAAAACGCAAAGCTAAAGAGAAAAAAATATATAATAGCAACAAATATAAAGCAAAACAACTCTTTATAATAGCTGTAGTTTTAGTTTGTACAATTACGTTAGTGACAACATTTGGCAGGTATGTAGTAAATACTATAAACAACTTTTTCGTTAGATCTAAAGAATTTTATTTTTACAGTGATAAACTAAGTGAAAAATCATCATATTATCAAATAGACAATTGGACAGGTGTTGATCCATATACAATAACAGTTAACATGAACAGCAGACTAAACAATATTAAAGTTACAACTTATGACATTGATTATGATATTAGTTACAGAGCTTCTGAAAATTGTTCATGTCAACTTAGCAAAGAGGCAGGAACAATTTTAGCAAGTTCTAATTCAGATTATTTTAATTTAACAATAACTCCAAATACAGGGTTAACAACTGGGGACAAAGTGTGGGTGGTAATAACAGCAACATCAAATGCCCAGTATAAAAAAACACTAACAGCAACATTTGTACTTACTGTAGGAAAGGAAAACCTTTCTTATGAAATAAAAGATTCAGTGGCAAGTAAATACTTAGAATTAAATATAACAAATACATTGTCATATTATAAAGTCAGCGAAGCATTTGAAAGCTATAAAGTTGATGATAAAATTGATGTAGACACATATTTAACTTTATCAGATGAAAATAAGGCGAAATGTTACTCAGCATTGATAACATTAAAATTTGATCCAAACATTGTATTATTGGATATGACTAATACAAATTATTTGAATGCCACACAAGTAAGTAAGGAAGTTATAAATGGTAGCAATTATATAAATGGAATAACATTTAAAGCTGAACCAATTTCCAGTGCGGTGGTAAGGTTTTATAAATTAGATGTTAGTAAAGATTACACATATCCAATTGTAAATGAAACATCAATAATTAAACTTACAAGCAAGTAAAAACAATATAATCCTATTAGAAAGGGAAAAAAGATGGCATATAATGTTTTAGAAGAATATATAGAAATTACTACTAGAGAAATAAATGAGTATATGAAACTGATATTTGAAAATATGTATTTAAAAAGGATATCAGACAAATATATAGAAGCATATTTAGATGTTAGATTTTACAATTTTTATCATAAGGATGAAAACTTAACCTTTAGAAAAAACTTTATGAATGCAATAAAACAAGCAGAACAGAGAATATTAACAATATATCCAGATGATAAAAAACTGATAGAAAATATGGCAATATTCTATTACTATATTTTATATTTCGATAAAATTTCATACAGAAAAAGCATAGATGAGAATATAGAAAAGCTATATAAGTTAAGAGCAAAAATTCTAAAAAAACAAGATGAAGAGTTCAAAGAGGAGTTTTATAAAACATATCAAAAATATGTTGATGAAAAAGAGAATTTTATTTTAAGATTAGAAACAGAAGACTTTTTCTTGAAAATAACAGATTATAAAAGTGCTAAAAATGTGAATAGAGTCATACTTAGATATAACATAAGATTTCCGAGAATATATAGCAATTGGGCGTTAGAGAAGGCTTTTTCTACAGGAGTAACAAGTGAAGACAAATTAAATGTGGAATATAATTTAGTGTCAGCCCAAGTGATAAAAGATATAATGAGGGGAAATTTTAAAAAGCAGTATATTGTAGAATTTGCCCCAACATTATTAAAAAAATCTAAAAAACTAAAAAGCATATTAAATATAATAAATAATCCAGCTGTACAAGATAAAGTTAGTTTAAAGATTAAGTATGAAGACTTTGAAGAAAACAAAGAAGAAGTATATGAGTTAATGAGAAATGGATTTAGATTTGCAATTGTTGTGGACGATACAATGGACACAACATATGGAACATTACAAAAGTTAAACGCATTTAGTTATATATTAATAAGCAAAGAGTTAAGACGCTATAATGAAATAATGGAAGATAAGGTTGTATTAAGAAACATAATTGAACTATAAATGTTTTAGTGTTTTAAGAAAGGAATCGAATTAGATATGGAAACATATACAAAATTCTTATATGATTTTTTATCACAATTCTTTTTAGGAATAGGAACAATGTTAAAGGGATTGTGGAATGGAATTAAGCAAGTAGTTGATTTTCAATCATACAAATTAATAATTGATAATTATAAAAATGACTTTTCGGTTTCGGAATGGGTTTTGGTAGGAATTGCTATTGCGGCATTATTGGTTATTTTTGTTTTAGTTTTCTTATTAATATTTTTTACGGTAAGGAAATATACAAAATTTAGAAAAAAAGCAATAGATCAAGATGCTTTATTGGAAGAAGTAGCATCCTTAAATGGACAAGTAGCAAGATTAGTAAAAGAAAAAGAAGATATTTTGGCAATGAAAGTATCTCAACTAGGATTAAGACCAGGAGAAAGCAGTACAGAAGACATTTCATCTGGAGAGGAAGAAGAAGCAAAACCAGCAGGAGATACAAGATTTGCAAAACTGGCTAGTTTGGATGAAGAATATAAAGACTATAAAATTAAAGATTATGGCAATACTTTTACATTGCCAGAGTTGTGTGACCACTTTAGAAATTTTGCTGCATCAAGATTACGATTATATTATACAATTGATATGATGAGACTGTTTATATCAGCCTTAGCTTCAACAAAGTTAGTTATATTGCAAGGTATATCTGGAACAGGTAAAACATCTCTTGCGTATGCGTGGGGAAAATTTTTGAAACACGACTCGTGTGTTGCATCTGTACAGCCATCTTGGAGAGATAGAACGGAATTGTTTGGCTACTTCAACGAATTTACTAAAAAATTCAACGAAACAGAAGTATTAAAAGAAATGTACAAGGCAGGATATACAGATGATGTTTATACAGTAATACTAGACGAGATGAACATTTCCCGTGTTGAGTATTATTTTGCTGAAATGCTATCTATTCTGGAAATGCCTAACAAAGATGAATGGATAATAGAATTGGTTCCTAGTAGCTGGAAAACAGACCCCGTAAAATTAAAGGATGGAAAACTAAAAATACCAGCAAATATGTGGTATATAGGAACAATCAACAACGACGACTCTACATTTATGGTTACAGATAAGGTTTACGATAGAGCTATGCCTATAGACATAAATGATAAAGGTAAGGTTTTTGAGCCAATAGATATGGATCCAATGGATATAAATTATACGTATTTAGACAAAGTTTTCCAAGAAGCAATGCAAGAACATCAAGTATCAGAAGAAACATTGGCAAGCATTGAAAAAATGGATGATTATACAATAAAACATTTCCGTATAGCTTTTGGTAACCGTATTGTGGCACACATGAAAAAGTTTGTGCCAGTATATGTAGGCTGCGGTGGCGACGAAATAGATGGAGTAGATTATTTCATGGCCAAAAAGGTTTTAAGAAAGTTTGAGCAGTTAAATATTTCTTATATAAGAGATGAAATTGACCCATATATAGACTTCTTAAACAAAACTTTTGGAGATGGAAAAATGAAAGAATGTATTGAATATTTACTTCGTTTGAAAAAGCTTACATAGTTTAGTAAAAAGGAGGAAAGCATGGATGTTTAGAAAGCTAAATATTCACGCAAAAACGAAAGTATGGAAGACAGAGGAATTATAGATATATACGAAAGTGCTGATGATAAACAAACAGAGCAATTTAAAAACAATATAAATTCAACGTTAAGAGTACAAACAGATTACGAGAAAGTAATAAAAGATACAGAATGGATAGAAAAAATGGAAGAAGTTGTTCCATATATTGATAATATTTTTCGTAATCCAAACCGTTTTATCATTAACGAAGAAGAAATTGTAAAAATAGAACGTGCAAGAAAAATAACCGTAGATAGTATAAAACACTTAACAAAAAATACGAACTTTATTCAGGAGATAGATAAGAAAACAGGAGATGTAAAACCTTCTAAAATATTAAATATAAATAAAGAAGAAAGTTATGATACCTATGAAAATAGACTTATTTATACACTTGTACAAAATATGAAGTTTTTTATAAGTAAAAAGAAAAAAACAATAGAACAGTTCAGTGGAGACAACAGTGACAACAAAAATAATAAGAGGATAGATTATAGTGGAAATACTAAAGTTGCAAAACAAAAGGTTAATATCAATCTTTCATTAGACACAGCTCTAGATACAGAAGGAGAAGGAAAAAAAGAGCCAGAGGAGGATTCAGCAGACAATCTTTTAGAGAGAATTGCAAGATTAGAAGTTAAAGTTTCAGATTTAACAACAAGTGATGTATATAAGGTAATAGATAAAAAGCACATCACATTAATAACAGGACCTATAAAAAAGACAAATGTTGTCCTAAAAAATGTTAATTTTCAATATGCTATGAAAATGTGGACATATTTGCAAGAAAATTTAGAAGATAAAACTCAAAATATAAATGAGAAAAATGATTATGAAGATACTGGAGAATTAAAGAACTTAATAGATGATTCTTTCTATCTACAATATTTAATATTAAATACATTAGACAAAGAACAACAAGACGATTTCAAAAACGAAGAAAAAGAAAAAGAAGTTCAAGAAATAGTTGTTAGTAAAATGTTAGAAAAAGTTGTAGATATGAATAGTGACATGCCAGAAGATGAACTACAAAAAATGATTGCAGATAAAATTGCGATTATAAAATATAGAAATATGGTAAATATGAAGGAAATACAAAAAATATTTGATAAACATATTGAAAAATATCTAAATAAAATTAGTTTATAAAGTAATAATAAAAATTAGAAAATACGAAAGGAATTTATAAAATGGAAAAACTAAGAGAAAATAAAGTATTAGGAATAATAGGAACAATATTATATTACTTTTTAGTAGTATTAATATTTGCTGTTTTAGTAGTTGTTATATTACAAAGAGTGTCAAATAATAATCTTACAATAGGTGGAATACGAATATTCAATGTAGTTACAGAAAGTATGGTTCCAAAGTATGAAGTTGGAGATGTTTTAATAGCAAAAACTGTTGATGCAGATAGCTTACAAGTTGGGGATGATGTTGCATATAGAGGAGAAGTAGGAACTTTTAACGGAAAAATTGTAACTCACCAAATAATAGAAAAAAAGACAGAGGATGGACAAATAAAATTTGTAACCAAAGGAATAGCAAACGAAGAAAGTGATCCTCAAATATCGTCAAATCAAGTATATGGAAAAATAATATATAAAGTAAAATCTTTAAGTATAATAAGTAAAATAATAAATAACTTGTTTGGATTTTACTTCTTGATATTTGTTCCTATAACAATATTAATAATAATAAAAATAAGAGACATATACTTAGATATAAAAGAGAGAAAAGAAGATGATAAGGACGGAGATGAAGATGATAAAGAAGAAGGTAGCAGAACAGATAAAAAACAAAGAAATTCATCAGGAACAAAATCAACAAAAGGAAACAAAGACGGGGACGAAAACGCAAAAGACGAAAAATAAAAAAGGGCTATTGCGATATGTAAAATTAAGAACATTAATAATTCTAGTCGTAATGCTTATATTTAACACATATGCATGGTTTGTGTTTGCTACTAAAGCATCATTAGATTTGCAAGTTCATGTAAGCTCTTGGAATGTTTCATTTAGAGTAGATGAACAAGAAAGTAGTACAAATATGATAGTAGATGCTGGAAAAATATATCCAGGAATGCCAGATTTCCAAAAGGTTATAGTTGTGTCTAGTTCTGGAGAAGAAAAGGCAACATTGTCATATAAATATAAAAGTGTAACTATAATGGGCAAAACATACAAAGCTGGCGAAGAGTATACAGAAGATGAATTAAAAAAGATGATGGAAGAAGACAATCCATTTAAAGTAAGTGTGGCAATAGACCAAGAACATATAGCAGAAAAAGATGGACAGGGTTCATTTACAATAACTGTAACATGGCCATTTGAATCTGGAGATGATGAACTAGATACACAATGGGGAGAAAAAGCATATGCTTTTTACGAGAATAATGGCGATGCTAGCAGTTTGCATATAGAGTTAGAATTAATAGCTGAACAAGATGCAAAAGATAATACAAATGAAAATGTTTAATATTTAATATTGATTTTAGAATTTTGGTATGTTATAAATATAAATGGAAAAAATAACTAAAGACCAAATAAAAATATACCAAAGTGAGAGGAGAACGGTAAAATGAAAAAAAATCAAATTCAAAAGAATACAAAAGAAAATAGAGGTATAACTCTAGTGGCACTGGTAGTAACAATAGTAGTGCTATTAATACTTGCAGGTGTTAGTATCAATTTAATTTTAAGCAATAGTGGAATAATAAATAAATCAACAGAAGCAAAAGAAAAGCATGAACAAGGAAAAGAAAACGATCAAACTGATTTAGATGATGCAGAGATGTGGATAGATCAGTGGGCATCAGGAATCTCTAAACCAATAAAGGTATCTGTAAATTCAAAAGCATCAGCTAATGGAACAATAGATGGAAAAAAAGCAACAAGCTATAATCCAATAATACCAGAAGGATATACCCCAATAGATACAGGTACATCAAGTTGGGGAGATGGAAGTTCAGCACCAGCACAAGCTGATGTGAATCAAGGTTTAGTCATAACAGATGACCATGGAAATGAATGGGTTTGGATACCAGTAGAAGATGTAACAGTAATGTGTGATACATCAAATTCAATTGAGTACACACTAAATGCAACTGATTCTGTAAAAACCAAATGGTATTCTAGAGCGATAAGAATAGGAAATGATGACAGCACATCGGCTGACCAATATACAACGAACCCATATGAATCGGAAACTGATGGAGCAGGAGCAAGAGGCGTACCAGGAGACACAAGTAGTTACCGTGAACCAGACGTTGCAATTAGTGAAGATATTGGTGGAGCAGAAATATTCACATCGGATTATAAAGAGATGATAGAAAGCATAAGCAGATATGGTGGATTCTATGTGGGAAGATATGAATTATCGAATGTGGGGGTTCAAAAAAATCAGGCTTCGTTAGTGAGTAAAAATTGGTATGAATTATATGGTGCATGTACAACGCTGAATGCAAGTGATAAAGTTACAACAAGAATGATATGGGGATGTCAATGGGATATGGTTTGTAACTTTATAGCAAACAAAGGGGAAAAAAAGGATGTATGGGACTCACGTTCATGGGGAAATTATGAAGATTCAATAGAACCTGCAAATGGTGGCAACTATCAAGAATATAAAATAAATAATACGGGGTCAAACGAAGCATGGAAAGCCAATAATATTTATGATATAGCAGGAAATTGTGCAGAATGGACTCAGGAAGCAGTAGGAACAGATAGAGTCAGAAGAGGAGGATCGAATTGGGATACAGCATATGAATATACTAATGCATCTGCAGCTAGTAAAGGCTTGTCATATTATGGAATAAAACGGAAGGACCAGTTCAGAAACTTCTCGTCCAACGCTTATAGTAAAATAAATGTACTTTAGGCTTGAGAGGGGAACCAAAACTACAAATTAATTTAAAAGTAATATAAAGCAATATAGCATAGAAGCTATATTGCTTTATATGTATAGAGAATAATTATGGGAGATGTGATAAGTTGTTTCAATCATAATAAAATTTTCCTAAAATTTAATTTTAATACTTTTATTTTTTACTTTAATTAAAAATTGAGAATAAAATAACTTGAATTTTATAACAAAATGTTATAAAATTCAAGCAAGCTAAAATAAAATTTGGTTACATAAAAAATTTGTTTGAATTAAGTATATTACTTAAGGAATTTGTTCATAATGAAAGTATAGCAATAATACTTAGAAAAATCAACATTTAATAACAAAAAGTTTTAAATAAATTTTATAAAAAATATTTATAAAGTTTAAAATAGAATTGCTATAAATGTGAGAAATTCACGGATATACACTAATTTAAACAGAATGCCGGATTTCCTTAAGTAATATACTTAATACAAAATAAAAAACTATGTGAAAGATTTGAGTAAGATGCGGTTGAAGGAGAAAATTTAAATTTACAACTAAGGACAACCGCTCATTTTGGCTAATAATATGTTCCAAATTAGGAAAAGAAATTTCCCTTCTGCAACTACGATAAAGACGGACATTCATAGTTAAGAGAATATTTCAATCCCTAAAATTGTGTCTCATATTTATTAGCCAATGCAATAGGATAGCAGTACGTTTAAGGCTTTTAGCTTTAATCGGAGCGAGTGCTAGTATAATAATTGAAATCGAATTAAAATTATTATACTAACACTTGATTCGGAAATGTTAGGTGTTTTACAAAAGGAAAAAGATTAAAAATAAAAAATGAGGGAGGAAATTTAAAATGAGTAACAAATGCAGAATTTTTAGGAAAGGAAAGAAACAATCAGGTATCACTTTAGTGGCTCTTGTTGTAACTGTTGTTGTGTTATTAATTTTGGCAGGAGTGAGTATTTATTTAGTTTTAGATAATAATGGTATTATAACAAAAGCAGGTGAAGCAAAGGATAGAACAGCTATAGAGGCAATAAAAGAAGCAAGGGAACTTTGGAGTGCAGAGGTAGAATTAGGTTCGAATGAAAGTTTGTCTGATTATTTGTTTAGACAAGGTTTAATAACAGAAGAAGAAAAAATAATTGTAGATAATGAGGGAAAAATAACAAGAGGTGATTATAAATATAGTCTTAAAGAAACATTAGTTGATATGTTTAAAGCTGGAGATTTGAAAGTAGGGGATGTGATAAATTATCCAAATCCAACAGAAGTTTTAGCAGAAGTAAAAGCAACAGACTCGAATTACAGTAATACAGGATATACAAGTCCAGCTTCAAGAACAGGAATGAGTATAGAGGATGGATATTCAGAGGATATGAACCAAACTTTTACTATAAATCAAAATACTAACTGGGTAGTATTAGGATTAAGCAAAGATGGAACACAATTAATGCTAACAACAGAAGAACCACTGCAAGAAATTAATACTTCAACAGGAAAAAGCAGTAGGAGGGAATTTTATTTAAGAGGAGCTAAAGGGTGTGCATATGATTATGGTATAGCAGAGCTAAATAAAATATGTGCAATTTATAAAAATGATTTAGCATCTGAAGCAAGAAGTCTAACAATAGATGACATAAACAGATTATGTAATGTGACTGTGGATGTGAAAAATAAAAAAGTAACCAATAGTGCATCAAAAAATATAGATGAATGGGGAAAGATTGGAACAGAACTAGCATTAGTGAATCCATACCAAGATCAAGAAGGTTATTTATATCAAAGTCCAGAAGATTATATTGAAGGTAATACACTAGAAGAAAAGGGAATTTTAAAAGTAACAACTGATGCATATTATTATGCTGCAGGCAATGAAATAGGTGGAACCTCATTATATAAGGCATTATTTGGAAGTTGGCCCAATGAATATTATTACTGGCTTGCTTCGCGTGCGGTTAATGTTTACTCAAATGGCTGTTGTTGGGGGATTGCCCATGTAGCATATGGTTATGTTTCTTGCGTTGGAACTCTCGCTATGTTTGGTTCAAATGGTGGAGAGAACTACTATAGCCGCGCGGTTCGTCCGGTAGTTTTTCTAAGGTCTGATATTACAATGGATGATTTATATGAATAAAAATCAGATAGGCTCTCAAAAATTTATATCCGTATTGACTGGATATATGTGTTGTGATATACTGCAAATAATAAAAGAAGGGTATAACAAAACTTAGAGTGAGAGCTATATAAAATAAAAATTACAAATTAATTTAAAAGTAATATAAAGCAATATAGCATAGAAACTATATTGCTTTATATGTATAGGAAATAATTATGGAAGAAAAAAAAATAAACAAAAAAGTTTTAATAACAGCAAATACAGATAGACATATTTTATTATGTCATATGCCATATATAAAATGGTTTAATAAAAATAAATGGGATGTATATGTAGCAACAAATACAGATAAGGAAATAGTGGGAGCTAAAAAGATAAACTTAAATATGACAAGAAATCCATTTAGTATAAAAAATTGCAAGGCAATCTGGAAATTAACAAAAAACTTAAAACAAAACAAGTATAAATTAATACATACTCATACACCAGTAGGGTCTGTGGTAACAAGATTAGCACACAAATTTTCCAGAACAAATGCAAAACTCATATATACTTGTCATGGGTTTCATTTTTATAAAGGATGCCCATTTTATTACTGGATTATATTTTATCCAATTGAAAGATATTTAATGAAATATACTGATTTATTGTTAGTTATGAACAAAGAAGATTATAATTTTACCCAAAAGCACTTTAAAAATGTAAAAGTAAAGTATATTAATGGGGTAGGATTTAATAAAGAAAGAATAAGTGAAAAAACAGCACAAGCAGAAGTTGAAAACACATATAAAAAATATGGATTAAATAAAGAAGATTTTATTGTTATATATATTGCAGAGTACTCTAAAAGGAAAAGACAAATCCAATTAATAGAAGAGCTAGCTAAAACAGATATAAAAAATCAGAATATAAAAATACTTTTGATTGGTGATGATATTCTGAATGGAGAGGTTCAAAGAGAAATAGAGAAAAGAGGATTAGAAAACGCTATAAAAACTATAGAGTTTACAGATCAAATTAATAAATTTTTAGATGTTGCTAATGTGGTTATATCGGCAAGTAGACAAGAAGGTTTACCGCTTAATATATTGGAAGCTATATATAAGAAAAAAATTATTATAGCGACAGATTGTAGAGGAAATAGAGATTTGATTTGTGAAGGAAAAAATGGATTTTTAGTAAATGATTTATCTGAAATATATGATAAGATAAAATATGTAAAATCGAATTATAATAATTTACAAGAATGTTATAATCCAGGAATTGATATAGAAGATTACACGTCAACAAGTGTAGTAGAAAAGATGGCGAAAATATATAATGAGGTATTAGAAAAAAGTTAGGAAAAAATAATTATTTGGATCGGAAAATAATATGAAAAAAAGATTAATAATTTTTTGTGATTATTTTGGAAATGGTGGCATTGAAAAAATATCCACATATATAAAAGAGAATATAGATAAAAATAGCTTTAAAACTGAGATACTATGTACAATAAAAAATAGTCAAATTTATAGTGAAAATGTAATAAGTATGTCAAGGAAAAAATACAAAAATCCGATATATAGATTTATAAAAACAAGCTTTAATATAAAGAAATATACGAAAAATACGGACATAGTAAATGTAAACATACATAGTCCAGTGGGGCTTTTTTATGCGTTCTTATTACGAAATTCTTCAAGCAAAGTAGTAGTTTATGCACATAACTCAAATTTTGATAATGATATTTTTAAATTTAAGAAGATTATTGCAACTGTATTTAAATATTTATTCTGTAGTAGAAAATACACATATATAGCATGTTCAAAAGATGCAGCAGAATTCTGCTTTAAGAAAAATACAAGATATGATGTAATAAAAGGTGAAATTGACCGAAAAAGATTTTTATACAACGAAGAAAAAAGAAAAATAATAAGAGAGAAATACAATATTGATGAGAACACTATTGTAATTGGAAACGTTGGAAGATTAAGCAAGCAGAAGAATCAACAATTTTTAGTGAGAATATTTGCAGAGTTTAATAAAATTAATCCAAAATCTAAATTGGTTATAATTGGAAGTGGAAAAGAAGAGAAAAATATTTTAAAACTAATTAATAAATATAAAATTGAAAGTAATGTATGCATGATAAAAGAAGAGAAAAATATCGAGAATATGTATCAAATGTTTGATTTTTACGTTTCTACTTCAAAATATGAAGGATATGGTTTAACAATTTATGAAGCCTTAAATTCTTCACTTAAATGTTTTGTACCAACAAAGGTATCTAATAATTTTAATAGTGATAATATTATAAAGGTAAGATTAAATGATTCACCATATGATTGGGCAAGAAAAATTAACAAAGAAATAGGTTATAAAAGAGTTGTATATAATCTAGAAGAGAATGATCAATATATAAAACAAATAGAAAAAATATATATGGAGTGATTATGGAAAAAATAAGTGTTATTCTACCAGTTTTTAATGAGGAAATGTTAATTGAAAGATGCATAGATTCTATATTAAAACAAACATATAAAAATTTTGAACTAATTATAGTAAATGATGGAAGCACAGATGAAACGCTAGAAAAAATAAAAAAATATAATGACAATAGAATAAAAATATATAGTCAAAAAAATCAAGGAGCAGGACAAGCCAGAAATAAAGGATTGGAAGAGGCAACAGGAGATTTTATATGTTTTGTTGATAGTGATGATACAATAAATAAAAATTTTTTAGAGATAATGAGTAAGTTATTAAAAGAAAAACAAGCTCAAATAGTAGCATGTTCATATAGTAGAAACACACATAAAATATATGAATTAAAAAAGCAGGAAGCTTTTAAATACTTAATTGAATTGCCGGAAAAGATTCCAATGTCTGTTTGCGGGAAGCTTTTTAGAAAAGAAACAATTAAAGAAATATATTTTGATAAATCTAATCATTTTGAAGATATAAAATTTGCAATAGAAGCATTTTCAAAATCAGATAAAGCAGTGTATATAGAAGAAAAACTATACAATTATATTAGAAGGAATGAGAGCAGGTCAAGTTACTTTAAATCTAATGATAGAATGAAAGCATGTTTTGAAAATAAAGAATTAGTAAGTAGATATTTTCCTGAATTAGTAGATAGTTTTATAACATATTCGTTGTTTAATTCTATAGCGATTGCAAATAAAATGATATTAAATAATGAATATGATAATGAATTACTAGAAGATATACAACATACGGTAAGAGAAAATATAAAAAGTGTAAAGAAGTCAGACTATAACACATTAAAAAAATTACAGATTTATTTATTTGATTTGAATTTTAGAATGTATAAAAAAATATATTGCTTTCTTAAGAAAGTTGGAGGCTAAAAGTGAGTAAGATATCAATTATTGTTCCAGTTTATAATTCAGAGAAGTACTTAGAGAAGTGTATAGAATCAATATTAGACCAAACTTATCAAGACTATGAGTTGATATTAGCAAATGATGGAAGCACGGATACTTCAAATATAATATGTGAAAAATACCTAAAAAAAAGTGATAAAATTGAAATTTTAAATTTGCAACACAGAGGAGTGAGTTATGCTAGAAATCAAGGAATTTTAAAAGCAACAGGTGAATTTATATGTTTTATAGATTCAGACGATGAAGTGGATAAAACTTATTTAGAAACACTAATATTATTACAAGAAAAATATAATGCAGATATTGTAGAAGTAAAAACTTGCTATATGGGAAATACAAGCAGAAAAAACATTGAGGATAAAGAAGAAGTACTTTCTAAGCAACAAATGATGTATAGATTGTATAGTGAGGAAGGAAAAAATACTGTACTAATTACAAATAAACTTTTTAAGAAAAGCCTATTTAAAGAAATAGAATTTGATGAAAATCATAAGAATGAAGATGAATTTATAATACACAAATTAATATTCGAAACAAAAGGAAAAATAGTCGCAAGTAATAAAAAATTATATTTTTATAGAATTCATAAAAATAGCAGACAACGAACTTTTGATTCAAAAAAACTTGATATACTGGAAGTTTATGATGAAAGAGAAAAATATTTTAGTACAGACGAAAAATTGAAGATAAGAAATAGAATTGCAAAAATAGATATGATTTTATTTTTGTATAGCGTATGCAAGAAAAATAAGAAAAAAGAAGAACAAGAATACTTAAAAGAAATTTTTAAGAATGAATATAAAAAGATAGACTTTAAATTGGATACTAAGAGAAAAGTAAAATATTTCCTTTTTAATAAAATTCCAAATATAATTGCTAATGTTATTATTATAAAGAGAGGCAAAGTTATATGAATGAAGAAAAAATATCTGTAATAGTTCCAACATACAACAACGAAAATAGTATAAGAAGGTGTATAGACAGCATAATAAATCAGAATTATAAAAACTTAGAAATTATAGTAATAAATGACGGAAGTACAGATAATACAAAGAATATATTGGAAGAATATAAAAAACAAATAACAGTATATGAAAAAGTAAATGAGGGAGTTTCAAGTGCTAGAAATTTAGGAATACAAAAATGCAATGCTGAGTATTTGCTATTTGTTGATGCTGATGATTATTTAGAACCTGAAGCAATAAAAACTATGTATGACGAAATAATTACAACAAATAGTGATATTGTAATGGGAAATGTTGAAAACAGCAACATAGATAGAATAACTATAGAAGATGATAAATACGAGTATATTTATAATAGGAAAATTAAGCTTTTTATGGTACAATGGAATAAATTAATGAAAAAGAAAATATTTAAAAATTTAACTTATCCTAATATACATATAGCAGAAGATGATTATATGATTTATCATTTACTAGGGAATGTAAAGAAAATAACGTTTATTGGTAAAAAAACATACAATTATTGCTTAAATACAAATGGTATAACAGCAAATAGACTGAACTATTATCAGGAAATATTATATGTTTTTAAAGATAGATATAATTTTTTTGAAAAAACAAAATATAAGGAAGAATTTTACAAATTATACATGAACTATTATATTTTTTTATACTGTGAGTTTAGAGATAAAAATATAAAAAAACATGATATAGTAGCACAATTTAGAAAAGAATTAAAAGATAAACCAAGTTTTAAATATATGCTTTTTTATTGTTTTCCAAATCTGTATTATAATTTATATAAAATAAGGAGAAAAATATGCAAAAAAAGATACCAGTAGTTTTTTCATGCGATAATGACTATGCACCATTATGTAGTGTAGCTATTTCATCAATAATTGACAATGCTACAGCTGAAAATTTGTATGACATTTATATATTTCACACTAGACTGAATAAAGAAAATATAGATAAATTAGAAATGATGTCAAAAGGCAATATTTGTGTAAAATGTGTGAATGTTGAACAATATTTAGATTTTGATATATTATACGAAACATCAAAATATCCAATAGAAATGTATTACAGATATTACGCTCCACAAATATTAGAATATGAGAAAATAATTTATTTAGATTGTGATACAATTGTAATTGATGATATAGCAAAGTTATATAATGAAGATTTGGAAAATAAGCCAATTGCGATGATAAGAGATTTCACATATTATACAAATGAAATTTACACAGATTATAATTCTGGAGTATTGGTATTTAATACAAAAGAATTTGAAGAGCAGAAAATAAGGCAGAAGTGGTTAGATGATTTAAAAGTTAATACACAGTATAGATTTCCAGATCAAACGGCAATAAACATTGTGTGTAAAGAAAACATGAAGGAATTAAAGCCAATGTATAATTATCAAACTAGTTTAGCTTGCTATACCAAGTTTATAAGGAAAATACATAAAAAGAAATATAGAGAGTTATTTACTCAAAAACCAATAGTAATACATTTTTCATATGTAACAAAACCATATAAGAATATTTATTCTGAATATAATAAATATTTTTGGCAGTACGCAAAGAAAACTCCATATTATAATCAGTTAGTAGATGAATATGTTAGTGACCCATATAAAGTTTTAAAAGAATCACCAATAGATGAGATGTGTATTGATATGGCAAGAGAAGGAAAGGCTGGACTAAAAAAAATATTTTATATATTCTTTAATCAGATTAAGTATTGGTTTTTATTTAAAATACATGGTAATAGAAATGCAAAGTAATCATTATAAAAGGAAGGAAAGCAATAATGAATAAAATAAAGAAGATTTTAAAGAAAATTATACCTGCATCATATAAAAAGGGAGAAGATTTATGTGAGTTAGCTGTTGAAAAAATGATTGAAGTTGAAGTTAGAAAAACACCAAAGGTGATGCTTGATTATGAAGTACAACTAGTGGAGCATTGTAACTTGAATTGTAAATATTGTTCACATTTTTGTCCTGTTGCAAAAGAGGGATTTTTAGATGTTAATGAATATGAAAGAGATTGTAAAAGATTATCAGAGCTTTTTAATAAAGAGGTTAACTTTATTAGATTAATGGGAGGAGAACCATTATTACATCCAGATATTGCAAAATTTTGCGACATAACTAGAAAATATTTTCCAAATGGAACTATAGATATAGATACTAATGGAATTTTAATATTAAGCATGAAAGAAAACTTTTGGAAAGCATTGAGGGAAAATAAAATAAATTTAACTGTAACTAGATATCCATTAAATTTGGATATAGAAGCAATTAAAAGCAAATGCAAAAAAGAAAATGTAAGTTTTAGATTTTTCTGTGAACAGCCTGTGGAAACCTTCAATCATTTGCCTCTTGATTTAGAGGGAAGAGGACAAATAGAAAAGAACTTTTACAGATGTTATTTAGCAAATTCATGTCATACTTTAAAACATGGCAAGATGTATACTTGTTCAACTGTACCACATATACATCAATTTATTGATTACTTTAAGTGTGATTTGAAACTAAGTGAAAATGAAGGTATAGACATATATAAAGCGCAAAATAAAGATGAAATATTGAATTTCTTAGCAAAGCCAATTCCTTTTTGCAGGTATTGTAATATAGATAAAAGAGAAACGAAAAAATGGGAGATTTCTCAAAAGAAAATAGAAGAATGGATATAAAATAATGAAGAATTTAATGGTAGGAATATGTACATATAATAGAAAAGATATATTAGAATATGCATCACGCTCATTTAGAGATATAAATGGAATTGAAGAAGCGAATGTGAAGATTTATGATGATTGCAGTACAGAATTTGATAAGAATTATTTAAAGCAAAAATATCCTATGGCATCAGAGATAATTGTTAATGAAAAGAATGTTGGGGCAAATTTTAATACAAGAAAAATGTTAGCAGATTTTGCAAATAGCAAAAACGATTATTTGTTTATAGCAGATTCAGATTTAGTGTTTAATAAAGATATACTATTTCATATAAAAAAAGGGATAGATGAGTTGGAAAGTCAAAAGAAGATAGTAGTGTTTTCACTTTTTAATGCACATACACATCCTATTATAGAAGATTTCAATGAAGATTTTGTAATAAAAAAAGATGTTGGATCTGCAGGAACTATAATCTCAAAAGAAGCGGTAAAGATATTTATAGATAAGTACTATTCCGAAAAGAGTCCATTTGACGGTTTTTATTGTAATGTATTAAGAGAAGCGGGAGCACAAATTTTTTGTAGCAAAAATAGCTATGTGCAACATATTGGAATAATAGGACAAAATTCTTTTTTGGATTCTGTTGATATGGGAATCAATTTTAAAGTTGATACAATTAATAATGCAGAGGCAATAATTGATGTTATGCAGAAGGCTTTTGTATGGAATGAAATTGATATAGAAGATATGTTATTTAAATATTGCCAAAGAGAACGAATAGGTATTAGAACACTTATTAAATGTATATGGATATGTTTTAAAAATAAAATAAAAAATGTAGTAAAAAGGAGTACTGATGACTAAAGAATTTCTTAAATATTTAAAAAGATATATGAAAGTAGCTAAAAAGAAAAATATTATCATAATTGGAATGATTAGTGCGTTAACAATAATAATTTCAATTTTTACGCCAGCACTTGTAGCTAATATAATAACATCAATGTTAAAGGCAAAGTACAATGGCGTTTTGCTTAGCCTCGTTTTGCTAGCTGTATTACAAATCGTAAAATTATTGATTACAATATTAAGTACAAGATCGTTTTATGATTTAAGAAAAAATTTTATTGTAAGTATAAAAAACAATTTAGCTAAAAGTATTTTCCAGATGGAAATGAAATCTTTTAATAAAGAGCAAAAAGGAAAATTTATACAAAGAATAAACAAAGATCCAGATATTATTGCAGATTTATTCAATTCAATAAAGCAAGATGTGTTACTATTATTTACTAATATTGGAATTATTATATATGTTATCTATTTAAACCCAATATTGGGAACAATATATATGTTGTCATTTTTATTGAGTTTATACATCAGGAAAAAAGGTGTAAATATAAAAAGAAAATATAAGGATCAATATCTTAGGGAAGAAGAAAAAAGCACTAGCCTTTGGAGCGAGATTCTTAATGGAATAAAAGAAATAAAATTATTAAATGTAAAAAAGCAATTTTCAGATAAAACCCAAAAGTCTTTTGAGAGTGTGGAAGATTGCCAGTATAAAGCAGATTTTATATTTAATTTGTATATGAAATTAACTGTAATAATTGAGTGGGGAGCAAATGCACTTGTAGTTCTTACAAGTATATATCTAATACAAAAAGGCCTTATGGATGTTGAACAATTTGTTACTATATTTATGTATAGAGTTAATCTATTTAGTTTTGTTGATAATTTTACAGATTTACTAGACATGATTTCAAGATTTAACTTGTCTAGTAGTAGAATATTTGAAATTATTGACTTGTATGAAGAAAGTTCAAGAAAAGAAAATTTTGACAATGATAAGTGCTTGGGAAAAATTGAGTTTGAGAATGTTAAATTTAAATATGAGGATAGATATATTTTAAGTAATTGTAGTTTTAAAATAGAACCAAATGAGAAAATAGCAATAGTTGGCGAAAATGGAAGCGGAAAAACAACAATATTAAACCTAATTGCAAGAACATACACTACAAATGAAGGTAAAATAAAAATAGATGATAAAAATATTTGTGATTTATCTGAAGAATATTTAAGAAAAAATATTGCAATGATTTCTCAAGATTTTTATATATTTAATATGAGCATTAAAGATAATTTACTTTTGGCAAATCAAAATGCAAGTGAAGAAGAAATTCGAGAAGTATGTAAAAAAGTGGAACTACATAATTACATAGAATCGTTACCAGAAAAATATGAAACAATGATAGGAGAAAATGGAGTTAATTTAAGTGGCGGACAAAGACAAAGATTAGCAATAGCAAGAGCATTATTGAAAAAGAGTAAAATTATTTTACTTGATGAAGCAACTAGTGCATTAGATGAAAGTGTGGAGAGTTCTGTGTTTGAGTTATTAGAAGGATTGGAAGAAAATCACACAATAGTAGTTGTAACACATAATTTGAAGCACATAGAGAAATTCGAGAAGAAATATATTTTGAAAAACGGAGAGATAACTAGATATGAATAAATTAAAAAAATTATTTAATATAGTTAAAAAGAATATATTAACAATTTTAATGATAGTATTTTTGATATATACAGCAGTTACAATAACATATGCACCTAAAGGTAATAAGAATTTGATGTATCAATATATAGTGATTAGCGTAATAGGAATTGCATTTGCAATAAAAAAAATCATAAGAAAAGATAAAATTATTAAAAGTAAACTAGACCTTTGTATATTGGGACTAACTATAACAGCATCATTGCCGATTATATTTAACAAAGCTGTTTGTATAAATGATGCAGTTTTTATATTAAATCAATATATTATTTTATTTGAATTTTTTGTGATAATAAAACAATTATGCGTAGATCAACCTAAAGCAAAAAAAGTATTAATAAATGTAATTATTCTATTAACAATAATATTAATATTTATTGGAATTGACAAAATGACAGTGAATATATTAGACAATATAAATACTAATCAAACAAGAATGGAATCATTATTCTTTTCGCCTAACGCATTAGCAACCTTAATTGGTGGAACAATCTTTTTAACATTTGGTCAATTGTTTTCTACAGAGAAGAAAAGTTCCAAAATCATATACTTACTAGAATTATCAATATTGATAACTGGATTGATACTTACTTATAGTAGAATAATGTATGTAACTTTTGCTATAATGCTAATTGTATATTATATAAGCAATAAAGAACAAAGAGTGAAAAAGGAATTACCAACGATTGCAATTATTATGATAGTATGCGGGATGTTATTTGCCAAATTATATGATGAAACATTATTAACTGAGAAATATTATAGAATATGGGTTGGATTAATAACAAGCGAATTAATATCTGTTACATTGTGCATGATATGTGAAAAATATATAGAAAAGATAAAAAAAATAAATATAAAAAAAGTCTTGATATTTATTGGTATATTACTAATTGGAATATGTATATATTTCTTTAGTGTAAAAAATATTTCTAAGCCATTGGAAGTATTTAACCAAGCTACATCTTACAGCAAAGTAGAAAAGACCATATATGGTATCAAGGGAAATAGTAAGTATGTATTAAGATTTGATATTGAATCAAAAGGACAGACAGATGATGACTATCGTATTAATATTGTAGAGAGAAACAAATATATGGATTCTACACAGGGAACTATAATATCACTTGGAGAGTTCTCAGGTGAAAAGCAAGTAGAAATAACAACAGCAGAATATACAACTTATATTAATATAGAGTTTGAATCTAAAAATAATAATGAAAATTCATATCTAAAAATAAATAAAATATTTTTAGATGATAAAGAAGTAATATTAAATTATAAATATTTGCCAACTAATGTAATGGAAAGATTTAGTGCCGTGGGAAAGAAAACAAAAAATGCATGGGAAAGAGCTACTTTTTATAAAGATGCACTAAATATTATAAAACAAGATGGTAATTGGATATTTGGTATTGGTGGAAATGGATGGAAATATAAGTACCTTGAGGTTCAAAGTTATGCATATGTTAGTACAGATGTGCATAATTATCCTTTGCAAATATTATTAGAATTTGGAATTATAGGCTTTGGAATATTTGTTACAATTATTGTTATATTAATTAAAAGGTTACTTCTAATGAGAAAAGATAACAATGTTTTAAATATAAGTGTAATTTGTGCAATATTCTGTATGTTGTTCCACTCGTGTTTTGACTACAGTATGATGTTCTTTTATATATTATTAACTGTATATTTCGGATTGGCAATTATAGATGCTGGTCGTCTAGATATAAGTGAAAAAATAAGAAAAAGCAAAATACTAAATATTTTTATATACATTGTTATTCTAATAACTTTATTATATAATGTAACGTATGGCATGTATTATGGAAATAGTTCATTAATGAAAAACAAGAATAAGAAAGAAAAAGCGGAAATATACGAAAAGGTTAGCATGATATTCCCAGCTAATATAAAAGCGAGAAAAGGAATTATAACAACTAGCACAGATAGAAAGACTAGAATAAAAAATTATAAATACTTATTTAGCAAAGAAGCTTATTATATTGCAGAATATGATTTTTTAGCTAACGACATTGTTAGTTATGTTAGTGATTGCTTGAACGAACACGAAGACATAAGTAGTTTGAAAGAAATACAAGAATATTTCTATAAGACCAGAAATGTAAAGAAATACAATTATAAATATCAAATGGATAGACTATCTCAAATGATGAGTTTTGGAAATATGGTTTTGAATTATAATAAGAGTGTACAAGACGAAGAAATAGAAAAACTTGGTATTGATATATACAAAGATGCAAAAGCAGAACTCGAAAGTAAAAAAGAGTATATGTTGGATTTTGAAAAGGGAAGATTTGATTCAGCAAATGTACCAGAATATAAAGAAGAAATAGAAAAACTACTAGAAGAACTAGATAATAAAATAAACATATAAAAATAGAGCAAGACTGAATTTTTAATTTTCAGTCTTGTTCTAGTATTATTCTAGTTACCAGTTATTTGAGTAAATGCAACTTTTACATTAAATTTAGCAGAACTATCATCAAGTGTTGTTGAAGCTGTGTCGTCTAAATTGTTCATTTTAGAAGTATCTGGATCATCATTCCACATTACATAAACTCTAATGTTTTGCGTTTTAGTGTTGTCTGAAATAGATATTGTATTTGAAATAGGATCATTGTAATTAGTAAAAGAAATTACCTCTCCATCATCTATAGAATATCCAGTAGCAACTAAATCTGAAACGGCACTATCCTCACTAGCTTGAGTTAAAATTTCGTATTTAAAAGAAACATCAACAGCAGAAAAGTCAAAAGCTAAATCGAAATATCCGGTTGCAGTAGGTGCAATTATATTTGCAGCAATGTAATCATTTCCAGGAAAAGTTGGAGTAATTACATTGGTAATATCGGCATTATTTTTTATTTGCTGATTATTTACAATAATGCTCCATCTTGATATTGGCATAACAGCAGTGCCATTAGCAGATGTTAAATATTTACCATATATAGTACTAATAAAATAGGCGGATATCAATATAAAGATACACGCTAAAATTAAAAAAATAAATCTTTTGTTAATTGTCATTAGTATACCTCTCTTCTTACTATTTAAAACTATTGTAGCATATAAAAGAAAAATCAACAATAGTTTTGTATAAACTTGATTGAGGTGTTGATTTTTTTCCGATTTACTGATATACTTTTTAAGAATTTTATGAAACATATGAAAAATAAGAGAGGTGACAACAATGTTTAAGAAAAAAGAAAATAAAGAAAATGAAAATCAAGCAAAGATAGATGAAATAAAAAAATCCATAACAGCAGGAGATAAAGAAAGAGTAACATTAGGTTCTGAAAAATTAAAAAAAAGAGAACAAAAAATTAGAGTTATTAAATTAGGATTGTTAATTATAACACTGTTTTTAATTATAATATATTTTTTATTAAGATTGTTTTATGAAGGAGGAGCTTTTACAGTAGCATTAGATGACGCATTAGAAAAAAAGTCTGGTATCATAATGTATGAAAACTTATCAGAAAAAAATGCCAAGAAAATATTAAAAGTTGATGAATTAGAATTTGTAGATAATATATCAATCAATTGGTTGCCAAGCAATATAAATGAGGAAGGAGAAGGAACTCATAATGGAGACAATTATATAGCATATACTTTTTATATAGAAAACAAAGGAGTAGATACCATTAATTATTGGTATTCAATAAAAGTAGATGATGTTGTAAAAAATGTTGATAGAGCAATAAGGGTAATGTTATATAGAAATGATGAAAAAACAGTATATGCAAAGGCAAATGAGTCAACAGGAAATGCAGAAACCGGAACAGAAAAGTTTTTATCTGATACCACAATAGTAGAAAAACAACGAGCTGAGTTTAAAGCAGGAGACATAGATAAATTTACAATAGTTATTTGGATTGAAGGAGACGATCCTGATTGTGTAGATGCGTTAATTGGCGGTATGATGAAAATGCATATGGATATTACGGAAGAACATATAAAGCAATAATATAATAAAATTAGGGCAGGGACTTTCCCTGTCCTTTTGTGTGTAATATTGATAAATAAAAATAGAGTATATATGTAAAGAATTTTGACCAAAAGAGACATATAAAATATAACAAATTGTGACAAAAATATTACAAAATATTACAGTATTTCAGTTAGGTTACAAATAAACGACATGTATTGACTTTAAAGTGTTGCTATGGTATTTTTATATTAAGCTAAAAAATAAAATTAAAAGGAGAATTATGATATGAAAAAACAAAGCAAAAGAAGAACAAAAAGTTTTAAATCATCAATATTATTGCTTTTATTATTAGCAGTATTATTAATTTCATCAACTTATGCATGGTTTACAGCAAACCAAACAGTAACAGTTAGCCCAATCCAGGTTAACGTACAAGCAACAAATGGTTTACAAATTTCAACAGATGGAACAAACTGGAAATCTGTAATATCAAATGCAGACTTAATTGCAAATATTGCAACTACATATGCAGGAAATACAAACCAAGTTCCAACAGAATTAGCACCAGTATCTACAGCTGGAGGAGTTACAGATGGAAAATTAGATATGTACTATGGAACAGTATCAACTAATACAGCAGGTGATTATGTTTTAACATCTACAAAACAAGCAGATAGAGCAGGAACAACTGGATATTATATTGCGTTTGATTTATTCTTAAGAGTAGATGCACAAACACCAATATACATAACACCAACTTCACAGGTTAAGTTCTTGGAAGGAGCAAATGACGTAGGTCTTCAAAATGCAGCACGTGTTGCATTTATAAATGAAGGTACAACAGATTCTGGTTCAGGATTAGCTACAATTCAAGGTTTAAATAATGGAACTACATCTGCTATTTGGGAACCAAACTATGATACACATACAGCTGCTGGTGCAAAAAATGCACAAGATACATATGGATTGACAAATGTAAAAACAACAGGTGCAGATCAATTGGCATACAATGGAATAAAAGCAGAATTTACTGCAGCTGACGATGTTAAAGTTCAACAATTAACAACACCAGATGCTGATAAGTTTGGGGCTGTTACAACAGCATATAAAACAGTAAATGGATTTACACAAAATGAGTCATTTACTACATTAAATAAAGGTATAACAAAGTTTAGAGTATATATGTGGATAGAGGGACAAGATGTTGACTGCGAAAACGGAGCATCAGGTACAGATATTCAATTCAATCTACAATTTACACAAAACAATGGATAAAAATATAATTGATGAAAATAAATTAAAACTTAAAAAAAGGAACTTTTATGGTTCCTTTTTTTGTACAGATTAATCGATAAAAAAGAGGTAAATGAAGTAAGAAAAGTGTGAAAAAAAGAATATAAGAGAGAAAAAGGGAGAAAATGAGAGCTTGAGCGAAAAAAATGTAATACAAATGTAATAATTGAAAGCGAAAACCTCAAAACCGTTGAGAACAGAGGAAAGTAACGGCTTAACCGAAAGACCTATATTTTGACATATTTTTCCATAAATGATATAATGTGACTATCTTAAAGGAGTGAGGATATAGCATGATTTACCAAAATGATATTACAAGCTTGAAGTCTGACATAGGTGAAAAAATTGGACAAAAAGTAATAGTCAAAGGAACTTTAGGAAGAAACAAACCTTTTGAGAAAGAGGCAGTGTTAGAGAAAGCGTATCCAAGTATTTTTATAGTAAAATACGATGAAAACGAAAGAAATGTAACATATAGTTATACAGATATCTTAACAAGAACAGTGGAACTGCAGGTATTTAATGGGGAAACATACAGCCCATTATTACCACCAGAAGAAACACAAAAGAAAAAAAGAAAAGATTATGATATAGGATAAAGTATATTATTAAAAAAATTCCTAAAAAAAGGAATTTTTTTTTATGCTTGTAATATATATGAAATATGATAATTATTATGAGGTGAGATTAGTGTGAAGTTTTTGCACAGTCAAACATAAATTAAGAAAAGGAAAGGATGAATATATTATGAGTATAAAAATGTCTAAAGAAAATATATGTATAAATCAAATTGTAGGACAAAAGGAAGAAAATTTTTTAATAGAAGGAGATGAAATTGTTCCAGATATAAAACCAGATGTATTAAATATTATATCTTCAAATGGAACTATATGTATATATAAGAAAGAAATACAAGATGGAAAAGTTAGATTTGATGGAAGTGTGTATATATATACTATCTATGTTGCTGATGATGAAATAGCAAGTGTTAGATGTATAAATTCTAGTTTAGACTTTTCTAAAACAATAGACATAGAAGGAATAAAGCCAGATATGCAGTTAGAAACTTGTTGCGAAATTAAGTCAATTGAAAGTAAAATATTAAATGGAAGAAAGATAAGCCTGCAGGCTAATATAAAATTAAAAGCATGTGTTTATTCAAATGAAAATATTGAAATTATGAAAGACGTTGAAGATGTAATGGATATTCAAAAGTTAAATAAAACATATAATATAAATTCGTTATTAGGAAGAGGAAATACGAAGGTATATGCAAAAGATACAATACAAATAGATGGAGCTGATAATTTATCAGAAATAATAAAAACAAAGATTCAAATAACAAACAAAGAAACAAAAGTTAGTTACAATAAAGTACTAGCAAAAGCTGATGCAAATATTAGAATAGTATATATGACAGAAGATAATAGAATAAACACTGTAACAGCAAAAATACCTGTGATGGGATTTATAGATATACAAAATGTAAATGAAGATAATCTGTGTGAAGTGAATTACGAGTTAAAAAATATCTCGATAAAACCTAATTCAATAGAAGAACATTCAATATATGTAGAAGCTGAAATTGAGATAGCTTGTTTTGTATATGAAAATAGACAAATAGATATAATTCAAGATTTGTATAGCCCTAGTTGTAATTTAGAATACAAACAAAAAAATATAAGAATAATGCAAGATAAAAGAACAATAAAACAAGTGTGTAATATAAGAAAACAAGAGGCAATACCAGAGATTGGAAAGAATAAAATCGTAGATGTAGAAGTAAGACCAGTAATAATAAATAGTCAGGTTGTGATGGGAAGAGTATCTTATGAAGGAGAGATGAATTTAACTTTCTTATATGAAACGTCAGAAAATGGTAGAATAAACAGCAAAACATTAGTTGAACCATTCAGTTTTAATATAGCTGATGATAAGGTAAGTACAAGAACAAAAATAGAAACAAATATAAGCGTAAATATGCAAGATTTTATAGTAATGCCAGACGAGAGTATAGATATAAAGGTTGATTTAGAATTTGAATTGAATATTTCCAACATGGAAGATATAAATATAATTGATGAAGTAGATAGAGTTGAAAACAGAGATAGAGAGAAGTATAGCATAGTAATTTATTATACTAAAACAGGGGATACTTTGTGGAATATTGCAAAAAGGTTTGGAAGTACTATAGATGATATTGTTAAAATTAACAAAATAGAAAATCCAGATTTAATAATGGCTGGGGAGCAATTGTTTATTCCTAGATAGAGGTGGATATGAAGGTTAAAGAAAAAGAAACAAAAATTTATTCTAGACCACGAGTAAATATAGAAAGATACTTGATAGGCGGGAATTTTAACAGAAATAAGAAAACACCCATAAAAAATAAAAATTTTAATAAGATAGTTATAATAATGATAATTGCGGCAATTACTGCCGCTTTTATTATAAGGTCGATAAATCCAATAATTGATGAGTTGTGTTTGGATGAAGCTAAAAACATAGCGACAAAAATTGCAAATGAACAAGCTACAGTTGTTATGGATAAGTATCAGTATGAGGATTTTATTACAGTAGTAAAAGATGAGGAAGAAAATGTGGTTATGTTGCAAGCAAATGTAAATACGATTAATAGCATATCTTCAGATATTCCGGTAAAGATAGTGGAGGCCTTTGAAAAAGATTCAAATAGTAAAATAAATATATATTTGGGAAGTGCATTGGGAATGAAAATTTTTTCGGGAGCAGGACCTAAAATAAAAGCGAAAATTGCAAATACTGGAAATGTAGCGACTACTCTAAAATCAGAATTTTCAGCGCAAGGTATTAATCAAACTTTACATAGAATATATTTGGAGATAAATGCGGAAGTTACAATATTAACGCCGTATGATACAATAAAAACTAATATAGTAAATCAAGTCTTAATAGCCGAATCAATAATAGTTGGAAATGTTCCAAACTCATATTACAATTTGAATACAACAGACAGCACAGATGCAATAAGGGTAGTAGAGTAAAAGTCGACTTTCAAAATAAAAACTTTTTATTATTAAATATTGATTTTTCAGTAGATTATTGGTATACTTTCAATAAATCCTTAAGTTATATACTTAATACCAAATAAAAGAATGCTTGGAAACGTTAGAACTTGAACATTTAGTGATGAAATAATGCGAAGGACATCCGCTCTTTTGGCTAATAAAATGATCCAAATTAGGAAAAGAAATTTACCTTCTGCAACTAATGATAAAGACGTGAGCTCATAGTTAAGAGAAAATTTCAATCCCTAATTGTGTCTCATATTTATTAGTCAATGCGCTAGGTTGAGCTTATACTAACGCAGAGCTTCGAAAGTATTAGTAAAAATAAGTATTTTACAAAAGGAAAAAATTTTTAAGGAGAAAAAATATTATGGAATACAAATGCAAAATTTTTAAGAAAGTAAGGAAGGAAAAAGGTATAACTTTAGTGGCTCTTGTGGTTACAATAGTTATTTTAATGATATTGGCAGGGGTGAGTATTAATTTAATTTTACAAAATAATGGAATAGTAGCAAAAGCTGAAGAGAGTAGAGAAAAATATGGACAAGCAAAAGTAAATGAACAAAATGGTATGAAAGAAGCAAATGATTGGATAGAGAGTCACGGAAAAACAATAGAGGTTGTGGAGCCTGAAAATCCAAGTGATTGGGCCTGTGAAACAGAAGATAATGGGGAGTTAGTAATAACGCAATATAAAGGTACCGAAACAGAAATTGTTATTCCAAATTATATAAATGGAGTAGCAGTAAAAAGAATAGAAGGTAAAAATATATTGCCACATAATGGAGAAACAGTTCACATAGGAGGAAGCGCAAGTTGGTTCAGTGGTAATAAAACTGTTACAAAAATAACTATTTCAGACGGTATAGAAGAAGTTGGAGACTATTCTTTTGCTGGATGTAGGGCTGTAAAAAACGTATATCTTAGCAGTACATTAAAAACTATAGGAAGCTCAGCTTTCTATGAAAATACTAGCTTAACTAATATAGATATACCAGATGAATTAGAGAAAATAGGCTCTTATGCTTTTAGTGGAAGTAGTCTGACATTGATAACGATACCAGATAAGGTAGTTACAGTAGGAGCTTATGCATTTGGTAGTTCAGTAGACATTACTATAAATGTACCGTTTATGGCAGGGAAGAAACCAGACGGTTGGAATGAAGAGTGGAATAGTACTTATTATACAAATACTACTATGAACATTAATTACAAAAAATAGTTATGAAAATGCTATAACTACGACGTTTTTCGACAAAAAACTTGCTAATTTGCTAGAAATAGTGTAAAATTATAACATAGCGTTTTAAGTCAATAGATTTAATAGGAGGCGAGCTTATGAAAAATAAGCAACATGATCTAAGGGCTCTTAAGTACCAGCTAGAGAAAAGAAAAAACAACGGACAGCGGAATGTAAAGTGGAAATTGAACCGCAGACAATTTGAGTACATTACAGAAGTTCTTGGCTATGAGGCACTTCCGTATCTGTACATTGTGAAAACAAAACGGTTCCAGTCGCGTGAGTTGCGTGAGAAATATCACATCTTGAAAGTCTTGCATTATGCTGCGGACAAGAGGACGTATTTGACGATGAGCTTAACTGAGAAAAATCGTAAAATATTAGAGGACCACAATGTATCATGCAGAGTAGCAAAGTATCTTATAATTTTAAGAGACGATTAAATCTATTATCCCAGACAAGAATAATATTTTGTCTGGGATTTTCTTATGAAATAAAATAGGAATATAAAAATTGACACACGTTATTAATAAAATTGTTGCGTTAGTGTTGACATTTTCCTTTTTTTGTAATAAAATAGTATAGCAAATTGAATGTTACATAAATAAAGGCTTCTCCCCGGTAGTCATTTATTGTATGTTTCATATAGAAATAATTATTGAATGGAGGGTAATTTTTACCATGAATAATACAACATATAGCATAAAGAAAAGTGAAATTGAAAGAAAATGGTATATAATTGATGCCGAAAACAAACCATTAGGAAGAGTTGCTGCTGAAGCTGCAAAACTTTTAAGAGGAAAACACAAACCTACTTATACTCCTAATATGGATAATGGTGATCATGTTATTATAATCAATTGTGGAAAAGTTGTTTTAACAGGAAACAAATTAAATCAAAAAATTTATAGACATCATTCTGGATATATCGGAGGAATGAAGGAAACTTCAGCTAAAGATATGTTAGCAAACAAACCAGAAAAAATGATGACTTTAGCTGTAACAGGAATGCTTCCACACAATAGCCTTGGAAGACAAATGGCTAAAAAATTAAGAGTATATGCTGGAGCAGAGCATGAAAATATTGCTCAAAAACCAGAAGTTTGGAATTTTTAATTAGGAGGGAATAAGAAATGCCTAGAGCAAAAAAAGAACAAGTAGTATTTTATGGCACAGGAAGAAGAAAAAGTTCAGTTGCAAGAGTTAGAATTATGGCTGGAAAAGGAAATATAACAGTTAATGGAAAAGACTTAAATGAATATTTTGGAGAAGAAACATTAAAAGTTATAGTAAGACAACCTTTAACTGCTACTAATACTTTAGATAAATATGATGTTATCTGTACAGTAAAAGGTGGAGGTTTTTCAGGTCAAGCAGGAGCTATTCGTCATGGTATAGCTAGAGCTTTAAATGAAGCTGATCGTGAAGAATATAGACAAACATTAAAATCAAATGGTTTCTTAACAAGAGATCCTCGTATGAAGGAAAGAAAGAAATATGGTTTAAAGAAAGCAAGAAAAGCTCCACAATTCTCAAAGAGATAATCTGCTTTTTACACAAAATATATCAAACCTCAGAAGTATCAACACTTCCGAGGTTTTTGATGTTTACAGATTTATACAATCAGCTTAGTTTTCATGTTAAAAAATCTTCTTTGATTAAGCTCTCAGCATTTTTTGCTAAATAGCATCCTTGAGCATAATATAATAACTTTTCCCATTGCAACGCTTTACAATTTAAAACAATAAAAATATAGAAAAATGTTGCAGAATGGTATAAGATGATATAGAATATAAAAAAAGAAAAAGAGGGAAACAAATGACGTATATTGTACCAATTAGTTTGATTTTAATTTATTCAATAACTATATCTTCAATATTAAAAAAAAGAATAGAGCAGGCTATACCAATTAGTGTGGTTGTAATTGCTATAATTGTATATTTATTTGGGATGTTTGATAATTTGAAACTTGGAGTAACTGCTGCTGAAATAATTGCAGTAATGCAAGTTGGAGTTCTCTTATTTCATCTATGTAGGGAAAAAGAAATTAATACTATAAAAGAAAAAATAAAGAATATAATAACACCTGGAGTTGTTATTTATATTATACTTTCAATAATGTTTATTGTTATTAACAAGGGAAGAATTTTTGGGGATTATGATGAATTTAATCATTGGGCAAGAATAATAAAGAATATGTTTTTATATAACACTTATGGAACAAATCCTGAATCAGTTGTTACATTTAATGAATATCCGCCATTTACAGCTATTTTTCAATTTTTATTTCTAGCTGTGAAGAACATATATAGTGAGGATGTAATAATTACAGCAAAATGTATTTTATACTTATCTATCATAATACCAGTTACCAAGAATATTAAGTGGGATAAAAGTTTAAAAAATGCAATATTAATTATTCCAATGATACTATTCGTACCAATGATTTTTTATAAAAATTTTTATTTGGAAATTTTAGTTGATGGAACTTTAGGAATAATGTTTGGAACATGTATATTTTATGCTTTTCAAGAAGAAGAGATTATTTTTAAATACATTAATATCTTTACAATGCTTACAATGATGTCTCTAACAAAAACTTCTGGAATTGCATTGGCAGTACTGGCCATGATAATAATTTTATTGAAAATTATTATTGACAAACAAAAAGAAGATAAAAAGATTGGTAAGGAACTAATAGCATTAGGGATTGTATTTGTTGCGGTTGCCACATTAACTGGAATATGGTATATAAAAGTAAATGGAACAGTAAAAAGGTGGAATTTTAATCAATATATTAATGAGAGTACAACATATGAAAAAAGTAATGATAATCACAACAATGTTGCCAAAAGTTTTGTTACTGCTATATTTTTAAACCAGAGCATAACTGATAAAAATTTAACTGTATTTGTAACAACACTTACAATAATATGTACTGGATTCTTTGTAAGTAAAAGATTGAAGGAAAACAATAAAAAAGGAAATTTCTATCTAATTACAATGATTATTTCAATCATAATATATATGATATCAATGTATTTTACATATGCAAGATTATTTGAACCACTAGAAGCTGATATTTTGAGCTGTTTTGATAGATACAGTTCTACCATATTACTAGCAAACGTTGTTTTTCAGTTACTAATTTTGGCTGATTTAAAAGAAGAAGTGAGTATAAAAAAAGTAATAGTAGTATTTACGATATTAATATTTTTAATGCCACAAGAGAACATAGAAAAGAAATATATAAACAGAAAAAATTATTTAGCAGTATCTAACATAAATAGAAGTGTATATACTAAAATAAAAAGATATAGCACTAAATTAAATGTAGATGATACGATTTTGTATATTGCTGGTACAAATACAGATATGGAATATTTAAAGGCTTTGAATGCGTATGAATTAATGCCAATAAAAATAAGTCAAATGATAAGTGGCGTTTTTTCAAATATAGAACAATTTGAAAACAATGTAAGAAAATATGATTATGTATTTATCTATAGGATTAAAAGTGAAGATTGTAATGTGATAAAATCTGATTTTATGGATGAAAATGTGAAAAATGATACCTTATATAAAGTAGAGGAAAATGAAGGAAAGATAATTTTAAAGGCGGAATAAAAATAAGATGAAAAGTGAAGTAGTAATTGTTATACCAGCATATAACCCAGACAATAATTTGATAAAAATAGTGGAAGATCTTAAGAAAAATATGTTTTACAATATTATAGTTGTAAATGATGGTAGTACTACTTCACAGATTTTCAAAGAAATAAAAGATGTTATAATATTAAACCATACTATTAATAGAGGTAAAGGCGAAGCTTTAAAAACAGCTTTTAATTATATTAGAAACAGTAATGAACAAATAATAGGAGTTATAACTGTTGATGCGGATGGACAGCATTGTATAGATGATATAAACAAAGTTTATAAGGAGTTTGAGGAAAATCAAGATAGTGTTATACTTGGAAGTCGAGAGTTTGGTGATAAAGAAATACCATGGAAAAGCAAAGTAGGGAACAAAATTATAAACATCCTTTTTTCGAAGAATACAGGTCGAAAATTGAAAGATACTCAGACAGGGTTAAGAGCAATACCATACAAGTATTTATCAGAGATTGCAGATGTAAGAGGTAGTAGATATGAGTATGAAACGAATGTGCTTATGTACTGTATAGAAAAAAATATCAAAATAAGAGAAATAAATATATTAAGTATATATATAAATAATAATAAAAAAAGTAGCTTTAGGGCAATTAGTGATTCTATTAAGATTGCTAAGAGCTTGTATGAGAAACAATATTAGACAAGATGTTTAATATTGTTTTTTTATATAAATAAGAAAATTATATAGGGTTTCATATTATATAAAATACATTGCACGGAAAATTTAATGAAATTTTTAATTTTATAGAAAAGCATAAATAGTAGGAAAAAACTGAAAATTGAAAATCTCAGATTTGTTCTCTTATGAAAAATGCAAAAAATGTCGGAAACTTCCCATAAATCGAGCAAACTTGCCAAGTTTTGCTATTGGAAAATACTGGAAATAATAGTATACTATCCATAGTTAAATAAAAACATAGGAAGGGGGATAAAACGTGGAATGTACATATGTGCCAAGCAGTAAAGTACTTACACTTAAAATTACGGAGGAAATAGACGAGCATACTACAGAAAAAATGAGGAGGAAAATGGATAATGAAATTACTAGATTTTTGCCAAGAAAAGTTGTGTTTGATTTTAGTAACGTTACTTTTATGGACAGTGCCGGAATAGGCATGCTTTTAGGAAGGTATAAGCTTATACGAATGTTAGGAGGCTGTTTAGAAATTATTAATATTAATAGGCAGATAAAAAAGCTTTTTGAAATGAGTGGCATTTTAAAAATAATCCCAGTTGCAGATAAGCTGGAAAATCAGGTTAGTTAGGAGGATGTGAAATGCTAGGAATATATGATAACGAAATGAAATTGGAGTTTGTAAGCAAGTCATGTAATGAAGCTTTTTCCAGAATTGCTGTTGCTGCATTTGCTTCACAATTAGACCCAACAATAGAAGAACTTGCAGATATTAAAACGGCAGTATCAGAAGCGGTTACAAATTGTATTATACATGGATACGAAAAATCTGATGGAATAATAAAGATAGATTGTAAGTTAAAAGATAATTACATAGAAATAGAAATATCTGATACAGGAAAAGGAATTGAAGACATAGAGTTGGCAAGAAGACCATTATATACATCAAAGGCTAACTTAGAAAGGTCTGGAATGGGATTTACAATAATGGAAAGCTTTATGGATGAAGTGAAAATTCAATCTGTAGTAGGACTGGGAACAAAGGTTACTATGAAAAAATACATAGATAAGGAAAGCAAGAATGGAGAACTTGAAGAGAAAAGCAAAGAAGAAGAAGATATAAATAGAGAAGAAAATAAGGAAATAGATACAATATTGCATGCCATATCTTAAATATGGAGGGAATATATGTTGAAAGCCAATTGTTATGAAAACATAGTTCAGGCTCAGAAAGGTGATAAAGAAAAGATGGCTAGCCTCGTTAAAGAAAATATGGGGCTAGTTTATACTATTGCAAAAAGATTTCAAGGAAGAGGATATGAACAAGAAGATTTAAATCAAATTGGAGCTCTTGGCCTGGTAAAAGCAATTAATAATTTTGATGTTAATTATGAAGTTCAATTATCTACTTATTCAGTGCCATATATATTAGGAGAAATAAAAAAATTTATTAGAGATGATGGAAAAATTAAGGTAAGTAGAAGTATAAAAGAACTGGCTACGAAAATTAACGGCTTAAAAAAAGAATATTTAGAAAAAGAAGGAAGAGATATAAAAGTAGAAGAAATTGCCCAAATATTAAAAATATCAAAAGAAGAAGTAGCAGTAGCGATTGATGCTACTTCTAATAATTTAGTATCATCAATAAATGAAACAGTGTATGAAGGAAAAGATGGCAGTATATGTATTGCAGATACTATTGCATCAAGTAAAAATGAAGAAAATGAGATTACCAATAAGTTATCTATTCAAAAATTAATTAGTGAATTAGATGAAAGAGAAAAAAGCATCATAATGCTAAGATATTATAAAGGAATTACTCAAACAGAAATATCGAAAAAATTAGGAATTAGTCAAGTTCAAATTTCACGAATAGAAAAAAAGGTGTTGAGTCAAATGCGACAAAAGTTAGCATAAGAAAGGCAGATAATATTGAAGAGGATAATTGTTTATATAGGAGTAATTGTTTTGGCAACATTTTTACTCCCATTATTATTAACAAAAAAATTTGGAACGGAAGAGGCTATAAGTGGAGATGTAGTGGAAAATGTAAATGAAAATGAAAATGAAGAGAAAAGTAATGCAAATGATTACAAATATTCAAGTTTTGAAATTATTAAACTATTACACAACTCTACGGGTGATGTAGAAGAAATTCCAATTGATGAATATTTGATAGGAGTTGTTTCAGCTGAGATGCCTGCGAGTTTTAAAAAAGAAGCACTGAAAGCACAAGCGATTGTTGCAAGAACATATACAGTATATACGATAAAGAACTCGAAAAAACATGATAATGCAGATATATGTGATAATTCAGCTTGTTGCCAGGCATGGATATCTAAAGAAAATAGGCTAGCTAAATGGGAAGAAAGTAAAAAAGAAGAGAACTGGGAGAAAATAAGAAGCTCTGTTTATGAAACACAAGGAAAGATAATTACATATAATGGAGAGGTAATAGAGGCTTTTTTCCATTCTAATAGTGGAGGAAAAACAGAAGAAGTATCAAATGTTTGGGGTGGTACTAATATGCCTTATTTACAAAGTGTGGAAACTTCTGGAGAAGATGCATATTCACAATATCTATCAGAAGCAACATTTACTAAGAGTGATTTTGAAAATAAAATAAAAGATAAACATTCAGATTTTAGTATAGATTATTCAGATCCAGAGTGTATTAAAGTTGTAGAATATACAGCTGGAAACAGAATAAAAACTATAAAAATTGGAAATTTGAATTTGTCCGGTGTAGAAGTAAGAACTTTGTTAGGTCTAAAATCTGCAAATTTTAATGTGGAAATATCGGAGAATGAAATTAAATTTGTAGTAAAGGGATATGGCCATGGTGTACGGAATGAGTCAAACTGGAGCTGATAGCTTAGCAAAACAGGGGATGACATGTGAAGAAATTATAAAACATTTTTATACAGGAGTTGAGATTGGTAATCTTTAATGTATAAATTTTCTAAATTAGGAAATACTTATGATATAAAAAGTTTGTAAGTGTTTTAAGGAGGAAAATTTTAGTATGAATAGAAATTCAAGAAGAAACCAAAGAAACAATGGTGAAGCAAAAACAAGTATTTTAGTGATGGTTGCAGTGATTATTTTGGCAGTTGTAAGTTTTATAGTTGCATATGTTTTATATGGAAATAGGTTAGCAAATCAAAGCAAAATAACTAATGTAGAAAGAAGGGCAGAATATCAAAATACAGCTGTGTTAACAAATTCAGAAACATCAGCAGTAAGTTTAGAAATAGGAAAATCTGTAAATGAAGCAGAAGCGGAAAGTCAAACAAACACTGTGGATGCCAACACAGAAAATGTAGAAAAAAGGGCTGTAAATACAAGTGCTATAGAGAAAAATGTTGTTGAAGAAAGAAATACCCAAAAGGAAGAAACAACATCAAATTCAAATGAGGAAAATGTAAAAAGTGAAACAAGCGAGAATGTGAGCTTTATAAATCCTGTTGAGGGAGATGTAATAAAAAATTACTCATCAGATAATTTAGTATATTCAACAACTTTAGATGAATGGACTACACATTTAGGTATAGATTACAAGGCAGAAAAAACAAGTATAGTAAAAGCAGCAGCGGGTGGAACCGTAAAATCTATAAAAAATGATCCACGTTATGGTTTAACAGTTGTAATAGAACATAGCAATGGGTTTACAAGTATGTATGCAAATTTATTATCTACAGAATTTATAGAGGTTGGAGAAAAAGTAGAACAAGGTCAAACAATAGCAACAGTTGGAAATACTGCAATGTTTGAAATAGCTGATGAAACACATTTACATTTTGAAATTTTAAAAGATGGAGTAAACGTTGATCCAAATTTATATATAAAATAATATTTTCTGGACTTTATGCCAAGGAAAACGGAAAATCAAAATTCACAAGTGTAAAGTCCAGTACCTTTGAAACAAATCTGAAAATTTTCAATTTTCAGTCTTTTTTTATTTCTTATGTTTTTCTATAAAATTAGAAATTTCAGTAAGTTTGTTCATGTGCAAAAATTTATGAAATAAATTCTCTATGCAAGGTATTTTATATAATAGGAAAGTTATATAGCTTTCTTATTATATAAAATAAAACTCTTGACAATAATTTTTGTTATGTTACAATATGAGTAGATTTATGTGAAGAGATTAATTTACAAAAGGAAGGAATGAAAATTTTATGGTAAACGAAGGAAACAATAATAAATACAGATTACAAGCCCTGATGGAAGAATATAAAGTGTTATCTAGCACTTTAGGGGAATATCAAGATGAATATAATAAACTATTAGCAGAAAAAGAAGAACAACCAACTATATAAATATATAGATATATATTTAAATTAATCTTTGGAGGAAGAAAATGAGCGAAAATACAGAGGAAAAAAAGTTAATAAAGATAGAAGATAATATTGGAATTTTTAGAAGAATTAGACTATTCTTTAAGAATTTGTTTGGTAAAAAGAAAATAGTGAAAAGGACTGTTGTAATACCAAAACAAATAGATAAAGAAAATGCTAGAAATAACTTTATAGAGAATTTAAAGGTTGATAGTGATGTTGAGGCTGATAGTGAGCTTTTAGAACTGCAAAGAAAAGTGCGTGACGGAATAATAAAAATAGAAGATTTAACAGAAGAACAAGAAGATCAACTTATAGATTTATATGATAAACAAATAGCAGTAAAAAAGGCTAAAATAGAAGAAATAAAAAAGAAAATTGAAGCATTAAAAAAACAAGCTTCATGATAATACCTAAAGAAGCAATAAACATAAGAGAAAAGAGGTAATGAATGAATCAAGAAGAAAAAGTATTATCAGAAAAAAGAAAACAGAATATGAAGTTATACTCAATACATAGAATGTTGACTGCGGATTTACTATTTTATTATGCGATTAAATTTATTTTTTTAACACAAATAAAAGGTTTAACAGCAGGCAACATTGTTTTAGCTACGGCTTTTTTTGGAATATTCAAAGTTATATTTCAAATTCCAACTACTATATTAATAGACAGAATAGGTAGTAAGAAGAGTCTAGTTTTAAGTGATTTTATGATGGCTTTGGCAGTTGTAATTGTAATGTTATCTACAAATTTAACAATATTAATATTAGCTAATTTAGTATCAGGAATTTCATTTGCTATAAAAGAGGTTGCTGAAAATGGAATTTTAAATAAATCAATACCAGCTTCAGAAAACAAGGGGGCAATTTTTTCCAAGATTGATGCTAAGGGATTAGGCAATTTTTATTTTATATCAGCTGTTTCAGCCTGTGTTTCTGGAATATTGTTTGAGATAAATGGATATATTCCGATGACAATATGTGTAATTATATTGCTAATTGCTGCAAGAGTTGCGTCATTATTTAGCGAGATAGATGATAAAAAGCAGGAAGAAAAAATAGGAAAAGAGATTGCTTTAAAGTATGGAGAGTATTTTAAAGATTTAAAGCTTGCTTTTTCATTTATATTTCATTCTAGAAGATTAAAGGCTTTAATGATTTTTTCTGGTGTAATGTATGGAATAATTATGGTAATGAATACATATGAAATGGGATTGCTTCAAGAAATAGAATTATCTTCAACCGCAATTGGAATAATATATGCTAGTATGCAATTAGTGGCAGGAATTGCATCAAAGCAACAGTATAAATTGCATGAAAGATTTAAGAATAAAACTTTATCGGTTATAGGTATATCGTATACCATTGCGTGTTTGGTAGCAGGAACGATATGTGTTTCTAAAGTTCCATTTGGAGTAATGGTGTTTGTAGTTGTATTAGCTTATGTTGTGAGATATATTTGTTCAGGTTCGTATTTAGTATTAATAAAAAAGTATATAACTAATTTTACAAATACTCAAATGGTAAATAAAGTGTATTCGGCTTATGGGATAGTAACTGGACTTGGAAATACTTTAATAGGCCTGATTGGCACGGTAATCGTTTCTAAATATGATTTGAAAACATCTGTTATTTTGTTTGGCGGAATTTTTACATTGGCAATGTTTGCTATATTAAAGTTTATGAAAACAAGAGTAGGATTGAAACCAGAGGAGTATAGAAAAAAAGATATTAATTACAAAGAGTATGTTAGTTTGAAGTAATGAATAAGTAAAATGATATAGTTAAAAAGTGAACAAAAATTGTTAGAAAGAAAGTAAGACTATTTTATAATTTTATACGAAGGACGTCCAGTATTTTAGATTAATGAAAAAATGAAATACTTCTTTCTAGCGCATGGCATAATAAAAATGATGTACAATTAGGGATTGAAATTTTCTCTTAACTATGAGCATTTGTCTTTATCATAGTTGCAGAAGGAAAATTTCTGGGTTCCCTGATTTACATCATTTTATTATGCAAAATGAGCGGATGTCAGAAGAAAAATAATTGACAAAAATTATAGACCTTAATTTGTGATAGAAAATTACTTTCATTTTTACTTTAATTAAAATTTGAGGATAAAATGACTTGAAAAATAAAACGGTTTGTTATAGAATTTAAGCAAGATAAAATAAAATTTGGTTACATAAAAATTATTTTTGAATTAAGTATATTACTTAAGAAAATCTGGCATTCTTTTTTTATTAGTATATATCCGTGACATTCTAACATTCCTAGTAATTTTTAATGACTTATAAAAAATATTTTTCTTATAATTTGTTTAAAACTTTTTGTTTTCAAATGTTGATTTTTTCGCAGTTTATTGCTATACTTTCAGTATGAACAAAAATATACTTAATACCAAATTTTGAAATGCTTGTAAACATTGAAACTAGAGCATTAAATTAGAAAATAATGCGAAGGACAACCGCTCATTTTGACTAATAATATGTTCCAAATTAGGAAAAGAAATTTCCCTTATCGTCCTACGTTAAAGACGTGGGTTCATAGTTAAGAGAAAATTTCAATCCCTAATTGTGTCTCATATTTATTAGCAAATGCGCTAGTGAGTATATTAAAAAGGAGAAATATAAAAAAGGAGAAAAATTTAGTATGAAAAACAAATGTAAAATTTTAAAAAAGGAAAGAAGACACTCGGGCATCACATTAGTGGCACTTGTGGTAACGATTGTTGTGTTATTAATATTAGCAGGAATAAGCATTACATTGGTATTAGATAATAATGGAATTATAAAAAAATCAGGCGAGAGTAGAGATAAGTATTCAAATGCTAGTGCAAATGAGCAAGAGCAATTAGAAACAGCTGATAGTGACATAGATAAAATTTTGGGAATTGATAACTCTGAGTTTGGCAAAATAAAAAGTTCTGGTAATTATGTTGAGGAAAATAGAAGCTATGTGGTTTACCCTACTGATACCTCTGAAGATGTTGGTTTTAGAGCTATTTTATATATTTAGAATGAAGAAGTACGGCCTTTTTGAATTGAAAAATTATATTAAACTTAGATTGATAATGTAAGACAATAGAGTGAGCAAAAGTTTGCTCTATTCTTTTTATATAAAAAATTAAAAAAATTTCTAAAAATACAGATATTTTTTTGATGTTGTGTTATTATATAGAATATAGAAAGAGGGATTAGAATGATTCAATTATTTGATATAAAAAAGAATAATAAAAAGTTAAAAAAAGAAGACACCGAGTTATTTGAAAAATATTATAAAGAATCAACTAAGAATAAAGAAGAAGTATTTACAGAGTTTAATACAGGAGATTGTGGTATAAGAGAAGAAAAAGCAGAAGAGTTGTTAGAGGAAAATGGACCAAACGTGGTTGTGAAAAATGAAAAAAGGAGTAGATTGCTTTTTTTAGTTGATGCGTTTAGGGACAAGTTTATATTAATTTTGATAGTACTAGCAGTTATAAATTATTTTCTAAGTGATGCTTTAGGAAGTTATATAATAATAGGGATTGCAGTTGTTAGTGCTTTGATTAGATATTTTCAAGATTATAGTGTATATAAATTTAATCTAGAACTAAAATCTAAGCTGTATACTACAACACATGTTCTAAGAAATAATAAAGAAAAAGAAATTAGGGTAGAGAATGTTGTGCCTGGTGATATTGTTCATTTAAATGCGGGAGCAATGATTCCAGCAGATTTAATTCTTATAGAAAGCAAGGATTTATTTGTTAACCAATCTGTGTTTACAGGTGAAAGTGTACCGGTTGAAAAAATGGCACACTTGCCTGGTACAGCAGCAAAAGAAAAGGAAATCTTTTCTATTCCTAATATATGTTTAATGGGCTCTAGTGTTGTTAGTGGAAGTGCAACTGGTGTAGTTATAGATACTGGATTTACAACATATTTAGGAAGGATGAGCAAAGAACTAGATAATAAAAAGGAATTAACAAATTTTGAAAAAGGAATGAATAATATAACAAAGATGCTTATAAAGTATATGGCTGTAGTGTCTATTGGCGTATTTGTTATATATGGACTTATTAGAAAAGATTGGCTAGAGGCTATTCTATTTGCTTTATCTGTTGCAGTTGGTATTACTCCTAGCATGCTACCAATGATTGTAAATGTAAATTTAACAAGAGGAACAAAGGTACTAGCCAAGAAAAAAACGCTTGTTAAAAATATAAATTCTATTCAGAATTTAGGAGCTATAGATGTTTTATGTACAGATAAAACAGGAACTTTAACAGAAGATAAAATAGTTTTACAAAAGTATATTGATGTACATGGAAAAGAAGATATATCTATTTTAGAATACGCATATCTTAATAGCTATTTTGGAACAGGAATGAAAAATCTTGTGGATAGAGCAATAATAAGTTATGGTAATAAAAATGGTGTAAAAGAAATTATAAATGAATATACTAAAATAGACGAAATACCTTTTGATTATACAAGAAAACGCATGAGTGTTGTGGTAAAAAGTAATAAAAATAACGGATATAGAATGTTTACTAAAGGAGCACTAGAGGAGATTCTAAAAGTATGTACGCGTGTTAAATATGAAGGAAAAATTGTAGATTTAACACCAGATATGATTGAATTGGTTGAAGAAAAGGCAAAAGAGTTTGCAACTCAGGGAATGCAAGTTATAGCATTAGCTTCAAAAAGAGAGTACAGGGGAATAAATATATTTAATTTATCAGATGAAAAAGAAATGACATTTATTGGATTTGTAGCATTCTTAGATCCGCCTAAAAAAGATGTAAAATCAACTATTAATAAGCTAAAGAAAATTGGAGTAGATACAAAGATATTAACAGGGGATAATCAATATGCTACTAGTAATATTTGCAATTTAGTGGGAATTGATAATACGCAAATCTTAATTGGAACAGAAATAGATAAAATGTCTGATGAGGAACTAGCAAAAAAAGTAGAAGAAGTTCATGTTTTTGCTAGAATGAATCCTTTGCAAAAAGAGAGAGTTGTAAAGCAACTAAAATTAAACGGACATGTAGTTGGCTATATGGGAGATGGAGTTAATGATGCACCATCACTTCATATGTCTGATGTAGGAATTTGTGTTGATTCTGCAACGGATATAGCAAAAGAAGCGGCAGATATTATTTTGTTAGAGAAGAATTTGAATGTAATATACAATGGTGTTATTGAAGGCAGAAAAGTATATGGTAATATTATAAAATATATGAAAATGGCTTTAAGTTCTGATTTTGGAGACGTCTTTAGTATTGTTATTGCAAGTATTTTCTTGCCATTCCTACCATTGTTACCTATTCAAATGCTTTTACAAGATTTCTTGTATGATATTTCACAAATTGCGATACCATATGATGATGTTGATAAAGAATTTCTAGAAAGACCAAAAAAGTGGAGCACTTCTGGAATTAGTAAATTTATGAATGTTATGGGAATTACAAGTTCTATTACAGATGTTATCGCATTTTTAGTATTCTGGTTTGTATTTGGATATAATGCAAGTAAAGAAACATTTTTCCAAACAGCATGGTTTGTAGAGTGTTTGATAAGTGAGACAATGATAATTCATTATGTGCGTACTGCAAAGAAACCTTTTATAGAGTCTAGAGCAAATAAATGGTTAACATTAGGAACTATTGCAACAATAGTTGGAACAATATTAACGCCAATTTTGTTACACAATGTAAAAAGTTTTCACTTTGAAATATTACCACTACACTACTATGGATTTGTATTATTACTTCTTGTAATGTATTCAATTTTAGTAGAAATTATAAAAAAATGGTATATTAAGCAATATGGAGAATGGTTGTAATTTTTTATGATTTATAATTTTTGGTATCTTATTATGGCAAACTGGAGAAACTTGTGATATAATATTAATGAATTTTTTTGAAGGAAATGAGATATGCCAAAGTTTTTTGTGAAAAGTGAACAGATTAGAGATAATAATATAATAATAAAAGGCGAAGATGTAAATCATATAATAAATGTGTTGAGAATGAAGCCTAAAGAAGAAATTAACATTTGTAATAGTGAAAATGGGAAAAACTATTTAGCAGCTATCCAAGGTTATGGCAAGGATATAGTTGAATGTAAAATAGTAGAAAAAATAGGAAGCCAAACTGAGTCTAATGTAAAAATCACAATTTTTCAGGGACTACCAAAATTTGATAAATTAGAATTAATAATTCAAAAAAATACAGAAATTGGAGTAGTAAAAATAGTTCCAGTTATGATGAAACGAACAGTTGTTAAACTAAATGGTAAGGAAGATAAAAAAATAGAAAGATGGAGAAAAATATCTGAAATTGCATCTAAACAGTCAATGAGAGATATAATACCGGAAGTGACTAATATTAAAAATATGGAGGATGTTAAAAAACAGACAAAGGACTTTGATTTATTTTTTATAGCATATGAAAATGAGAAAAAAACTACTTTAAAAGAAGAATTGAAAAAAATAAATGAAAAGCAAGAGTATAATATTGGAATTTTGATTGGACCAGAAGGCGGGATAGACGAAAAAGAAATTGAAATGCTTAGTAGTTTGGAAAATGTGAGAATAGTAACACTTGGAAATAGAATTTTAAGAACTGAAACTGCAGGTCTAGTAATGGCAAGCAATATTATATATGAATTAGAAAAATAAATGAGATATAAAATTGATAATGCAAGATGAGAAGTAAGAAGAAAAAGAAAGGGAAGAAAGGAAAAAATGGCTGGAAGAAAAAAAGTAATAAATGAAGAAACAATAGAACCATTGGAAAATAGTAATAAAAAAACTACAACAAGCAAAACTACTACTACTAAAAAGAAAACAGACACAAAAAAAGTGAAAGCTGAAAGTGCGAAAGTTGTTGAAGATACTAAAAAAACTTCAACAAGAAAAAAGACAACGAGTGGCATTAAAAAAACAACAGTTGAATCTGGAGTTAAGGAAAAATCAGTAGATAAAAAGAAAGATTCTGATACAGCGAAAAAGACAAAAAAAGAAGTTGCAACCACAACTAAAAAAACATCAAAGGTAACAACTAAAAAAGGCGAAAAATTAGAAAAAGATACGGAAAATAAAGTTGAAAAAGAAATAAAGAAAAGTAGCACAAGTAAAGCAAAAAACAGTAGTGGTACGAAGCCAAGGGCAAAGAAAATGAGTGATATTGATGAGAGTCTAGAAAAGATTACGAAGTCAGATAGCAAAAAAAGAAAAACGAATGATGAAAATAAAGAAGAGATAACAAAAAAAGCAAATTCAAAAAAGGCAGATGCTAAAGGCACTCAGGCCAAGAAGACAACTGCAAAAAAGAGTACAGCAACAGCTAAAACTACGAAAAAACCAAGAAATGCAACAAAACAAGCCAAAAAGAATGATGAGAAGATAAAGAAAATAATAGCAGAGCAATTAGCTAACATAGAAAAAGTTGAAGAAAAAAGAAGCAAAAAAGTAGTAGAGATTAAAGAAGATGAGACAACAGGAAAACTAAAAATAGATAATAATACCAAAAATCAAAATGCAAAAAGAAAAAAAGAAGAAAAATATAATCCAGAAGAAATTGCTAAAAAAATAGAAAATAAAAAGAAATTACCTAAAGAGGTAAAACAAAAAATATACAAAGAAATAGGAATAAATGTGCTATTAGCAATTTTAATAACAATATATTTTATATTCTTAAATTTAGGATGTTTAAATATTGCGCCAGAATCGTTTTTAGTGGATTTAAGAGTATTTAGTTTATCTTTGATAGCTGTTACTATAATGATATTTGAAAATGCATACAATAAAGATAGTGGAAAATTAGCACTAATAGGAGTGGAATTTTTTGGAGTATCAGTGATAACATTAGTAGCAATCTATGTGTATATATTGCATAGAGAAAAATTTATGATACTTATAAATTTTGTAATAATGTTAATAGATCTATATTACATAATAAAAGCTACTGTGATTGATGCTAAAGAAAAGAAAAATTACAAAAATAGCATAAGTGATGTAAAAGAGATTATAGAAGAATAGAAAATAAAAAATAATTTAATAAGTTTTTTCTACAATAGAAAAATTAAAATTCTACAAATATACTGAAAATACTAGACTTATTAGGAATTATGTAGTAAAATTGAAAAGAGAGTTATAAAATTATATAAAACATAAGCTGTAAAAAGAATCGGATTAACCAAAAGCGGCAATATATGGAACAAGCCTCTCTTTACAATGCCTCCAATAGGGTATAAGAATAACTTAGTTAATTTAAAGAGTGAGTGAGAATATATAGTAAAGGAGGAAAAAAAAGATGCATTTTATCAATATTGGCTTTGGCAATATTGTGGTAGCAAACAGAGTAATTGCTATTGTCAGTCCGGAAGCCGCGCCAGTTAAAAGAATGATTCAAGAAGCTAAAGACAGAGGAGTTGCAATAGATGCAACTTGTGGAAGAAAAACGAGAGCCGTAATCCTGATAGATACGGGAAATGTAATTTTATCAGCAATTCAGCCAGAAACAATAGCCAATAGAATGGCTAATAATATAATAGAAGATTTGTAAATTAAGGGAGGAATTTTTATTATGATGACAAAACCAACTGTTGCAGAATTATTAGAAAAGGTGGATAACAGATATACTCTAGTTATAGCAACTGCAAAAAGAGCAAGACAATTAGCAAAAGGGAACGAACCATTAACAAAAACAGATGATGTAGCTACAGTTTCAATAGCTGCAGACGAAATTGAAGACGATAAAGTTCAAGTATGTAAGGAAGAAGAATAATGAATAAAAAAGAGATCATCTCCCTAGGTGGTGAATTAGCAAGTGGTAAAGGCACAGTTTCTAAAGTACTAATGGAAAAATTAAATTATGGCATATATAGAAATGGCGATTATTTTAGAAAATTAGGAAAAGAAATGGGAATGGATGTCACAACATTTAATGAGTATGTTAAATCTCACCCAGAAATAGATAGACAAATAGAAAACAGTGCTGCAGAGTATGCAAAAGACCACGAAAAATTTATAATTGATGCAAGACTTGGTTGGTATGCTGTGCCAGAGTCTTTTAAAGTATATCTAACTGTAGATATTGACGTTGCTGCTAGAAGAGCATTTGAAGATGAAAACAGAAAAGAAACAGAAAAGTTCGAATCTATAGAACAACATAAAGCAGACATGCAAAAAAGATATGCTTTGGAGAATGAGCGCTATTGGCAATTATATAACGTAAGAAAAGATGACTTGTCTAATTACGATTTAGTTATAGATACCACAGGATTAGCACCAGAAGAAGTAGCAGATAAAATAATTAAAGAATATAAAGAATGGATAAATAAATAACTGTTTAGATGGTCAGGGATAGATAAGAAAGTACATGGTTGAAAAAAGAAAACAATCATGTACTTTCTTGTTTTATCGCCTTTACTTTGCTTTTTTTGTATGATAAAATATGTCAAAAGGAAGAGAAAAATGATAGCAGAAATTATAATAAATAGCAATGTAAAGAGTTTGAATAGAACATTCGATTATGCAATTCCACAAGATATGGAAGAAAAAATATCTATTGGAAGTAGTGTTTTTGTGCCTTTTGGAAACTTAAAAAAGCTAGAAGAAGGTTTTGTGGTTGGAATTAAAGAAACTTCTGATTATAAGGTGAAAAGCATTGCAAACATAGAGGAAAAACAATATTTAACAAAAGAAAATATTAAGCTTGCAAAGATTATGGCACATAGATATTTTTGTAATATTTCGGATTGCATAAAATTAATGCTACCCCCAGGAACTACAACAAAAAAATTTGAAAATAGAGTTAATGATAAATTTAAAAATTTTGTATATTTAAAAAAAGATAATGACGAAATAGAAGAAGACATAGAAAATAAAATAATAAAATCAGAAAAACAAATACGTGCATTAAGATTTTTAATGGAAAATGACGAAATACTTTCATCGGACTTGCAAATGTTTGCAGATGTATCTTTAGCGGTAATAAAAACTTTAGAAAAGAATGGTTATGTAGAGATTATACAAAAAGAGGTTGAAAGAAATCCTTTTATACATAAAGTTGTAAATAAAACAAAAAATATGCAGTTAACTGCAGAACAACAAGAAGCCTTTGATAAAATATCGGCATGTATAGAATTTGATGAGAATGAAGAATTTTTATTATTTGGAGTAACAGGTTCAGGTAAAACAGAAATATATATTCAGCTGATAGAAAAGGTTTTACAAAAAAATAAAACAAGTATAATGCTAGTTCCAGAAATATCATTAACGCCACAAACAGTAGATAGATTTACTAGTAGATTTGGAGAAGAAAGAATTGCTGTGTTACATAGTAAGCTATCTGTTGGTGAAAGATATGACCAATGGAAAAAAATAGAAAGAGGAGATGCAAAAATTGTAATAGGAGCACGTTCAGCAATTTTTGCACCTGTTAAAGATTTAGGATTAATAATAATAGATGAGGAACATGATGAGTCGTATAAATCAGAGACAACTCCTAGATATAATGCAAAAGATATTGCAAGTTACCTAGCAAAGAAAAATAATGTTCCGTTAGTATTAGGAAGTGCTACACCAGATATAAAATCGTACTATAAAGCGACAAATGGAAAAATGGAATTAGTTGAATTAACTAAAAGAGCAAACAATTCGGAACTGCCTGAAGTAGAAATAGTAGACCTAAGATTAGAATTGGCATCAGGCAATAAATCAATGATAAGTGGAAAATTGCATACTATGATAGAAGAGAATATAAAAAACAAAAAACAAACTATCTTGTTCTTGAACAGAAGAGGTTTTTCAACTTTTATAATGTGCAGGGATTGTGGATATACGGCTAAATGCAAGAACTGCGACATATCATTAACATACCATTTAAGAGAAAATAAATTAAAATGTCATTATTGCGGGTATGAAACTAAAGCAATAAATATATGTCCTACTTGCGGTAGTAAAAACATTAGATATTTTGGAACTGGAACTCAAAAGCTAGAAGCAGAAATAAATAAATTATTTCCAGAAGCTACTACTATTAGAATGGATGTTGATACAGTAACCAAGAAAAATTCTCATGAGGAAATTTTAAATAAATTTAGAAATGAAAATATAGATATTTTAATAGGAACGCAAATGGTAGTTAAAGGACATCATTTCCCAAATGTTACTTTGGTTGGAGTAATTGCGGCAGATAGCAGCTTAAATATTGATGATTATAGGGCAAATGAAAGAACATTTCAAATACTAACACAAGTAGCGGGAAGAGCGGGAAGAGGAAAAGACAAGGGAAATGTTATTATACAAACATATAACCCGGACAGTTTTAGCATTCAGTATTCTAAATTGCAAGATTATAAAAAGTTTTACGATACGGAAATACAAATAAGAAAACAATTGAGATATCCGCCTTTTTGTGATATAATATTGCTTGGAATTAATGGACGAACAAAAGAAGAAGTGAAAAATACGGCTAAAAATATTTTTAACATTATAAACATTTACAAAGAAAAAAATAATATAGAAATGAATGTTTTTAAACCAGTTTCAGCTCCAATTGATAGAATAAAAAATAAAATAAGATGGAGAATAATTATAAAGTGCAAACTTAATGAAAAAATAATTGTTTTATTAAATGAAGTATTACAAAAGGCGAATAAAGAAATTTCAAAAAATAAAAATAATCAAACAAAAATTATTTGTGATATAAATCCAAATAATATGATGTAAAAGTATTATTGTTATCATTCAGAATAAGTAAGGAGGAATTAAAAAATGGCAATAAGAGAAATAAGATTATCTGGAGATGAAATATTAAGAAAGAATTGCAGAGTTGTAGAAGAGGTAGATGACAGAATAAAAGTATTATTAGAAGATATGGTAGAAACTATGCATGAATATAATGGTGTAGGGTTAGCTGCACCTCAAGTTGGAATTTTAAAAAGAGTAATTGTTATAGATTTGTATGACGGGGAGCCACCTTTAAAATTAGTAAATCCAGAAATTGTTAAAGAAAAAGGTGTACAAGAAGTTGAAGAAGGATGCTTGAGTTTTCCTAATCAATATGCAAAATTAATAAGACCTAAAGAAGTAATAGTAACTGCTCTTAACGAGAATGGAGAAAAAGTAAAAATAGTTGCAAAAGACTTATTAGCACAAGCATTATCACACGAAATAGACCATTTAAATGGAATACTTTTTGTGGATAAAATGGAACCAGGAACATTAGAGTATGTTGAACCTAAAGAGCAATAATTCATATACTTAAAAGTGAGAAAGGAATGAGATTTTATGAACATATTATTTATGGGGACGCCAGATTTTGCAATGGAATCATTAAAAAGTTTGGTAGAAGCAAAATATAACATAATCGGGGTTGTTACCAATCCAGATAAACCTAAAGGAAGAGGAATGAAACTTATTCCATCTCCGGTTAAAGAATATGCTGAAATGCAAGGCTTAAAAATATTTCAGCCTATAAAAGTAAGAAATAACACAGAATTTATTGATGAGATTAGAAAGTTAAATCCAGATGTTATATGTGTTGTTGCATATGGAAAAATTTTACCTAAAGAAATATTAGAGATACCTAAATTAGGATGTATAAATGTTCATGGCTCTCTTTTACCACAATATAGAGGGGCTGCTCCAATACAATGGGCTGTTCTAAATGGCGATAAAAAAACAGGAATTACAACAATGTATATGGATGAAGGCATGGATACTGGTGACATGATTCTTAAGCAAGAGGTGAAAATTGGAGAAAATGAAACTACAGGAGAATTATGGCAAAGACTAAGTAAAATAGGTGGGGAATTATTAGTAAAAACTTTAAAAGAAATAGAGGCAGGAACAGTAACAAGAACAAAACAACCAGAAGAATTTACAATGGCACCTATGCTTTCTAAAGAAATGGCAAAAATAGACTGGCAAAATAAGTCAGCAGAAGAAATAAAGAATCTTGTAAGGGGGCTAAATCCTATAATGGGTGCATATTCGCATTTAAAGGATAAGAAAATAAAGTTTTGGAAGGTAGAAGTACTTTCTTTGGACAAGCTGATAGAAGAAAATAAGGAACTAGAAGAATATAAAGGCAATGTTGTAAAATTAGAACCAGGTACTGTTTTGTTTTCAAATCCAAAACAGGGGTTGTATATTAAAGCAAACAATGGTATAATTTCGGTGACGGAAATACAAGGAGAAAATTCTAGAAAGATGGATATAAAAGAATTTTTAAGAGGAAATAGCATAGAAGCGGGAAGCATCTTTGAATAGATTAAGTCACTTTAGATAGTGAGATAATATGTAGAGAAAGGAACATGAGATGAAAAAAATTGTGAAAGATTCTAAAGGAATAACTTTGGTAGCGCTTGTAATTACTATTGTGGTTATAATGATTTTAGCAGGAATAACACTTAATACTACTGTGGGGAAAAATGGTTTGATAACTATTATGAGAGAAACAGAGCAAAACCAAACCTTAGCACAAGAAGAAGGACAAGCAAAATTAGATGAATTAAAACAAGACGATGAATACACAGAAGACGGAGTAAAAGTTGTAGCTGACACAGATGCACCAAAAATAAATAGTGTTAAAGTTACAGATAGAACCAAATATAGCATTACTGTAAAGGCTGATGTTACAGAAACAAAAAGCGGAATTGCAGTAATAAGATACAAAATTGGAGATGGAGATTGGCAAACAGATAGCACAAACAGTAGAGCAACAACATATACATTTACAGGGCTAGAAGAAGCAACAATATATGAAATTACAGTAGAAGCAACAGATGTAGAAAACCATAAATCTACAGCAATAATAAGCTCCAAAACATATTCAATTTCATTAAATGAGGCACAAAAAGATATTATGGTAAGCAAAACTGTAAATACACCAATATTAATAGGAGAAGATAGAGTAGTAATTCCAAGTGGATTTAAAATAGCATATGATTCAGCAACAGAAGTATCAGGCGGAATAGTAATAGAAGATAAAGACGGAAATCAGTTTGTGTGGATACCAGTAGAAAGTATAGCAGATTATAAGAGAGCTGCATATTCAATTAATACATCTACAGGTACAATAGACACAACAACTAAGTCGGAAAAGATTAATAGTGCTGATACTACATACTATTATGTAGAATCTATGCCTTCGGATGAGAAAGCAAGCGTAGAATCATATAAAGGATATTATATAGGAAGATATGAAGCAGGAGACAAAGAAAGTACTGCATCACAAACTATGAGAGTGAGTGGAGCAACTGTAAGTAATACAGTAACTGTGAAGAAGAGTCAGGTTCCATATAATTGGGTAACTAAGACGCAATCACAAACCTTAGCAGAGGGAATGGCAACTAAACAAGGCTATAAAGCTAAAACAAAATTATGTAGTAGTTATGCTTGGGATACAGCAATAGCTTTTATTCAAACTAAAGCGACTAATTATGGTTCGGATTCAAAAGAGGGGAACTATAATGATTTAGGATTAACTTCATATAAAGATATAAAAGGGGCAAGCAAAACGAAGGCTGCAAGTGAATCTGTTTTAATACCAACGGGACAAACTACACCGGTTTGTAATATATATGATATGGGAGGAAATGTATGGGAATGGACAACGGAAAAAACATCTAGTACAAGTCTTATATGTACTAGAAGAGGAGGAGCGTATGTTGGAAGACATAGCGGAGAGGGAAGCCCAGCGGGATATCGTTTAGGTGGACCAGATCAAGCACAATCATATCATGGATTTAGACCAGCGCTATTTATGTAATATAAAAAATAAAATGTGATAAAATGAATAGTAAGAAATTTTTAAAACTTGTTGTAAATTTTGCAGTATATTGATATACTATAATAGAATTAAAAGATATAATAAAACTTTTAATTTTAGATAAAATAAAAAATATGGAGGTATATATTATGGAAAATGAAGAAAATGTAAAAGAAAACGAAGTGGCAGTAGAGGTTGAAAACTCTGAAGGACAAACAAGCACAATACAAATATCTGATGATGTTGTTGCTATAATTGCAGGTAAAGCAGTTACAGAAGCTCCTGGAGTATTTGCAATGGCAGGTGGATTTGCAGGTGGAATATCAGAAGTATTAAGTGGAAAGAAAAATTTAGCTAAAGGAATTAAAGTTGAAGTTGGAGAAAAAGAAGCTAAAATAGATGTTAACATTATAGTTGAATATGGAACAAGAATTCCAGATGTTGCTTTTGATATACAAAATAGAGTTAAAAGTGCTGTTGAAGGAATGACAGGCTTAAAAGTTGTTGCTGTTAATGTTCATGTCCAAGGTGTTAATACAGAGAGTAATGAAGAAAGCGAAGAGGAAAGCACAGAGGAGTAGTTAGTTTAAAAATAATTACAATTTTGACGTTGTTAAACTACACTTCGAAAATCCTCGACGTGCACAAAGCACGCCTTCGGTTTTCTTGTTTGTTTGCCTAGCCAAAATTAATTATTTTCAAACTGCAAAGGACTGAATTTTAAAATTAATAAGCATATAGGGAATGTTAGAAGTTATTATTAATTTCTAACTTCCTTGATTAATTTAAATTTATTTCAATAATAACGTGTACCATAGAAAGGAATGGGATTAAGTATGAAGTTTTTAGATAGAATAGCATTAGCAGTATTTTCTGTATTAATATTATTAATTTCTATTATAAGTTGTTTAGTAATATTTGGTTGGATGGATATAACAACTATATATATGATAGCAACACATGTGTTAGCTGATAAAGTAACATGCAATGTATTATTAGGGCTAAATTGCGTATTTATATTATTAGCAATAAAAAGCATTTTCTTCGAGTCAGCATACAAAAGTGAAGAATCGTATAATGATGGAGTTTTATTAGAAAATGATGACGGAAAATTATTGATTACAAAAGAAACTTTAGTTAGCATGGTAAATGCTGTGGTTTCTGGATTTTCTAGTGTTAAAAGTTCACAAGCTAAAGTTGTATTAGATAATGAAAATAACTTGTCTATTATTTTAACAATAGAAACTACAAACAATACTGTAATTAAAGAATTAAGTAATAATCTACAAATGAGAATAAAAGAAAAAATAAAAGAATCTTTAGATTTAGAAGTGAAAAATATAGACATAAGAATAAAGAATGTAATAGATACAAATGAAAATAGTGTAAAAGAGTAATATTTTGACCATGTAGGAAGGATTGGAAATATAATATGGATGAAATAAAAAGATTTTTAAGTACATATGCAGGTGCAATTATTGGAGCTTTGGTTGCTATTATAATTTTATGCACACATTTGTATGAATTAATGATATGGATTATATTTATTGCATTTGGAATTTTTGTAGGAAATTATATTCAACAAAACAAGACAGATGTAAAAGAAAAATTAAAGAGTTTTATAGATAGATTATAAGGGGAAGCAGATGGAAGAAAAAACAAAAAGAGAACTTGCATTTTGCTATATATATAGCCAGGAAGTTCAAAAACAAAATAGTAAGAGTCAGGTTAAATTATTTTTAGATAGCAATGATATAGAAGATCCAAAAACAAGAGAATATGTTAAAGAAATTGCAAATGGTATAAAACAAAATGATGAAGAAATAAATAAAATAATATCAGATAATTTAAAGTCAGGCTGGACTATAGAAAGAATATCAACTATAGATTTAGCTTTTTTAAAGCTTGCAATTTACGAAATAAAATATAAAAAAGTTCCATATAAAATTGTAATAAATGAAGTTGTAAATTATGCAAAGGTTTATGGAGAAGAATCTTCTGGTTCGTTTATTAATGGAGTTTTAGCAAGCGTTGTTGCTAATTTGTAAAATTCAATTATATGACATTTTAAAGCGTGCAATTTAATAATGAAATCTATAATGCTCTTATATGTTAGTAATTAGAGAAAGCTAGGGATTGGAATTTTCTCTTAACTATGAATGTTCGTCTTTATCATAGTTTCATAAGGAAAATTTCTGGGTTCCCTGGAGAACGATAATTATTAACATATAAGATGCATTGGAATTGTTTGAAAGATGAAATTGTTTAATAAGATAGGAATTGGAAGGAAAAAAGATGGAATATAATCCAATAACTGTAACAGACTTAAATAAATACATAAAAAATAAATTTGAAAATGATGAAATGTTAAATAATGTCTTAGTAAAGGGAGAAATATCAAACTTTAAAAATCATTACACAGGACATCTATATTTCACATTAAAGGACGAAAATTCACTAATAAAATGCGTAATGTTTAAATCATATACTACGCATTTGTCTTTTATGCCAAAAGATGGAATGAAAGTTATGATACTTGGAACTGTATCTGTTTTTGAAAGAGATGGAGTTTATCAAATATATGCTAAGGCTATGAAAGAAGATGGATTGGGAAATCTTTACGAAGAATTTGAAAAGTTAAAAGCAAAGTTAAGTAGTGAAGGGCTATTTGATGAAGCTCATAAAAAGAAAATACCATTTATGCCAGAAACAATTGGGGTTCTAACGGCAAGCACAGGAGCAGTTATAAGAGATATAATAAATGTTGGAACAAGAAGAAATTCTAATGTTCATATAAAATTATATCCAGTTCCAGTGCAAGGACCAACAGCAGCAGCTAAAATTGTAGAGGCAATAGAGTTTATGAACAAAAATAAAATGGCTGATGTTTTGATAGTTGGTAGAGGTGGAGGTTCATTAGAAGACTTGTGGCCTTTTAATGAAGAATGTGTTGCGCGTGCAATATATAATTCGCAAATTCCAATTATATCGGCGGTGGGACATGAAACAGATTTTACGATAGCAGATTTTGTGGCAGATTTAAGAGCACCAACGCCTTCAGCAGCAACTGAGCTAGCTGTACAGGATGTAGAAGAGGTTAAAACTAATTTAGAAAAATATAATAATAGATTGAAAATAGCATTAAGAAAGAAATTAGAATTAGCAAAATTAACATTTGAAAAATGTATGACAAGGCAAGTATTTACAAATCCATTACAAAAAATAAATGAACAATATATGATTATAGATATGAAAGTAAAGGATATTCAAAATTATATACAAAGCAAAATGCAAGAGAGCAGAACCAAGTTTGTAAAAGAAGTTGCAAAGTTAGATGCATTAAGTCCTCTAAAAACATTAACAAGAGGATATAGCATAACATCGATAAAAGAAGATGGAAAAACTAAAATTGTCACATCAGCAAATCAATTAAAAAAAGATGATGAAGTTGAAATTAGATTTGCAGATGGAGCAAAAATTAGTAAGATATGTTAAAGTTTATAGGTATAATCTTTGTAAAAACCTAAATATATTTTATAAGGAATAAATGATGAAGGAAAATGAATTAAGCTTTGAAGAGTCAATGAAAAAGTTAGAAGAAATTGCAGGTGAACTAGAAAATGGCAAACTAACTTTAGAAGAATCAGTTAGTAAATTTGAAGAGGGAATGCAATTGTCTAAAAAATGTAGTGAAATATTAAATAAAGCAGAAAAGAAAATTTCAGTAATAATAAACGAAGATGGAAATATAAGAGAAGAGGATTTTGTTGCTGAATAAAATATTAAGAAACAGGAAAAGGGGATAAAAATGAATTTTTATACAGAATACAGATATATTTTAGTTCCATTTTTAACATGGTTTTTTATACAAGTTTTTAAAGTGATATGGGACTTAGTTACAACGAAAAAATTTAATTTTAAAAGAATAATGGGAGCAGGAGGAATGCCCAGTTCTCATTCTGCTGTTGTAATTGCTTTAGCAACAATGATAGGTAGAAGCCAAGGTGTAAATTCACCCATGTTTGCAATGTCTGTAGTATTTGCATGTGTTGTAATGTATGATGCTGCAGGTGTAAGAAGAGAAGCTGGTAAACAGGCACATTTGTTAAATGAAATAATAAATACACCAGGACTTAGTAATGTAGAGGTAAAAGAAAAATTGGTTGAAGCCTTAGGTCATACACCGGTACAAGTTTTTGCGGGAGCAATTATTGGATTTATTGTTGGAATGGTGTTTTAGTAGAATAAAATTAATTTTTATAGAAGGAGACGTGAAAATATGGAAGATGTTGAAATAGCAAGAAGTACAAAATTGGATAGAATTGAAAATATTGCAAAGAAAATTGACATTAAGGAAGATGAATTAGAGCAATATGGAAAGTATAAAGCAAAATTAGATTACACGCAAATTCTAGAAAGATTAAAAAATAAAAAAGAAGGAAAGCTAATACTAGTAACTTCAATTAATCCAACACCATTAGGTGAAGGCAAAACAACAATGGCTATCGGATTAGCAGATGGACTAACAAGAATAGGAAAGAATGCTGTTTTGGCATTGAGAGAGCCTTCTTTAGGACCAGTATTTGGAATAAAAGGAGGAGCAACTGGAGGAGGTTATTCTCAAGTTGCTCCAATGGAAGATATAAATCTTCATTTTAATGGAGATATACATGCAATAACATCTGCCAACAACTTATTATCAGCAATGATAGACAATCATATCTATTTTGGAAATGAGCTAGGATTTGAGAAGGTTACATGGAAAAGATGTTTAGATTTAAATGACAGGCAATTACGCAAAGTTCAAACAGGACTGTCTGGTGAAAAAAATATTGTTCCAAGAGAAGATGGATTCGATATTTCTGTTGCATCTGAAATAATGGCTATTTTTTGCTTAGCTACAAACACACAGGATTTAAAAAGAAGAATTGCCAACATCATAGTTGGATATAATAAAAATGGAGAACCAATAACAGCAAAAGATTTACATGCCGAAGGAAGCTTAACAGTTTTATTAAAAGATGCAATAAAACCAAATTTAGTTCAAACGTTAGAACATACACCAGCGATTATACATGGTGGACCTTTTGCAAATATAGCACATGGATGTAATAGTGTAATTGCTACAAAAACGGCAATGAAGTTGGGAGACTATGTTGTAACAGAGGCTGGATTTGGATCTGATTTAGGGGCAGAGAAGTTTTTAGATATAAAATGCAGAAAAGCAGGGCTAAAACCAGATGCAGTTGTTTGTGTGGCAACAATTAGGGCTTTAAAATATCATGGAGGTCAAACAAAAGAGGATGTTAAAACTGAAAATCTTGAAGCTCTAAAAAATGGAATGAATAATTTGAATAGACATATAGATAATTTGAAAAATAAATTTGGATTAAATGTAATTGTAGCAATAAATAGATTTATAACAGATACGGACGCAGAAATTGAATTACTAAAATCAGAACTTGAGAAAAATGATGTTCAATTAAGCTTAGTGGAAAGTCATCAAAAGGGAAGTGAAGGAGCAGAAGATTTAGCAAACAAGATTGTTGAATTGGTTGATAGAAAAGAAGATTTTAGATTTATATATGATGACAATGATGATATAAAAACAAAGATTGAAAAGGTTGCACAAAAAATATATGGTGCAAAAGATGTAGAATATTCTGAGAATGCAAAAGAGCAAATTGAAAAAATAGAAAAATTAGGATATTCTAATTTCCCAGTATGTATTGCAAAAACACAATATTCATTTTCAGATGATGCTAAAAATTTAGAATGTAAAGAACCATTTACTTTGCATGTTAATGAAATAATATTAAAAACTGGAGCTGAATTTGTTGTGGCAATAACAGGTAAGATTATGACAATGCCAGGATTACCAAGAATTCCAGCAGCAGAGCAGATAGACTTAGATGAAAATGGAAATATAATTGGAATATTCTAAAAATTTAAATTGTATAAATTCACCTAATTTAGGAATAATAATCCTATAAAGAGGTGAATTTTTATGTTAAAAAGAATAAACAAACAATATAGAAAAATGATTGTTATATTATCAATATTAATGACTATTTTTATATCATATAACGTATTTTTTAGGAATAATGAAGTATTTGCTTTATCAAAATATGGCTCAAGAGGGAGCGAAGTAACTCAGATACAAACGAAATTAAAAAGATGGGGATATTATACAGGAAATATAGATGGAATATATGGTTCACAAACATTAGCAGCTGTTAAGTATTTTCAAAGAAAGAATGGATTAACTGCTGACGGAATAGCAGGAACGAAAACTTTACAGGCAATGGGAATTTTTAATTCTAGCAATAGTTCGTCTAGCTCTTCTACAAATTCTAGTAATTTAAATTTACTAGCTAGATTAGTGTATGGAGAAGCGAGAGGTGAACCATATACAGGACAAGTGGCGGTTGCTGCTGTTGTTTTAAATAGAGTAAAAAGTAGCTCTTTTCCAAATACAATATCTGGTGTGATTTATCAATCAGGAGCTTTTTCTGTAGTTAATGATGGTCAAATAAATTTAACACCAAATCAAACAGCATATAATGCTGCACAAGATGCATTAAACGGATGGGATCCTTCATATGGTTCATTATATTATTTTAATCCAAGCACAGCAACAAATAGCTGGATATGGTCAAGACCACATGTAATTACAATAGGTAAACATAGATTTTGCAAATAAAATTAACTAATAAGAACGTTCCTTTTGGGCAAAAAGTCATCAGCCAACGGGAATGTTTTTTTAGCAATTTTTTTTAAAATAAAAATCATTGGTCAATTGAAAAAAATATTTATAAAAAATAACAAGTAATTCTTGCTATTTTTTTTATTCTAGTGTAGAATATTATAAGTAATTGTATTTTAGAAAAAATAACAAAAAATATAGTAAGGAGAGGGAAAATATATGAAAAAAGCAATAGCCATTTTATCTATTATATTTTGCCTAGTAGGAACATCTGCTGTATATGCAGCTAACGATAATATTATTGATGATGAAACTGCTAGTAAATTAGTAGAAATAAAGGAAAAAGAGTTAGAAACTTTAGAAGATTACCAAGAAGCATATGGCTCTGATACATATGGCTTTACAGCATACATATTAAACAAAGTAAGAGTTTATAGTATTCCATTAGGTTTCATTGCTATAGCCCTAGGAGCGATTTACCAATATGTAATTGGAATTAGAAAAATGGATGTAAGAGATAAAGGCTTTGGACTAATAATAGCAAGTGTAACTGTATTAGTTATATGTCAAGTACTACCACTTGTATTTGCGATAGTAGTAAAAGGTTGGAGGGGTTAAACAAATGAAAGTTTTATTTGCAGTAAATAATGACAAGATTTCAGAATCTGTTATAAAGAAATATCAGGCAAATTATAAAGAAATAATTTCTGCTAAAAATGTATATTATTTTAATGCAATAATAAAAGAATTACAAAGGGATAAGAGTTATGATAGGATAGTTATTAGTGAGGACTTGGAACCTTTTTCAAATAAAAATTATGATGCAATGGATAGATTCTTGTTTGATAAATTAGATAGTATCAGCGATGAGGCTTCTAATAGTGAAGAAGGAGAAATTCCTATAGTTTTAATATGCACAGATAGAAGAGAAAAGGGAGAACCAATCCTATTGAAAATGTTTTCAATAGGTGTTTATAGTGCATTAATTGGAAACGACAGAACGATAGAAAATGTATGTCAATTAATAAATAAACCACGTAACAAGAAAGAAGCAAAAGCATACTACAATATAGATTCTGAAGGAGCTGATTATCAATCAGAAAAAGCAGAAGATGTAAGTGAAGTTGAAATTCAAAATATTATAAATCATTATAAAAGATTAGGAAAAAATGAAGATAAGTATGTTGAGAGCTTCAATAGTATTGCTGCTCAATATACAGAAGGACAGTTGAAGGTTATTGTTAGATTTCTTCCATTAAATGTTAGAGCTGTTCTGGAAGAAAAATGTGAAAAGTATAAACAACTTATGGTAGGTAGTGTTAGAGGAAAAGTTAGAGAAAATAAAGCTGTTGTTACTAAGAACATAAAAACAACCAAAACAAATCATGGCCCAAAAATAGATTTAATTGAACAACAATTAAATAGACCTAAAATGACGAAAAATGTTGTAATTCCATCAACTGTAGATGTTAATAAAGTAAAAAAGGTATATAAGGATCCTAATTCTATACCTGCAATTGTAAAAGAAGAAAAAACAGATGTTGCAAATGATATTGATAGAATTTTAAGTAGTGTTCCAGAAAATAATGAAAATATTCCAGAAAAAGCAGAGGTTGTGGAACCTGTTAAGAGAGGTAGAGGTAGACCTGCAAAACCAAAAGCAGAGATACAAGAAGAACCAGTAGAAAAGAAAAGAAGAGGAAGACCAAGAAAAATTGTAGAAACTCCAACGCCAGAAGTAGAAGAAGTTAAACCTGTAGTTGAAGAGCCTACAGAAAGTGTTAATTTGTTTGATTTAGGAAATGACGAGGTCGAAGAAAGAGACTTTGCTTCTAACAATACAAGTAATAATGCTGATATTTTTCCTGAGGATGATTCTGCGGTGCTTCCTGGACTAGAAGAAGATAATGACGATATATTTGAAACAAAACCAAAAGAAGTTGTTAATAATTCTAGATCAGACATTAATATTAATTATAATACTGCAAATAATAAAGACAATAGTACAACTATAAAAAATCCTGAAGTTGAACCTTGGCAAGATAATAATTCTTTTAGCAGAAATAATATAAATGAAACATCTATTAGAAATACACAATATACAGAACCAGCAAATTTATCAAATTTGTTAACAAGCGATAAGAAGATTGTAGCTTTTGTTGGAACATCTAAAAATGGAACATCGTTCTTAGTTAATAATTTAGCAGCAATGTTATCAGCTAAAGGAATTAATACAGCAATATTAGACTTAACAAAAAATAAAAATGCATATTACATATATACTCAAAATGACGAGAATTTAAGAAATCAAGCATTTAGATGTATTGAAGAGTTACGTATAGGCAATGCAAATGGAATAAATGTAAATAAGAATTTAACCGTTTATACAACTCTTCCAAATGAAGATAGTGGAATAGAAGACTATGGAAAAGTACTAGAAACTTTGGCTAAAAATTATTCACTTGTATTGATGGACTGTGATTTTGATACTGATTATAATTATTTTGCTTCATCTCAAGAGATATATTTAGTACAAACATATGATATATTAACTATACAACCCTTAACAGCATTTTTAAAAGAATTAGCAGATAGAAATATATTAGACCAGAATAAATTAAGAGTTGTTATAAACAAAGCATTAAAGGTAAGAAGTCTTACAGAGAAAATGATTGTTGGGGGAATATCTTCATATAATGATCCAGCAATGTCATACATGAAGAATTTGTTTAACAAAGATACAATGAAGTATATAACTATACCTTTTGAAGATCAAACATATGCAAAATACCTAGAGGGACTTGTAACTTGTGAAATATCATTAAATGGATATTCAAAGGGATTACTTGAGAGTTTGGCAAGATTAGGAGATATGGTATATCCTTTGATATCTGGAAAGAAACAATATGGTTCAAGACCAAATTATAATAATTACAATGATTATAATAGAAAAAATAATGCTAGTCAGTTTAACAGCAGTATAGACAGCACTCTTGATAAAATGAGAAGAAACTATTAAAACAAGATAAAGAGGTGATAATTTTGCCATTAGTAGCAATAATAATATTGGTAGTTATAATTGTAGCTTTGATATTATATAATATGTCAATTCATAAAAAGATAGAAACATTTAATAATATTAATAGTCAAATTACAAGTTTAAATGTTTTGCAGGATTTTATGAATACATTAAGTGAAATGTCTACTGCCGAAGAAAAATTGAAAAGAATAAATGAAATATTAATAGAAAAATACAATATTAGATATTCAACAATAGTTGTATATGATGGCACAGAGTATGTTATAAAGGCTTCCAATGTTGCAGAAAAACATTGGGAGACATTAAAAAACCTTCAATCAGAGACTGTATTTAAAGAAAGTATTGAAACAGCTACTCCTAAATATATAACAGTAGAAAAAGAAGGGGAAAGATTACCATATCAAAAGATGGAGTTTGCTAGAGCAAAAGCAGCAATGTTCTTTCCACTATACATTGACAACGTATATATAGGATATTGGATAATAGAGGGAAGTAGTGCTCATGAATTTGATTCAGTAGATACAACTATATTGGAAGTGGTAAAAAATAATATAATAGCAGTTTTAAAAACTGTACAAAACCAAGCAGTAATAGAAAATATAGTAAGAGACGATTTATATTCAGAATTGAAATCTGCTGAATACTTATATGGAGAAGCAAAGAAAACAATTGATCAATATACAACATCAACAGTATGTTTATTCAAAATAGTAAACCTAGTAAAAATAAACGAAACTATAAGTAGAAAAACTGGAAATAAAATAATAACTGAAGTAGCAAAAACAGTAAAAAAAGAACTTGCTCCAGAGTATATATTTGTAAGATATATGGGACCAAAGTTCGCAATTGTATTTTCAGGAGTAGAAGAATCTGGTGTTGAAGCATTCTTGCAAACACTAAAAGAAAAGGTAGAGTCTATAAAAGTTGAACCAGCAGAAGATTATGATGGAGAAATAACAGAGACTTCACCTAAAATAAATATGGTTCTTACAACTTATTATAAAGGAACAGCATTAGAGGGAGTAACTAAAAAGTTAGAAGAATTCTTAGACAATGAAGATGAGAATGAGAGCAATATAAGCTATTTATAAAATTTTAGAAAGGATGATGATAATATGGTTACAGATGAGACAGTTAGTTTTAATGTTGAAAAAGAGAAAAACAATAGAACAAGAGAAATTTTAAAGGAAGTTTATGAGGCCTTAACAGAAAAAGGATATAACCCAATAAATCAGTTAGTAGGATATATTTTATCAGGAGATCCAACATATATTACAAATCATAATAATGCAAGAAGTTTAATAAGACAAGTTGAAAGAGACGAATTATTAGAACAAATGGTTAAAAGTTATATAGGATTGGACAAGTAGTATATATGAGAACACTTGGTATAGATTATGGAGATGCTAGAATTGGAATTGCAATTACAGATTTATTAGGTATAACTGCTCAAGGATTGGAAACAATACATCATAATGGAAATGATAAAATAGCACTCAAAAGGATTGAGGAAATAGTAACAGAATATGAAGTAGGTACAATAGTTATTGGAATGCCATTGAATATGAATGGCACAAAAGCAGAAAGAGTCGAGAAAACAGAAAAATTTATTCATAAAATGAAATGCAAGTTCAATACTGTAAAAATAGAAAGTGTTGACGAAAGATTAACAACAGTTGCAGCTCACAAAACAATGAATTTGTTGGGAATAAATAAATTCAAAAAAAGAGATATAGTTGATACTATTTCTGCAGTATACATTTTAGAAACCTACATTAATATGAAAAAAAATACTGATAAATAAGATTGACAATATAGGTAATAATATTATATATTATATATAATAAATTATTACTAATATAATAATTAAAATTTGAAAGGAGAAAAAAATGAGCGAAGATATTAATAACAATAATCTTGATGAAGAATTAGAAGACAACATTGTAAAATTAACAGATGAAAATGGAGAGGAAGTTGAATTTGAATTTTTAGATTTAATAGAATTAGATGAAAATCAATATGTAGTATTATTGCCAGTTGAAGAATCAGACGAACCAGGAGAAGTAGTAATACTACAAATAGAAGACACAGATGACGAAGAGTCAGATGAAGAATCTTATGTAAGTGTTGATGATGAAGAAACTTTAAACAAAGTATTTGCTATATTCAAAGACAAATTTAAAGATGAATTTGACTTTGTAGACTAAAATAAAAAATATTGTATAACAAAAAGAGAAGCACGTTATGCTTTTCTTTTTTTGTGTAATTTATTGCACATTTTTTTTATGTGTGCTAAAATAAAAGCAGATTAAGAAATAGGAGGAACTAAAGATGCAAAGATTTAGTACATGGATGATTTTAGCGATGGCTGTAATATTTTGGATATTAAGAATCGTAGCAACTTATTGTAGTGTTATGGGAATGGACTTCTTAATTCAACCATTAGAAGTAAATACAGAAATATCTCTACTGTTTATAGCACTATTATCTTTTATATTAATAGTTAAAAGAAAATGGCTAGGAGTAATTATATATGCTGTAGGATATGAATTATATTTTGGAGTGGATTTATTTAATAATCTTCAAAACATAGCAGAAGGAACTCTAACATTAAATCAATACACAAATATTTTGTTTTCTTTTGTAGGAATGATTTTACCATTGTTTGCCATATTTGACTTAGCTTTGGATAAAAATAGAAAGGCACATCCTAAGGACAAAAAGACGGATTGGTTTTACAAAGATGAGAGATTTGATAGAAACTTAGATGATAGGGCAGATAAAAATAATTATCGAACATTGTAAAAATAGTATAATTATACAAAGCAAGTGATTAGTTGAAAATCACTTGCTTTTATGTTAAAATGTAGGTGACTAAAATTGGTGAGAAATGAATTAATTGGGGGAGTATGAAAATGAAAAAAGTATTATTCGCAACTGGAAATGAAAGTAAAGCTAAAAGGTTTAAAGAAGGACTATCAAAAAACAATATAGAAATAATTACAATCAATAATATAAAAGAAAAAATAACTGTTGACGAGAATGGAAAAAATGCAATAGAAAATGCATTAATCAAGGCAAGAGCATATGCAGAAGTTTTAGATTGCCCAGTGTTTGCTATGGATGATAATTTGTATATAGATGGAATACCAGATGATAAACAGCCAGGAATGTATGTAAGAAGAGTTAATGGAAAAAGACTATCAGATGATGAGATGATTGAATATTACTCTAGGCTAGCACACAAATATGGAGATAATGGAAAATTGACCTGTAGATGGGTTTATGGAATTGCTGTTATAAATAATGGTATAGAATCTACATATACCTGGAGCAAAGAGGACTTTTATATAGTAGATAAACCATCTAATAAAATTAATCCAGGATATCCGCTAAATACAATATCAATAAATAAAAAATTAAACAAATATTTTACAGATATAACTGAAGAGGATAAAAAAGAAATTCAGAAAGATGAAAATGATGTTGTAGAATTTCTTTGCGAGAATTTATAGAGAGTCCACCTAAAAGTGCTATAAATAAGGAAAAAACATATAATAATATATTTAATAAGGAGAAATTAAATGTCTGAAAATGAATTATCAAAAAGAAGTACAGTAAAATTGGAGCAGAAAATAGAAATATTTGAAGAATTTATGAAAACAGGAGAAAAATTAGTTGGAAATACAATTTTTAAGGGATATCCAATAGGACAATGGGCTATACAAATAAGAAATAATTTAAATAGAATGAACGAGGGAAAGGTTGAAAAAGGAAAAATTAATCCTACAAAAGAACAATTGAAAAAATTGGAAAGTATGGGCATTTTAGAAAGGCAAATTGACTCAACACTAGATGAGAAAATTGATAGTTTAGTTGAGTGGAGTAGAAGATATCCAAAGATAAAAATAACACCTATGGCAACAGATGAAGAATTAAGAGAATACGCTAAAACAGATGAAGAACTTATTAAGATTCAAGAAGAATATAAAAAAATGCAAAGATATTATGAATATGTAAAATATAGAAAATATCAAGGAAAATTAAATGAAGAACAAATACAAAGAGGCAAAGAAGGAAAAATTGGAGGCGTTTTTGGATATTCAACAAGAATAGAAGAATTAGCAAAAAAATATGGGATAGTAGAAAAAGACGCAGATTATTTATTAACTAAATTTGGTACACTAGATAATTTTTATGAAATGCATAATACAGGAGGACTTGTAAGTAAAAGGGATAAAACATTAGAAGCGAGAATAATAAGACAGGTAGTTGACATAGATGATAATTCTAATATTAGATATGATAATTTATATAAAGAAATATTGGGAAAAACAAATAGTATGTCTTTCTATTCGTCTAAAGAATTACAAAATGCACTTGAAGAACTAAGTGAAAGAGAAAGGTATATGATAGAATGTATATATGGATTAGTGGAAGGAGAAACCCCTACAACATTAGATGAAGTAGGCAGAAAAATAGGGGTTACAAGAGGAGGAGCCTTTCCAATAAAGCATAAAGCACTTAGAAAATTAAGAAGTCTATCTAGGTTTGAAAAAATTAGAATTTTTGTTGGAATAGAAAATAATAAATACTTAACAGATAAAGAAAGACAGCAAATTGAGGAAATTAAAAAGGATATTCAATTACAAAATGGTGATTTATCTGAAAATTTGTCGAAATTAAAAGAAATACAAGAAAGAATAGAGGCTAGAAAAAGAGAAGAGCAGAAAGAAAAATTAAAACAACAAATTATAAATAGACAACTATCAATGGATGAATTATCGAAATTTTCGTATGAAGATTTATTAGATATGGGAATAGAGCCAGAAATAGTAAATACAATATGTTCAGATGTTGATGAGTACAAAAAAAGAAAAAAAGAATCAGAAAGATTAAGCATTAGCAAGATGGGATTTTCAACAAGGACATTTAATTGTTTAAAAAAAGCAGGAATCAGGTCATTAGCAGATTTATCAGATAATACTGAAATGGATTTAATAATGATTAGAAATCTAGGTAAAAGAAGTTTTGAAGAAATCATTGCTAAAATGCAGGAATATGGAATATCATTAAAAACAGAAAAACAATTAGAGCAAGAAAAAATTGAAAAGCAAGAAGAAAATCAACAACAATTAAGAGAAGAAAAGAAAGAAAAATTAAAACAACAAATTATAAATGGACAACTGCCAATGGATGAATTGTCGAAATTTTCGTATGAAGAGTTACTAGAGATGGAGATAAAGCCAGAAATAATAAATAAGATATATCCAGAAGTTAGTGAAGACAGAGCAGGAAAAGAAGAGTCAGAAGAATTAAGTATCAATAAGATGGGATTTTCAACAAGGACATTTAATTGTTTAAAAAAAGCAAGAATCAGGTCATTAGTAGATTTATCAGATAAGACTGAAATGGATTTAATAATGATTAGAAATCTAGGTAAAAGAAGTTTTCAAGAAATCGTTGCTAAAATGAAGGAATATGGAATATCTTTTAAAACTGAAGAACAAGCTAAAGCAGAAAAAGAAGAAGAAGAAAAAAGGCAAATAATACAGAGAGTATTAGAAAAGCAAAAGAAAATTGAAGAGCAACAGGCGAAAATAGAAGAATTAAGGAGACAAAAAGGAGTTTTAGAGAATGAGCAGAAATGAAATGATAGAGTATAAAGAAAGTTTTATAACAAAAATGAAAAAATTCTTTAAAAGACTGTTTGAAAAAGGAGAAAGACAATATAAATATGTTTATCAAGAGCCTGCATGTGAATTAGCAGAAGAAAAAGAAAGAAAAAGTGATTTTATTGGTAATATAAAAGTTAATACAAAAGCCGTAAATTCTGTAATTGACAAGAAGAATTTTTTAGAAGCAATAAAAGGAAATGAAGAAGCACTAAATATGTTATCAATAGATAGATTAAAGAAACTTGAGAAATATTATGATAGTATTATCACAGAAAATGAGAAAAAAATAAAAAAATTAAAAGCAACAGTATAAGAGGATGAAAAATTATAATATTATAGAGATCTAATACAAAATAAATAGAGCGACAGATTTTACAGGAAGAGAGGTGAAAAATATGAATATGTATCAAAAAAGAAGTGCTAGACAAGAAATGAAAAATAGTGAAAATAAAGATAAAATGCAAAAGCAAATGAATATCAGCTGGTATAGTACGAATTATCTAAACACTAGCCGAAACTGTTGAAAAATCAACATTCTTTTTAAATTTTATCTTTCGTAATTTGATAAATTGGAGGTGAATATATGTCAAATAAAATAATAGAAGTTCAAAATATTAAAGTAAATATTACAAACATAGATGATAATGATTATATTTATATTTCTGATTTTGGTAAATACAAAGAGGGAAAATCGAAAGCTGATGACATTATAAGAAACTGGTTAAGAAATAGAATTACTTTGGAATTTTTAGGAACATGGGAGTCTATTTATAATCCAAATTTTAATTCCGTCGAATTCGACGGGTTTAGAAAAAGTGCAGGGCTTCATACATTTACATTAAGTGTTACTGAATGGTGTGAAAAAACAAATGCAATTGGTATATATTCAAAACGAGGAAAGTATGGAGGAACTTATGCACATAAAGATATAGCTTTCGAATTCGCTTCTGCAATTAGTCCGGTATTTAAACTATATTTAATAAAAGAATTTGAAAGGTTAAAAGAAATTGAAAATCAAAACAGGGAGTGGGATGTAAAAAGAATATTAACGAAAAACAATTATTTAATACATACGGATGCAATTAAAAATTACATATTGCCAGATAATGATTTTTATAAAAATAGAGAATGGTTAAAATATGCTGAAGAAGCTGATATTTTAAATGTAGTCATATTTAACACAACGGCTAAGAAATGGAGAGAACTTAATCCTGATTTAGCTAAAAATTCAAATGTTAGAGATTATGCTACAATAAATGAATTAACAGTATTATCAAATTTAGAATCACATAATGCTGAATTAATAAAAGAAGGAAAAAGCAAAGAAGAGAGATTTGAAATTTTAAGTAAAATTGCGAAATATCAATTAGATATACTTAACAATGCAGAAAAAATAAAATTATTGGGAGATGGAAATAAAAAGGAGTGATAAAATGAATAATTGGAGTTTCGGAATAGACAATGACAAATTAATTGGATTAGTGTTAGAAGGAAAGAAAACTGCTACATCATCTTTATATAACTTTGATAAAATTCCGGTAATTGGGGAAGAGTCGATTATTCATTTTGATAATGAAAAGGATGCTTGTATAGTAGAAACAGTAGATTACAAAATAATAAAGTATAACGAAATGACAGAAGAACTTGCGAAGTTAGAAGGTGAAGGAGATTTATCACTTAATTATTGGAAACAAGTTCATTTGAATTTTTTTAAATCTGTTAATCCAAATTTTAAAGAAGATGATAAGATAATCTTTGAAATATTTAAAGTTACTAAAAATTTAGTCGAAGAGAGAGTAAAACTAGGAAAAAGTATAGCAAGTAAAAATACAGATTTACTTGGAAATATAGTTAAAGTAGAAGAAATAAATTCAGGATTTAATAATACACTATTTAATATTAATGATAAATATGTAATTAAAGTATGCACTAATAAAGAATTGGAAAATACTTTCGAAAATGAAAAAGATTTTTATTTATCTAATAAGGATAATTGTTTTATTCCCAAATTATATAAATATGATGATTCAAAAGTGGATTGTGATTATATATATGAAGTTATAGAGAAAATAAAAGGAAAAACACTTTATTATTATTGGTATAAAATGAATGAAGCAGATAGAGAAAAAACAATAGAAAAACTAATTGATATAATAAAAAAATTCCATTCAGTTAATGGAAAAGAATATGACTGGAAAAATAAAATTAAAGGCGAAATAAAAAATAGAATTATCAAATGTAAAAAATATTTTAAAATTAAAGATTACGATATGATATTAGAAAGTATAGATAAATATGATGAATATTTATCTGATAATAAATTTGCATTGATTCATAATGATTTACATTTTGATAATGTTATTTATAATAATGGAAAACTCACAATAATTGATTTTAATGATTCTATACAAGCACCAATTGATTTTGAATTTAGATTATTATATATGTGTCAAGAACAACCATGGAAATGGGCGAATATTGAGATGGATCCATATCAAAAGCCAGAGGACTATAAAAACATTTGGAACTATATAAAAAAGTACTATAAAGAGTTAAATGAAATAAAGTTTTTAGAACAAAGAATGATCATTTATAGAATTTGGAATGATACAGGTCATTTAAAGAAATATCATAATGTTGAATTAACTAAAGGAATAGTTGAAAATTCGAAAAAATTAATATAGTAAATATAAAGGAAGTGATGTATATGGAAAAATATGTATCAATAACTAATAATGAAAGAATATGTTATGAAACAGTTAATAAATGTCCTATATGTAATAGCTCAATTGCACCAGTAGAGAAAAGTAAGTTTTTTAATAGTGATAGTAAGATGTACTTTTTTATGTTTGAATGTCCTGCTTGCAATAAGGGATTTATTACTCATTACAATTATTCAAATGAAAGAAAAATAAAAAATGATATTAGTTATAATATGTTGAAATTGGTAAACTCATATCCAAAAGTCCCAGAGTCACATCAATTTGATGAAAACATTAAAAAGTTATCTTCAAATTTTTGTGAGATATTTAATCAAGCTTATGTTGCTGAACAAATGAAACTTAATGAAATTGCTGGAATAGGATATAGAAAAGCTTTAGAGTTTTTAATTAAAGATTATTGCATTGATAAAAACAAAGAACAAGAAGAGAAAATAAAAAAAGAGCCATTGAGTCAGGTAATAACCAACTACATTTTAAGTGATAAAATAAGAAATCTTGCAAAAGCATCTATTTGGATAGGCAATGATGAAACTCATTATGTTCGTAAATACGAGGATAAAGATATTAAAGATCTAAAAAGATTTATATCAGCAACAGTTGCATACATAACATATGAATTAATTGCAGATAGTGCACAAGAATTTGTCAATAATTAAGGAGTAATTTAAAATATCAAAATTAAGAATAGCTGCATATATTAGAATTTCAAAAAAAGAAAAAGAAGTAAATAGCATATCAAATCAAAAAGATTTAATAGATTATTACATTAAAGATAAAGAAGATATGAAGATATATAATTACTATGTAGATAATGGCTATAGTGGGACAAACTTTGATAGACCTGAGCTAAAAAGAATGTTAAAAGATATATCTAATAAAGTTAAAACAGCATTAACTACTAAAAAGATAAATGGTGAATTTGTAACTTCTTATGCACCATATGGATATAAAAAATCAAGATACGAAAAGAATAAAATAATTATTGACACAGAAGCAGCTAAAAATGTAAAAATGATATTTGACAGTATAGAAAAAGGCTTAAGCAAGAAAGAAATAGTAGATATTCTAAATAATAAAAAAATCAAAACTCCAATGGAATATATTAAAAACTCGGATGAAGGAAAGATGTGGAATATCAGTATGATTATTGGAATTCTAAATAATAAAGTATATATTGGAGATTTAATTCAACAAAAGCGAAAACGAATTAGTTTCAAAAATCATAAATTTGTAAAAACAAAAGAAGATGAGTTAATAATTACAAAAAGTAATCATATGGAGATAATAAGCAAAGAGCAATTTGAAAGAGTGCAAGATATAATTAAACATTCAGTAAAAGTAAGTTCAAATAATGAATATGATCTCTTTTCAGGATATTTGAAATGTACAGAATGTGATAGTAACTTGACTATTAGAAAGAGTAAAGAATATACATATTATGCTTGTTTATCTTATGTGAGAAAAAGAGGATGCGATAATAAACAGACAATAAGAAAAGATATTTTAGAGGAAAAAGTTATTACAGAAATAAGTAATAGACAAACAACCCAAATAGATAAGTTGAATAGAAAGTATATTTATGATTTGATAAATATGATATACTTAAATAAAGATGGATCAATAAAAATAGAGTTTAAAAGAAAACAATTAAATTATAAAGTAGGTGAGTAAAATGAGTAATGAAAAAAGTTGTGCAAGTACGAGTATCAACTGGTAAAGAACGACTTATATAAACTCTCTTTAAAACTCTTATTTTATAAGGCTTTTAATTAAATTTCTTTTTGCAATTTTTAATAAAAAATTAATAAAAATTATAAGAAAATTGGGTAAGAACTATTTAAAGAAACTTTTTTATAAGAAGGTGAATATTTTGAAGATAGAAGATTTAAGAAAAGATTATGATGAATTACAAGTTAAATATGGTGCTAAGGAATTAGATTCTATATATAATGGTGGATGTGAAAAAAATCCTGATATATGTTTTGTTTTTATGAATCCTACTGGAAAAAATATTGCCAGTGATAAATCTTGGAAAGGTAGAAAGTCGCCATGGTTAGGAACTAAAAACATATGGAAGTTGTTCTATAAAGTTGATTTATTAAGTGAAGAAACATTTAACAAAATTCAAGAAAAGAAACCAAAAGAATGGGATTATGAGTTTTGCAACTATGTTTACGAAGAAATTGAAAAAAATAAATTGTTCATTACTAATTTAGGTAAATGTACACAAATAGATGCAAGACCATTGCCTGATGAAGTGTTGAAAAAATATCTTGATTTATTATTCAAAGAAATAAACATAATTAAACCAAAAATAATTATTACTTTTGGAAACCAAGTTAGTTCTATTATTTTAAATAAAAAGATATCTGTATCTGAAAATAGAAAAAAATGTCACAAAATACAAATTAATAAAAACGAATATAAAGTTTATCCTGTTTATTATCCAGTAGGTAATGGCATATTTAATATTGATAAATCGATAGAAGATATAAAATGGATAATTGAAAATGAAATAAAAAAAGAAGAACAAAATCTTCTTTGTGAAATTTTATAGAAAGTTGTAATATTAAGATGACATATAAGGTAGCAGCGTATCTTCGTTTATCAAAAGAAGAATATAGTAATGAAAAAGAATCAAATAGCATAGCTAATCAAAAATTAATTATAGATAATTATTTAAAAGAACATAGAGAATATAAATTAGTTGATTATTATATAGATGATGGTTATTCGGGTACTAATTTTGATAGACCAGAATTTCAAAGAATGTTAGAAGATATAAAAAATAAGCTAATTGAAATTATAAATGAAAAATTAAATTTAATTAATATTACTAGATTAGAATTAGAAAATAAAGTAAAATATATTTATATTGATAAGAATAAAAATGTTAAAATTGATATTAAATAAAAAATTTAAAAGAAAGGAGAATAATAAATGGACAATAAAAACTTACAAATAACTAATCATGACTTTTTAATATATAG
>OIYO01000125.1_pt1 | contig 76391 bp, 77 predicted proteins | sample 1588191 | NCBI WGS metagenome assembly OIYO01 (sample SAMN03283275) | human gut metagenome | biome: human-associated habitat; material: feces | host: Homo sapiens | place: Peru | collected 2012 | reverse complement strand
ATGACAGCCCACATGTCGCCCTCTACCTGACACAGCATTGCAGAGGCTTCGTCTCCATATCCGGCTATGCTGAAGCTGCGGTCGGTGCCGGCAGAGATTCCGAAGCGGCGTATCTCACCATCCATTGCCGCCCAGAGGTTGCCCTCACGGTCGGCAGCAAGGTCGTTGATGATGCGGTCTTTGCCTACGACGTGCTCCACACGCATCGTCTTGGGGTCGATACGGTCGAGTCCGCGGTCGTACATTCGCGCCCATATGCGGCCGCGTCCGTCCCTGACGAGCTGCCACACGTGTATGCCCTGCAATTGCGAGAGCAGATGTCGGTCGGCTACTACCACGCCATCGGTGGCGTTGAGCAGCTTCTGCTTAGCCACCACGAAAACGCCTCCCATATACGAGCATATCCAGTAGCGTCCCATTCCGTCGTCCACAACGTCGTAAGCCCACGCCGTGCTGTAGCGTCGCGAGTGGTCTACCACCACGACGTTGCGCATCTGTCGTGTCTGCGGATTGTATATGTTGAGTCCGTGGTCGGTGCATACGAGCACACGGCCTTCACGGTCTGAATAGACACGGCGCACACGGTTGTGCGACATATAGTGTGTAGTTGAGGTCTGCCGATACCACGCCATGTCGGCACCCGCATCGGGCAGGAATCCATGCCGTGCGCTGTAGGCGATGAGTCCGTTGGTGCCTCCGAGCCACAGCATGTTGTCTGTGCTGCGGAATATGAGATGCAGACAGTTGCCGTCGCCCGTACGTGTGATGTCGCTGAGCGGAGTGTAGGTGTAGAATGGACGCTGCTGTATCTCGGACACGCCCTGGTCGGTGCCAGCCCAGAGGTTGCCCCAGCGGTCGCTGAACACCGCCCACACTATGTTGTTGGCTATGGAGCGAGCCGAGCGCGAGTCGTGCAGAGCATGGCGCACGGCATTTGTTACCTTGTTATATATGAACATTCCGTTGTCGGTGCCGGCATATATATTGTCGCCGTGTAGCGCGAGCGACTTGATGGAGTTGCCTGCGAGCGGGGCTACGGGCTGGAATGTGCGCCAATCATAACGGTATAGCGCGCCTTCGGTGCCTATCCACACGTCATTGGTGCCACGGTCGGGGGCGAGAGCGTTGACGAGCGGCTGCGGACTGTTGCCTATTGGTATGTGGCGAATGCTGCCGCCAGGCGAGCGCAGCGCCAGTCCGTCGATTGTACCGACGAGCAGTCCGCGTCGGGTGGTGAGTAGTGAGTAGATGTTATGCAAGTGTCGGTTCTCCAGTCGGACGTCGTTGGTCTTGAGGTCGCAGCTGTACAGTCCCGTTGCGCTGCCCATCCAGAGCCGCCCCTGATGCAACGTCACGGCACGTATGTCCTTAGGCGATTGTCCGAGGGGTTGCTTGTAGCGTCCGCTTCGTATGTCGTATACGAGCAGTCCGCGCTCCGTTCCCATATATATGATGTTGTGGCTGACGAGCATCGAGTGTATGCGTGTGGCTATCGTAGTGCCGTTGGCAGAAGTGTTGTGCGGTATGGTGCGGTAGCCGTCGTACGAGTATAGTCCGCCCTCAGTGCCGAGCCATACCATTCCCTGCTCGTCCTGTGCAATGGAGCACACGGTCGATGCCTCGGCAATGGATATATTGCTGAAGGTCTGGGCAGATGTCAGCGCTGAGAGTAGCGTAAGGATAAAGGTAAAAAGTGAATTCTTCATTCCAACGTTAGTGGATTATGGTGTATTTTTTATGTTTTTGTTTCACGGCGTTAAATTACAAAAAAAATGTCAGACACGGAAGACATTTCGGTCTTTTGCTCTTTACATTTTTGCCAAACCCTTTGTTTATGGGCGTTTGCGGGCGTTTTTGTCTGTTTTGTTTTGTCTTTTGTCCAATATGTAATGCGGTGTTTTTATCAACTGTCGTAATTTTGCAACCGACGAAAAACCTATCCGTTTCAAATCTTCAAGAGTGAACGAATCCAAATTAAAAAACCATAATTTACCTAAACGTTTTCAACATGAACCAAACAAAAGGAAACAAACGTAGCCGTTTCTTTGCGTTGCTTATGGCCGGTGTACTCTCGGCAGCTTCGCTTTCGGCGCAGACGCAGAACCGCACCATCAAAGGATGCATCACCGACGCCAATAACAAAGAACCGCTTATGGGTGCCACTATCACACTCGACGGTGGCAAGACGGGTGCCGTGACCGACCTCGACGGCAACTACACTCTCATCGTTCCGGCAGGAACCAAGCAAATCACAGTATCTTATATTGGTTATATAGCCAAAACCGTACAGCTCAACGGCGACGTAATCAACATCACACTCGACTCCAACGACAAGCAGCTGGGCGAGGTTGTGGTGGTGGGTTATGGTACCGCACGCAAGAGCGATCTTACGGGTTCGGTGGCAACTGTCAGTGCCAAGGACTTCAACAAGGGCTCTATTTCGTCGCCCGAGCAGCTCATCAATGGCAAGGTTTCGGGTGTTCAGATCATGTCGAACTCCGGTTCGGCATCGGCAGGTAGCACTATTCGCGTACGTGGTGGTGCTTCATTGAACGCTTCTAACGACCCATTGATTGTCGTAGACGGCGTACCCTTGGAGCTTGGCGGTATCTCCGGAGCCGATAATTTCCTCAGTATGATCAATCCGCAGGACATCGAGTCGATGACAGTATTGAAGGATGCAGCCTCGACAGCCATCTATGGTTCGCGTGCTTCTAACGGTGTCATACTCATCACTACCAAGAAAGGCAGCGACTCGAAGCTCAACGTGCAGTTCTCGTCAACCAATACCATGCAGACACGCGCCCAGATGGTGGACATATTGAGTGCCGACGAGTTCCGCTCGGTTGTCAATGCTCACGGCACCGATGCCCAGAAGGCTCTGCTGGGCAACGCCAATACCGACTGGCTTGACGAAGTCTATCGCACCACTCTCTCTACCGACAACAACCTTTCTCTGTCGGGCAACATCGTAAAGGGCCTGCCCTTCCGCGTTTCTGTAGGCTATGCCAACCAGAACGGTATAATCCGTGGCGACAAGTCGGAGCGCTTCACCGGCAGCATCGTGCTCAATCCGAGCCTCTTCAACGACCACCTGAAGCTCAGGCTCAACGCCAAAGGCTCACTCACAAAGAACACATTCTACAACAGCAACGCCATCTGGGCTGCCGCTACGTTCAATCCCACATTGCCCGTCTACTCTGGTTCGGACAAGTTCGGAGGCTATACGGAGTCGCTCGATGCCAGCGGCAACCCTATAAATACATCTGCAGGACAGCGCAACCCGCGTGGACTTGTCGACATGTATGATGCTGGCAGCGACGTTAAGCGATTTATAGGCAACTTTGATGTTGACTACAAGCTCCACTTCTTCCCCGATGTAAAGCTGCATGCAACAGTAGGCACCGACGTGGCAGAAGGCAAGGGACACACACGCATACCCGACTATGCTGCATCCGACTACTTTAACGGTGGATACAACTATAACTACGGCCCGCAGAAGAAGATGAACAATCTGCTCACCGTTTATGCTAACTACGGCCACTACTTTGAGGAGGCAAAGAGCAATGTCGACGCTACAATAGGTTACGATTATCAGTACTGGAAGTCTACATCGCCTGAGACCGTGGAGTATAATATGGCTGGCTCGCAACTCAAGACCCACAAGGCAGAAGACTATCGCCATACTTTGTTGTCATATTATGGACGTGTCAACTACTCTTTCGACGGACGCTATCTTCTCACCGCTACCATGCGTCGTGACGGCAGCTCACGCTTTGGCAGCGACTATCGTTGGGGTACATTCCCGTCAGTAGGCTTGGGATGGACCGTCAGCAATGAGAAGTTCCTTAAGGACAACAAGGTGCTGAGCAATCTCAAGCTCCGTGCCTCTTACGGTGTAACGGGTCAGCAGGAGGTTGGCGGCAACTACAACTATCTGCCCGTTTATACCTACAGCGCTGCAGGTGCCGAAGCCTATATCAACGGCAGCTGGGTCAATACCTACAGACCTGAAGCTTATGTCTCTAACCTTAAATGGGAGACAACCGACTCTTGGAACGTAGGTTTCGACTTCGGATTCTTGAAGAACCGCATCTCAGGCTCGTTCGACTTCTACACCCGCAAGACCAAAGACCTCATCGCAACCGTTCCGGCTGCTGCTGGTACACAGTTCGGCAAGACCATTACCACCAACGTGGGCAATGTGGACAGCCACGGTATAGAGGTTACGCTCAACGCTACTCCGATACAGACAAAGGATTGGGAGTGGAATCTTTCGTACAACTTCACTTGGCAGAAGATGAAGGTTAAGAACCTATCGCTCGTGAAGAGCGACAGCGAGACCAATATGATTGTAGGTCCGACGGTTAAGGACCAGAACCAGATCCAGGTGCTCACCGAGGGCTATACACCTAATATGTTCTACGTATACAAGCAGCTGTACGACCGCAGCGGAAAGCCTATCGAGGGAGCTTATGCCGACCTTAACGACGACGGCGTAATAAACGAGTCAGACCGCTACCGCTACCACTCGCCGATGCCCGACTACATCATGGGTCTATCTACATCGCTCCGTTACAAGCAGCTTACACTCGGCATGAGTTTCCGCGCCAACATAGGCAACTATGTATACAACTCTACAGCTATGAACACCGGAGCATGGGAGATGGAAACTTGGGCAGACGGATTGCAGTTGAATAATCTCAACCGCAGCTATATGAAGACCGGATTCCAGACACGTCAGTATCTGTCGGACTACTATGTTGAGAACGGATCGTTCCTGAAGCTCGACAACATCAATCTGAGCTACAACTTCGGAAAGATAACCAAGTGGTGCTCGCTGTCGCTCTCGGCTATGGTTCAGAACGTATTCTGCATAACCAACTATTCGGGTGCCGACCCTGAAGTGCCAAACGGTGTAGACAGCAGCTTCTATCCGCGTCCAAGAACATATACTCTGAGCCTCGGACTGACGTTTTAAGTGAAGAACGAAGAGTGAAAAGAGAAAAGGGAAAAGAGAAAAATCCGTTTGCTTTAAACAAATACTAAAAAGAAAACTATAATGAAACTAAAGAATATATTATATGGTGTGATGATGGGAACAGCGGTGCTGACACTTAACACCGCCTGCACCGACGATCTCAACCAATTCCCACATAACGAGACCACCTCAGAGCAGGTGTACACCAACATCCAGAACTATGAGGCTGTGCTTGGCAAGATATATGCCTCGATGACTGCAACAGGTCAGGAAAGCTCTGGTGTAGACTTCTCATCAAACCATGGCGAGAACTATATGCGTATGTACATCAACCTTCAGGAAGGACCGACCGATGAGATGGCGTACTCGTGGCTTACGGGCGACGATATGACCAACATATCCTTCATGAAGTGGGACGCCAACGACACATGGGTAAGCGATATGTACTATCGCATCTACTACAACATCACATTGTGCAACGAGTTCTTGCGCAACTGTTCCGACTCAAAGATTTCTTCTTTCTCGGACACCGACCAGCAGAAGTTGCGCCGCTATCAGGCAGAAGTCCGCTTCATGCGTGCCTTGTTCTACTATCATGCTCTCGACCTCTACCGCAACATCCCGTTCGTGACAGAGAACGACCCCATCGGCTCATATGTTCCGCCACGCTACACACCGCAGCAGACATTCGAGTATATAGAGTCAGAGTTGAAAGCATGTGTTGAGAATATGGCTTCCAAGGACGAGTGTCCTTACGGCGAAGCCTCGAAGGGTGCTGCCTATACACTGCTTGCAAAGCTTTACCTGAATGCCGAGACCTATATCGGCACAGCCAAGTATTCGGAGTGTATCGACGCTTGCAAGCAGACGATTGCCCAGGGCTACTCGCTCAACAGCGACTATGCACAGCTCTTCAATGCCGACAACGACAAGCGTACCAACGAGATTATCTTCGCCCTGCCGCAAGACCCCGACCACTTGATGACCTATGGCTCTACTACATATCTCATCTGCGGTTCGACAAGTAGCACATCAACAGCACAGAATGCTGCCGACCTTGGCGTGGCTTCGCCTTGGGGCAACTTCCGCGCACGTGGCAACCTGACTGCCAAGTTTGCCGATGGCGACAAGGACCATCGCTACATGTTCTTCACCGACGGACAGCAGCAGTATATCACTGACTTCACCAACCAGCAGGACGGCTATCTCTTCACAAAATGGACCAACCTCAAGGACAATGGCGAGGCAGCATCCAACACCGCATCGTATGGCGCTGCCACCGATTTCCCGCTGTTCCGTCTGGCAGATGTATATCTGATGTATGCCGAGGCTGTGGTACGTGGAGGCAATGGTGGTAGCCGTGAGCAGGCTCTTCAGTATATCAACGAGCTTCGCAAGCGTGCCTATGGCGACGAGAGCGGCAATATCAAGGAGAGCCAGCTCAACAAGGAGTTTATCATCGACGAGCGTGCACGCGAGCTTTATATGGAAGGCTATCGTCGCACCGACCTCATCCGTTTCGGCGAGTTCACCACATCTTCTTATATATGGGAGTGGAAAGGCGGCACCAAGGATGGTATGGCTGTAGACAACAAGTACAACTGCTATCCGATTCCGTCGACCGACCTTACAGCAAATCCAAATTTGAAGAACGAAGGATACTGATAAAAGTAAAAAAGTAAAAAAGTAAAAAAGTAAAAAAGTAAAAAAGTAAAAGGTGCGTGGTATAGGCATTTTATCCATACCACGCACCCATAAAAGCTTATTTCCCTGCAATCGTTTACATAATCTAAATCAATTTTATTAAATATGAACAAGATATTCAATCAGATATTTTTGTATCTTTGTATAGCGTTGTTCTGCGCAAGTTGCGACAACGACGGCGATACAGTCTACGTTGACGGCATGGCGCCGTCAGAACTTATAGCCACAGCGTCAGACGTGAAGCTCGACATCAGTCAGCGTGCTAAGGTGGTGCTGCAACTCGCATGGAAGAACCCGACATTGCTGTCGAGCGATGTAAATAATCCTGTTACGGGCGATTTGCTGAAGACATATGTAGAGGCTTCTGCCTCGGAGAACTTCTCCAACGCTACGTCAACAGCAGTAACCTCGCTTTCAAAGGCGTATACTGGTACCGAACTCAACACTCTTGCCAAGAGCCTTGGCATCAATGTCAACACAGCCGGACAGCTCTATTTCCGCATCAAGTCGATGCAGGGCGACAATATGGAGCCACAGTACAGCAATGTGTGCACCGTAACCGTGACACCTTACTTCGTGGACATGACCAAGCTTGCCGTGCTTGCCTCGAATAAGACCGACACTATAGCCTATCTGCATTCGCCCGAAGCAGACGGAGTATATACCGGCTACATGAACGCAACATCTTGGCTCAACTGCTGGTTCTACGAATACTCTGGCGACACTTGGGGCAACTATGCCGTTGACGGTCATGCCTTCGAGATTTCAAATGCAAGCGATGCATGGAACTGCTGGTTTGCTGATGGTAGCGGTGCCTGGTATGTGAAGGTAGACACCAAGGAGATGGAGTGGACTGCAACGCTGCTCTCGCAGCTCCGTGCCAACGGCAACGACATGACCTACTACTCTAAGCGTCAGCAGTGGGGCTACTATATCACAACTACTGCCGACAACGAGAAGGTGACAATCGATGCCGATGCCAAGGAATATAACAAGACTACACGCACCGACTATGCCGATGAGAAGACTCTGCACTTTGCCGCAGCTGACGGAAAACTCTCGCAGGCTTCTGCCTCTACTGGCATCAACATTGCCAAGGCTGGCACATATACTGTAATCGTGGCTGCCGATGGCAACGGATATCTTACATATTCGGTGGTTGAGGGCAAGGTCGACTTCACAGCTACCGACGCGCCCGAGACAAAATATCCTGCCGAACTCTTCATGGTGAACAAGGACGACGTATCTCTGGATCTCGCACATCTGGCTAAGACTGGCGACACTACCTACAGTGGAACATACACTCTGACTGCCGACTGGGAGAACTTCAAGATTGTAGACCGTGAGAACTCTGTAGTATATGGTTCTGATCCGAGCGACCTCTTCACTCTCTCGTCAGATGCCGGAGCATGGAACATCTGGTTTGACGAAGGAGCTAAGGCTGGCGAGACTGTGACCGTAACGGTCGATCTGAAGACAATGAAATGGAGCTACAGCGTAGCAAAATAAAAATAAAAGAAACAGACATATTATGAAAAAATCATTCCTTAAACCGCTTCTCCTCGCTGCTTTGGCGTTCGTCACGTTCTCTTCGTGCAGCGACGACAACGATACGATTCCGCAGAAAGAACCTACCTACGACATGACTGGTTTTGCCAAGGGTGCCGACGTGAGCTGGCTCACACAGATGGAGGCATCAGGCAAGAAGTTCTACAATGCCAAAGGTACCGAGCAGGACTGCATGACGCTGTTGCGCGACCTCGGTGTCAACTCTATACGTCTTCGTGTATGGGTAGATCCTTCCGACGGATGGTGCAACAAGAAGGATCTGCTTGCAAAGGCATGGCGTGCCAAGAATCTCGGCGAGCGTATAATGGTTGACTTCCACTACTCTGACTCTTGGGCTGACCCAGGCCAGCAGAACATCCCTGCCGCATGGAACGACTTCAAGGACGACCTCGACAAGATGAAGGCTGCCGTGGCAGCACATACAACCGACGTGCTGAAGACTCTTAAGGACAACGGCATCGACGTGGAGTGGATACAGATAGGCAACGAGACACGTGTGGGCATGCTTTGGCCGCTCGGCCTTGTAAGCAACAACAACTTTGCCAACTATGCTGCTCTCAACAATGCCGGATACGATGCTGCCAAGTCGGTTTATCCCGATGCACAGTGCATCATCCACATCGACCGCGGCAACGAGATTGGCGGATTCACATGGATGTTCGACGGACTGAAGACTGCAGGTGCCAAGTGGGACGTTATAGGCATGTCGCTCTATCCCGAAGACGACAACTGGCAGAAAGCAACCGATGATTGTCTCGCCAATATCTCTACACTTGCCTCACGCTACAATTGCAAGATGATGGTTTGCGAGATAGGCATGCCATGGGATTCGGACAATGCCGCTGCAATGATGCAGAAGATGATGGACGGATGCAAGGCAAAGACAGAGTGTCTCGGCATATTCTACTGGGAACCCGAATGTTACGGCGGATGGAACGGCTACAATAAGGGAGCGTTCGACTCTAACGGCAAACCGACCGATGCACTGAAGGCTTTTGGCAGTAATGTGAAGGAATAGCATGAATCAAACAAATAGACAGTAGTAGATTTGTATATAAATAGCAGGTATTATTAGTTACTACCAGTGGCTGCGGTTTCTATGCCGCAGCCACTAACTCTTTCCCTAAACAAATAAAGCAATGAAGCTCATCCTTTCGTTTTTACTCCTCTTGTCATTTTCGACAACCAACGCCCAGAAACGTCTGCTTGGCGGTGACATATCACTTCTTCCTACCTACGAAAAGGCAGGAACAAAATTCATTGACGCTAAAGGCAAGGCACGCCCGTTGCTTAAAATAGCTAAAGACAACAAGTGGAACGCAGCACGTGTGCGACTCTTTGTCAACCCCGCAGAAGCTCCTTCCGACAATAAGGACGAGGGTGTATGTCAAGACCTCGACTACATCACTCCGCTCTGCAAGCAGATAAAGAAAGCAGGCATGAATCTGATGCTCGATTTTCATTATTCCGACACTTGGGCTGACCCTGGCAAGCAGTTCACTCCTAAAGCATGGATGAAATGCTCACCAGCGCAACTCTGCGACTCGGTTTATGAACACACAGCGCATGCCTTGCGCCATCTGAAGCAGAACGGTTGTGCCCCCGACCTGATACAGGTGGGCAACGAGATAACGTTCGGAATGCTTTGGCCCACGGCAAAGACCGACCCCTTTAATGAAAAGAACTGGGATGTGCTGACTGATTTTCTGAAAAGCGGTGTGCGTGCGTGTCGTGAGGTCTGCCCCGATGCACGTATCATCATTCATACGGAACATGCCGGCGACTGGGATGCGACAAAGAACTATTATATGCGTCTGCGCGACCATAATGTCGACTACGACATAATTGGACTATCCTACTATCCGATGTGGCACAAGGACATACCCAACCTCTCACGTACACTCGACTCACTCGCAGTTGACTTTCCTAAGAAGGACATCATGATTGTAGAGACTGCCTTCTACTATTCTCACGACAACGACAGATGGGCAAAGTCGAAGGATGAACACTCTGACCTGTATGCAATATCGGAAGATGGTCAGGCACAGTTCACTAAGGAACTTGTGGATATGCTCAAACGGCATCCTAAGGTGACCGGACTCTACTGGTGGTTTCCCGAAGAAAACGAAAGTGGAAAGAAGGTCATCGGCAGCTGGATAAACCGTGGTCTCTTCAACAACCACACAGGAAAGGTAGTGAAGGCAATGAAAAACTTTGCCGACTATCGAAGCAATAACAATTATTAATGTGATAAACAACAATCTGAATATGAATAAATTGACATTACTAACCCTTGCGCTTGCCACATCGGCTCTTACAGCCTCGGCTCAGCGCAGCACAATCAATCTGAAGCAATGGCAGTTCTCGCGCGACAGTATCAACTACTCTCCCGTCACTGTTCCGCACGACTGGGCTATCAACGGACCCTTCGACAAGAAGTGGGACCTTCAGTTTGTTGCCATTGAGCAGAACGGCGAGAAGGAGAAGACGGAGAAGTCGGGACGCTCGGGCGCTCTGCCTTGGATAGGACGTGGATTCTATAAGACCACAGTCAACTTGAAGCGACTGCCCAAGATGGCTGTACTGGAGTTTGACGGAGCCATGGCAGACCCTCATGTGTATATTAATGGTAAGCTGGCGGGCCACTGGGTTTACGGATATAACGCTTTCCGTGTTGATGCCGCGCCATATTTGAAGAAAGGCAGAAATGAGATAAGCGTGAGCCTCAACAACCGCGAGGAGAGTTCGCGATGGTATCCCGGTGGCGGAATATATCGTCCCGTGCAACTCGTGACTAATGCCGACGCAGCCACAATCAATCCTTGGGGCTGCTACTTCCGCACAGAGTCGATAGCTGACGGCAAGGCTGAAGTGAGCATCTGCACTAATATAAATAATGTAGACAAGACTCTCTCGATAGAAAACCAGCTTGTCGACAACGCCGGCAAAGTGGTTGCGCAGTTCAAATACGGCGACTTCGACGCTCAGGGCAATGTAGTGAAGACGCTGACCGTGGACAATGCTCAGCTATGGTCGCCCGAATCGCCTTATCTTTATAAGCTCGTCACACGTCTCTACCGCAACAACAAGCTTATAGACCAGACCCAGCAGAAGGTGGGCATACGCACAGTCAGCGTGTCAAGGTATGACGGTTTTCAGCTGAATGGAGTTTCGCGTAAGATAAAGGGCGTGTGTCTGCATCACGACCTCGGTCCGATAGGTGCTGCAGTGAACAAGGCTGCGCTCATCCGACAGATACGCACGATGAAGGATATGGGTTGCGACGCCATACGCACGGCTCACAATATGCCGTCGACATGGCAGATGGAGATATGCGACTCGATGGGTATGATGGTGATGGCAGAGAGCTTTGACATGTGGATTTATCCTAAATGCAAGAACGGATATGCCCTCAACTTCAAGCAGTGGGCTGACAAGGACATAGAGAACCTTGTGCTCAACCACCGCAACCATCCCTCAATCATAATGTGGAGCATTGGCAACGAGATACCAGAACAATGGAGCGAGGAGGGCAGAAATATCTCCAAGCACTTGCAGGACCTTTGCCATAAGTTCGACCCTACACGTCCGGTGACGCAGGGAATGGATCGTGCTGAGGATGCCTTGAAATCGGGCTTCGCCCAAGTGATGGACGTTCCGGGATTCAACTATCGTGTACACAAGTACGACAAAAATATAAAACAACTGCCTAAGGGATTCCTCCTTGGTTCGGAGACAGCCTCTACAGTCAGCTCACGTGGTGTGTATAAGTTCCCAGTTGAGGCTTCCGACTCGAAGACATATGCCGATGGACAATGTTCAAGCTATGATGTGGAATATTGTCCGTGGAGCAATCTGCCCGATGATGATTGGCGCATGCAGGACGACCGCGACTATGTGATAGGTGAGTTTGTATGGACCGGCTACGACTATCTGGGTGAACCGTCGCCCTACGACGAGTATTGGCCGTCGCGCTCGAGCTACTTTGGCATCTGCGACCTTGCAGGTCTGCCCAAAGACCGTTACTACTTGTATCGCTCACACTGGCGCAAGGACGACGCTACGCTGCACGTTCTGCCGCACTGGACATTCCCCGGACGCGAGGGCGAGACTACACCGGTGTATTGCTACACGTCGTATCCGATGGCAGAACTCTTCGTCAACGGCAAGAGTCAGGGCCGTATCACCCACAACCCCAACTCACGACTTGACCGCTACCGCCTGCGTTGGAACAACGTGAAGTATGAGCCGGGCGAGATACGTGTCGTGGCTTACGACTACGACGGCACGCCTAAGGCAGAAAAGACGATACGCACGGCTGGCGCTCCGGCTCGCATCGTGCTGAAGGCCGACCGTAACAGCATCTCGTCGAAGGGCGAAGACCTCTCGTTTGTAACCGTGTCGGTGGTTGACAAGGACGGTAATGCGTGTGCCACGGCAACCAACAAGATGAAATTCCAGGTGACTGGCGCTGCCAAGTTCCGCGCAGCCTGCAACGGCGACGCAACCTCGCTCGTGCCATTCAATTCTACCGAGATGCCGCTGTTCAGCGGCGAACTCGTGGTTGTTGTGGAAGGACTGAAGCACGGCACAGCAACGCTCAGCGTGTCGGCAGAGGGAATGCCAATGGCAACACTACCGATAACAGTAGAATAATATAGAGAAGTTTCGCAAGTTTGCCGCTCGGCTTCGCCGCTTGCTTTGCAAGAACTTGCTCTGGCAGTAGACAAGTAGACAAGATACAAGTAAACAAGGAGAAATGCTTTTTTTTAAAATAGTTGTTTGCAAGGCTTAAACTGGCAAGGCAAATCTCCTTGTTTACTTGTATACTCGTTTACTGACAGTATGTCGAAGACATACGAAACTTGAGTTATATATTAATCTGATACGGGGCGGACGACGAGTCCGTATGCACGGTTTGCTCCGCTGTATTTGGTCTCTACCTTTGTTTTGTTTACATACATATAGTAGGCGTGCTTTGGGTCAGTGGTGTAGAGCGACGACGACCAATAGGCACAAAGTGTACCTTTGCTTTCGCGTTGTATGTTTCGTACGTCGCCTGCTGCGGGGAAGAATACGCGCTTGGTGCGGTCGGCTGAGGCTACGCACAGCACGCCACTGACGCTGTATGTAGTGCCGTCAATGGTCTTGGGGGCTTCAATCCAGGAATGTGCGTAATGATTGAGTTTTTCACACCTCTACCTCTCACCTTGGAGCGTAGCTCCATGACAATATTTGCATTTTCTATCGCTCAAAACTACGAGTTGAACGCACAAGGAATTCCTTGGCTCGGAATTCGTGAGTTTTGAGCGATTTGTGTTATGTGGTTTATAGTCAGTAAGTTATAATGTTTGCGGCTTCGACAGACAATTTTTAGCGAAGCAAAAATGCTCCATTTTGTTTCAACGGGACTCCTTTTGCCTTCTAACTGTAGTCCTTTTAGAAGTCAAAAGGGCTACAGTTGCATAGCAAAAGGACTACATTTGGAAGTGAAAGAAGCTCCAAATTGGGAGCAGGGTGGTGTCGGGCACAGCAAAAACCACTAAAAACGCTCTCTCCAATCTCTATAATCGATTTTTCATTTGTAACACTTTTTTACTGTTTGTGCGATATTTGTGTCCCTCACTCGATTTCAATAAAAACCGTCAGCTTTGAGATTGCTGCGAATGTGAGGTGAATGTTTTATAGCTCTTTTTTTAGTTCATTGTACAAATCTACCGGACCGAGATGCCAATACTTAGTGCTCTCTGTCGATAGTTTCTTGTATAGTTTGGAGCGATAAATGCGGTTTAGGCAATCTTGAAGCGACAACCCATAATCGTCATGCAGGTATTCCACAAGCCAGCTTACTTTTCCAGGCAGTAGCAAGTGGAGGTTGTTTTGGTTTATCTGAAACATATTACAAAATTATTTTTTTTGATTCTACGAAATGTAAGGTTGTTAGTGCCTTCTCTGTGTGGAAGAGATATTGGTCTACCAATTTGTATGTCTTTAGTTCGCGGATTAGCGTGTCTACGCTGATATATTCATGCTTTTTTATTTTTTCTAATGTCAATAAATTCGTCTATCTCATCTATTAGCCATTGCCTACCTTGTGTGTGAAGTGGCTCAAAGCATTTACTGAGATAGTCTGTCACGTCATACTTTGCAAACAACTCTATGACTTCTTCGCCAGACAACCCCTTGGCAGCCCTGTATTCTTCTATGCAAAACGCAACGAAGAAGGTGATGTCTTTTTCTTTCTTGCTCATTGCTAAGCCCTCTTTCTTGTTTTGTTACACATATTGGACCTGTCACGTCAATGCTTTTCTGTTGCTGTTTAAACTCAATCAAATAGTCTATTTCGTGCTTAAGGTCGTATATAATTTATGTTACAAAAATAAGTAAAATATATGAGAGTTACATTTTATTCATAAAAAATATTATCACAATAAGATGAAAATTTGCATATAACGTACCGTGCGATTTGATGAAGAACCTAAAAATTCTTTCTTTCTTCTATGTGTAGAAACAAAAAAAGGACTTTACCGAAGTAAAGTCCTTTTCTTTGTGATCCGCATGGGATTACATACATGATGCTATAGGTGTCTGATAATCAGTGTTCTCGGCGTTTCAATGCAAAGGTAGGTAATTTTTTGGTAATACAAAAACTATTATATAAAATATTTTACACAAAAACGGGTTTGTGATATGTTAACATGTATAAACGGGGATTTGGACGGTTGCCCAACTTTGCGTATCTTTGTATCGCTTTTAGAACTCACACGCTGATAGCAATGTTACAGACGCAGGTATCCTCTATATACAGGGAGTCTTCATTCAAAGTTCGGGTGTGAGCGAACGGCGAATGGGGACTCTTCTTTTTTTTGTCCCTATTCATGGTCGAAGTGTAAGAGACGGCTAAATACACCACGCATCACTTCGACTTGAAACAAACACTGCAAGTGGGCCCCGGGGCAGAAGCGCAAGAGTTGATTGGAGAAGGCGCGGGAAGGCGGTAGCGAACACCGAAAGCTCCATACACTAACTGTCGTTAGCTGGCAAGTGGTGGTGACGGGTCTGATCCTGACGTTTGCTCACCTGTTAAGCGACTCTTTCTTATAGACGGATGCTCAATCCTCTATAAGGGGAGAGTCTGCTCTAAGCCCTCAGCCTTCCGAATGCTCTTTGATAGTTTAGATTGAGAATAATAAATATGATTTTCTCTTTGGTTCTTTCTCTTGATTTCGATTTGAAGAAAAAAATAAATTAAACCCGAAAAAACGTCACGTTGAAGAGAGAATACCGAAGACATTAACTGTGGAATTAGGTTTTTAGTTTGATATTCATACGATTAAATTTTTTCATATTAAAATAAAGAGATTCAAGCGTGAATCAAAAGACTGGCTTCTATTCGTGAGAACAGGTGCCAGTCTTTTTTGTTTACTATCACTGCCTTTTGAGGTGTAGTGGTATCAGCCTACAAGTTGCTGACGGTCGAGGGACTGCTTGTCTTGGTTTTTCTCCAGGATAATGGAGCGAAGTTCCTTGATGATGCCTTCCTTGACGAGCAGTTCGGTCTCGTATTGCTTTTTAAGTTCGGCTACGTCGGGCTGGTCGACGATGAGCATGGCGCCTTGGCCTCGTATAAGCCATTCTGCCGAGACTTCGGGGAAGAGGTCGAGGATATTCTCGATAAACTCCAGTTTAGGCGCTTGTGTGCCATTTAAATAGTTAGTAACGGTTGACGGACGCTGCCCAAGACGGTCGGCGAGTTTGCGTCCTGACAAGTCGTAGTGTCGGCGGACGGCTTCGAGGCGTTCAATGATAGTTGTCATAGTGTAAAACAGTTTATTGATGTATACGTATGTAAAAATATCTAAATTGTAACGATTTTCTGTTACGTTTTCTTGGTCATTTGTCTAAACTATTGTACATTTGCACTCGAAAGCGTTACAGATAACGTTTTATATAAACTTTAACGATACAAATATACAATAAATATGGCAAAGTTGACCAGAAAAAAGAAAATAATTGTCCCACGGGCTAAAATTTCGGCATTGATGTCACGATTTGACTGTGGGCAGTGCATGGTGTACAATGCGTTAGGCTATCGCTCCCAAAGCGATATGGCCAAGAAAATACGCAAGATGGCGATGGACGAGTTCGGAGGACGAAACGTCACGGTGCCGGTTTATGAGGATTAGCTGAAATCAGATATTAATGCAATTTGTTTTAAACCATGCGGAGGTGTCCGCACGTATGATTTTTATTTCCGTTATATGTCAGTCCGGTTCGTGAGAATAGGACTTTTAAAGAATCTAAAACCGACGCTATATGCTGCAACTTTTTTCGACGCAGACCTACCAGGATAAGGTAGATGCGATATATAAGCTGCTCAATACCGATACGGCCTGTCCGATAGAGTTGTTCGAGTGGCGCGTGAGGCGGATTCACTGCCTCAACTTGAAGATTAAACAACGTTCTGCCGACATGGGCAGGAAAGAGGAGATATACTAATGTTCTGGAAGAAAAAGAAAGACAAGGACAAGTCCGAGACTTGGGGCAAGGCTGCAAGGACGGGCAAATGGAGAAGTACGAAATCGTTGATAACGAAACTCGACAAGACAATGAGTTTGTATATCCGATTGCGCGACGTGAACAAGGATGGGTATTTCCGCTGCCCGACATGTGGACGTTATCTTCCGTTTGCAAAGGGTGATTGTTCGCATCTATGGGGACGTGCTCACATGAGCACCAGGTTTGACCCGGACAATATGGTTATGGAGTGTGCTTACGATAACAGAATGAACAGTTCACATCTGTTGGAGTTGAGTAGATTCTTTGAAAAGAAACTCGGAACCCAGAGATACGAGTTGTTGAGGGTGAAGCATAACCAAACAAAGAAATGGTCGAACTGGGAGCTGGAGCAACTCATTGAGTACTACGAAAAAGAAACAAAAAGGCTGAAGGAGGAAAAAAAATATGACGAATGGCATAAAGTGTAACATCTGCGGTATAGAAAAGCCTCAGTCCGAATATTATGGACATGCGAGGATATGCAAACGTTGTATCTGTAAAAGAAACAGCGATAAGCATTATACAGCAAATCTTCTAAAGAACCCGGATTTACCAGGTGAAAAATGGAAGAATGTTGTTGGCTATGAAGGTCTTTATGCTGTAAGTAATAAAGGACGTGTTAGAAAAACGGGACATGGTTCTTACGGTGGACGCATAATGACACCAAAGGAGATAAAAGGTGGTTATTTAAGAGTCCGTCTTACCAAGGGTGACGAAAGTAAATCGTTTTTAGTACATCGTTTAGTCGCAATGGCTTTTCTTTCAAATCCAGACAATTTGCCAACTGTGAACCACAAGGATTTTGATACGCGAAATAACACAGTAGAGAATCTTGAATGGTTGACACAGAGAGAAAATAATAATTACAGCAGGAAAGCTGGACATTATTATTATTCTGAAAAAGCGCGTGAGAAAGCCAGGTTGAACAGAAAAATAAGCGATGATAAAGCAAAATTGATATTTGAAGAATATCAAACTGGTACAAAGCAGTCGGATCTGGCTGCAAAATATAATGTGACAAGAGCCTTTGTATGTAGGCTTGTTCGCGGAAAATGCAGAACAGAACTTACGGGGCTTAAATCTTAGATATAGGGATGAATTGATATGCTCATATATAAATTCAAGTTTTTAGGTTATTGATGTAAAAATCTTTGCAGCAGCGGCTGCTACGTATGTATTTTTTGATTAACAACCATCTGTCCGGTTCGTGAGAATAGGGCGGTTTAAAAAAGGGGGCGTGACTACGGCTTGGGTAGCGTAGAGTTATAAAGAAGTGGTTCCGATGTGAGGGTTCGATTCCCTCTGCCCCCACGAAAATCTTAATTTTATTTGTCATAAAACACTCTTGTTGTTCGGTTCGTGAGAATAGAACAACATTTTACTACGAAACTATAAAACAAAATATAACATGAACAAGGAATATGTATTGGACAAGATACGTGAGCTGATGCCGGACGATTCGAAGAGACCGATGGGCGTTGGCTATGTGGAACTGAAGAACGCTGTGCAGGCAGACTTGAAGAAGATAATGAACGAGCTATTGAAGGACGGTGAGATAAACTACTTTAAGACGCTGAACGGCGTGACAGTGTATTTGGAGGACTCAAAACTATAACACAATATGAAGAAGATATTGATAGACAAGATATGCCTGCGATATTTCAAAGGCGTAGAGAATAAGGAAATCGTGCTGGGCGACAATATCAATGTGGTAAAGGGTCGCAACGGAATAGGCAAGTCGACGATAGCAGACGCTATCAGCTGGGTGCTGTTCGGCACGAACCAGGCCGGTGCCACCAAGTTCGGCATCAAGACCAAGGACAAGGACGGCAAGGAGATTGAGGACGTGGCGCACTCAGTGGAGATTTCGCTCAGTGTACTGGACGAGGAGGGAGGCGTGATGTGCTACGTACTGACACGTACACTGACTGAGACGCGCAAGGACGACGGCAGCGTGACGAACAACTACACATACAAGGTAAACGGAGAGGTGGAGACGGCAGGAGACTTCAAGAAGACCGTTGACGACATTTGTCCTGAAGAAGTTTTCCGTCTGTGCTCGTCGCCTTACAGCTTCACTCAGATGGACTGGAGCGAGCAGCGCAAGAGGCTGAACGAAATGTTCGGCGTTCCGAGCGTGGAAGACGTGACGGGTGGCGACAAGAAGTATGACGTCATTAAGGAACTGCTCGAAAAGGAAGACATCGACAAGGTGCTGAAACACTTGAACTACAAGCGCAAGGAGGTACAAAAAAGTCTGGACGAGGTGCCTGTAAGACTTGAAGCCTTGAAGAACGTGCTGCCCAAGACAGAAGACTGGGCAGACATAGAGAAGCGCATCAAGGAGAAGGGGCAGGAAATAGCCGCGACACGGAAAAGCCTAAATACTATAGACAACGGCGGTGCAGACTTGATACGCAAGCAGCAGAACATAAGCACTCTGAACCTTGACCACAAGCGCAAGCGCATCATGGAAGAATCGGCGCAACGCAGGTTAGGCGAGATAATTAAGGCGAACGCCGAAGCCAAGACGGCATGCAAGAAGGCTGTGGCGGAGGCGGAGCAGAATATCGAAGACTTGAAACAGAAGTTGAAGTCGTTTGATAGAGCATTGGAAAAATGCGACGCACGTATGAACGAACTTGACGCCGCGAATGCTGACGGCAAGGAGAAATGGAAGCTCATAAAGGCAAGAACGTGGGAATGGAACGAGGACGATGCCTTCTGCCCTACCTGCAAGCAGGCTCTGCCTGAGAACCAGGTGCAGAAAATAATGGAGGAATCGAAGAAAGCATTCCTCAACAGTCAGGCTGCCGACCTTAAGAAGCTGGGTGACGACGCTGTAAGAATAAAAGAAGAAGTAAAGAAGTGTGAGGAGAACACTGAATACTTCAAGACGCAGCAGAAGGCAACGCAGACACAGCTCGACAAGGCTGAGGCTGAACTGATAGAAGCCCGAAAGGCTCTGGAGGAACAGACGAAGAAGGAAGAAGAGAAGGTGAGCGTAGAGACCTTGCTCGCAGAGAAACCCGAGTACAAGCAGGTGTGCGACCGTATCAAGAAGATAGAGGCTGAACAGGAGAAGCCGGCTGACGAGGGTATGAGCGAGGAAGACAAGAAGTTGAAGGCGGACTTGGAAAAGAAGCTGAAAGACCTGGAGTCGGAGAGAGAAGTGCTCGCGTCACGACTTGCAGTAAAAGCGCAGTGGGAGAAGGTGAACGCCCAAATAGTCGGTCTGCAGGAAGACCGTGCGCAATGGAAGGAGCAGATAGACGGTCTGGACGAGAAGATAAAGGCAGCAAGCGACTTTCAGAAGCGCTCGTGCGAGGTGCTTGAAGAGAATGTGAACAGACGGTTCAAGCTGGTAAAGTGGAAGATGTTCAGACGGCAGCTCGACGGTACGGAAAAGCCTTGGTGTGAGTGCTCGGTGGACGGTGTGCCCTACTCAGACCTGAACACGGCAGCGAAGATAAACGCAGGACTCGACATAACTAATGTGCTGAAAAGACATTACGGAGTGGACGTGCCTTGCGTGATAGACAATGCCGAGACGGTGCTGGAGCCGTTGTATGACGGAGGTCAGCAGATAAGGCTGACGGTGACGGAGGACGAGGAAATGAGGATTGAACATGAAGATTGAGACGAAGTATAGCATCGGAGATACCGTGTGGTTTCTGGACGGGTATCGGGCGCAGTGCAGCAAGATAACCGGGATAGAGGTGCAGGTGCTGGGCAAGTCGAAGCCCTTCGTGCAATACAGATTCTGCGTGTTTCCTCCAATAAAGGAGGAGCACGCTTTCAAGACAAAGGAAGAACTAATTAAATACATAGAAAAATGACACAGACAACGACAACAGCAGTGGCAAAGCAGCCGCAGTTGACAGCCAAGCAGTTGGCAGTAAAGGATTTCAAGAAAGTAGCCGAAGGCGGTTACTATCAGCAGCAGTTGAAGAACGTATTGAAGGAGAACGCAGGTACGTTCGCGGCATCGCTCATGGAGCTGGTAACGGGTGACGACAAGCTGCTGGCTTGTGAGCCGAAACTCCTCATGGCAGAAGCAATGAAGGCGGCATCGCTGAAACTGCCACTGAACAAGCAGCTTGGTTATGCCTACATCGTGCCTTACGGCAAGACCCCGACAATGATTATCGGCTATAAGGGTCTGTATCAGTTGGCTATCCGCAGCGGTCTGTACAAGAACATCAATGCCGACGTGGTGTATGAGGGCGAATATCAGGGCTACGACAAGATTACGGGCGAGCTGCACCTGGACGGCGAGAAGGTATCGGACAAGCCTGTAGGCTACTTCGCATACTTCGAGCTGACTAACGGCTTCAAAAAAATGATGTACATGAGCATCGACGATATGGCATCGTACTGCAAGAAGTATTCGGCAACGATGAAGAGCTGCAAGATGTCGAACGAGGAGCTGGCGGAGCTGGCAGAGAAGCAGGCGAAGCAAGGCCCGGGTAACTCAGTGGGCTGGTACGGCAACTTCAACGATATGGCGACAAAGACGGTGCTGCGCAGACTGCTGTCGAAGTACGGCTATCTGAGCATCGAAATGCAAACTGCCATGAGCGTGGACGAGGTGGAGACTGCTGAGGAACACCGTGACACTGAGTTTGCTGAGAGCAAGGAGGTGATCACCGTGGACGCTCAGACTGGCGAGGTACTGAACGGCGGGGCTGACACTGAGCCTTCTGAAGCCTCTTTGAGCCCCTCTAAGCCTTTGAAAGGGGAAGGTATTCCAGAAAAAAATCCGTTTGATTGATGGATTTGCGCATCGTAGGCAGTTCGAGTAAGGGCAACGGCTATTTGCTCGAAGCGGAGAATGGCGACCAGCTTCTGATTGAGGCTGGCTGTCATTTGAGAGATTATCAGGACGTTGGAAGGCTTAAAAGAAGTCGTGCCCGTGGAATGATAGTAAGTCATGAACACGGAGACCATTGTAAGTATGTGCGTGAGTTTACCAGTGCCGGGATAGACGTGCTGAGCACATCGGCGGTGAAGGAGAAGAACAGATATGGAGTGACTGCCGTGGAGCATGGTAAGACTTATCATCTTGGAGACTTCGCTGTGACGCCGCTGAGTGTTGAGCATGACGTGGAATGCTTTGCTTATCTCGTGCATCACCCAGAAATGAAGACACTGATGTTTGCGACCGACTGCTGGAACTTGCATCAAGTAGTGAAGGGAGTGACGCATTATCTTATCGAGGCGAACTATCAGGACGACATCTTGGACGAGGCTGTGAGAGAGGGGCGCACGGTGGCGAAGCAAGCGGACAGAATAAGGCTGAGCCACATGAGCCTGAAGCACTGCATAGAATACTTGAAGATGTGCGAGGCGGACAAGACAGCGAGGACGATAACGCTGATACATGCGAGCGGAAGACATCTGGACAAGAAACATGCGGAGCTGGCGGTGGCAGGACAGACGGGTGTGCCGACATGGGTGGCGAAGCAAGGATTGGAAATAGTATTAATGTAAAAAAGGAGATATTATGGATAAAGAAAAACTTGACAAGGCAATAATCATAAGAAGTATGCTTGACACAGATTTGAATGCTCTTAGCAGAGCTTCAGATATAAAAGATGGCGTGCTTGGAGATAGTCTTAAAACAATCGTAAGAAACGATAAAGAATTTAGAGCCAAGTTTATGCAACTTGTACACGAAACATACAACCGTTTGCAAAAAGAATTTGATGAACTTTAAAAACGAAGAATAACGGAAAGGGGGTAAGGGGGTATGGCGACTTTTGAGAGGCTGAATGACCCGAGGCAGTATATGGCTGCCATGAGAGAGATAGATAAGGCTCGCGACTGCGGGTATGCGATAGACATAGTGAAGCACAGAGAGGTGGCTACGAACAAGCAGATGGCTTATCTGAACTTCATTATCACTTATTACGGCTACAAGCAGGGTGAGACTTTCTACAGTGTGCTACGGACGATACAGCAGGACGTGTGTCCGCATATCTTCCTGACGGAGGAGGGTAAGAAGCCCAAAGCGCTGTGCTATCTGACTACGGCAGAAATGTCGAGCGTGATAAGGAACTTCCTGGACTATGCGTCAATGAGCGAGGTGATAATACCGGACAAGGACGACGAGAGAGGACTGAGAAGCGCAAAGGCAGAGCTGGCGAGCGGTGGCGCAGGATGGGTGTAGGAATGTTGAGTTAGGAATTTTGAATGTTGAATTGGTCGGCTTTGCCGATTTTGAATTAATAAATTTTGAATTGATATGATACATATTGAAGGAAAGGTAGTGGATATTATGCCGGAGACATCGGGCGTAGGCAAGTCGGGCAGACAGTGGCGTGAGCGAGCGGCGGTGATAAATCATGTGGCTCACGAGCAGTATCCGAAGAACGTAGTAGTGGCATTCAAGGGCGAGGCTGTAGACACGGTGAACACGCTGCGTGTCGGCGACGTGGTGAGCTGTGACATCAGCATTGACGCACACGAGTACCGAGGCAAGTTCTTTAACGAGATTAAGGGATTCGGATTGAAGAAAGTATAAATCAAAGATTTAAATAAGCTCTAAATATGGCTGACATTGGGGCTTGCTTTAGGAAGATAGGAGATATACCTACAACTCTAACGCTCTTCTACCTTATATATAAAGCAAACGATGAGGGATATGTAGATGCTTCTTATGCGGACATGGCTAAAGCTTTGAATCGCTCACGAACAATGTTGTATAAGTACGTGATGCGACTTGCGAGTTTGGGAGCAATAGAATTACGAAGTAAACAGCAAGTAAACAACAGGTTAACAGCAAGTGAACAAAAAAGAACGTACATTTACATACCTCAAATAGCTTATTATAAGCGTGTTACAAGCACCGGAGAAAATCGTTCGGTTAACAGTAGGTTAACAACAAGTAAACAGGGGATTAACAAGAAAGACTCGCCCCAAAAGACGCTCGAAGAACGTAAGGAAGAATTTCACGAGTCATTAAAGCCTTTCGTTGAGAAGTATGGAGAAAACTTGATAGAAGAGTTTTATAACCATTGGGCGCAGGTAAACGAGGGTGGTACGAAGATGCACTGGGAGAAGCAGAAGACGTTTGAGATAGCTCGAAGGTTGGCTACCTGGAAGCGGAACGGCTACGGCAAGAGTACTTCCGAGCAGCGCATGCACACAGACGGAACTGTTCTGCATGCGGAACAAATGGATTATACGAAAGGTACATGGTAGATGAACTTCAATTTCAAGCAAATGGTGGAGAGCCTGAAAGACACGGGCTATCCTGCCGAACCCGACAGGGTGAGAATAAAGGTGGCGAACGCTGAGGCAAGGCTGAGGGCTGGGTTGGACTACTTCACGGGCAAGGGAGTTTGGAACGAGGAGAACTACAGACCCGTGGTGGAGTGGCTGGAGGACAACAAAGGCCGGGGGCTGCTGATAAACGGAGGCTGCGGTCTCGGGAAGTCGCTGATAGGCATGCGTATAATACCGATACTTATCAATACGGCATGCCGAAAGGTTGTGAGCATATACCGGGCGCAAGACCTCGTGTCGCAGCCAGACGCAATACTGAGCAAACACATTATATATATAGATGATGTGGGGACTGAGAATGTGGCGAACAACTACGGCAACAAGCGCATACCTTTCATGGAGCTGTGCGACTTGGCTGAGATAAAGGGCAAGCTCCTGATCCTGACAACGAACCTTGACATTCCGCACTTGGAGGAGAAATACGGAGAGCGCACGATAGACAGGCTAAAGGCTATCACCAGGTGTGTGACGTTCAAAGGGAAATCACTTAGAAAATAACTAAAAAAAGAGGAAATATGACTGTAACGAGAATTGATTTTGTAGACAATGCCACGACCAGGGAGGCTGGCATCTACGCAGTAAGGTACGGATGGGCATTCGCCAAGGGTGTGTGCCGTGAAGTGAACGAGTTTGTGCATCGGCTGCCATGGGTGTGCATAGGTGCTGTGCTGATAGTGGCAACGTCGGTGAGCTACGTGTGTATCGCAGAAGCAAGAGCGGAGCGTGACAAGGCGAGCAAGGCGCAGATGGAGCTACAGCAGCAAGTAGAACAGCTCTCATGTGCTGTCGAGGCAGAAAGGAGCGGGAAATGAATCACAACCCATTTATGCCTCGTGAGCAGCGCACAGCAATCCTCACGTTCGACAACGGTCAGCGGGTACGTGCCGAAATCCTCATTCCCAAGTCAGACCGACCAATCTTTCACGACAACCTCGAACGTCGCTTTATAGAAGACTTCCACAAGTCGCAGCCTCGGGCTGTACACAAGTTAGTCAAAGTGCATATCCTGCGCAATTAATCAGCGAACATATAAAAACGGTAAAAACAACAGAACTATGAAAGAAGAATACACCTCATGGGAATACTTCAAGGAAGATACTCCTATTACCAACATCAAAGTAAATCCTCGAATCATATATAAAGATTAGTAACTATGAATAAATTCAAGACATGGCTAATACACCTTCTTGGTGGAGTGACAGTTGCTGAAAGTAGAAAGAGAAGTGAAAAAAATTTCCTTCTTGGCATGAAGGGTGCATGCATCGATATTCGTGACTATGCCGATTCTCTCTACGGCAAGCCTGCCGATGAATGGTGCGAGCTGATGTACGAGTTTATATGTGGACTACAAGAACGTCTTACCCATGGAGCTGACAAAGAAAGACCAACGGCACATCCGTAACCTCGCGGCGGCAGACCTGTTCAAGATTACCGTCAATGCCTCAGAATATGCCGAGGCTTACAGGATAGCCTACCTCAAGGAGGTGATGAAATACCTTCAAGAGAAAATAGAATTTCATGAAATGTGTTACAATAAAAATTACAACAATGGAAAACAAGATTAATATAGCCGAGAAACTAAAGGATTACCCGAATGGGTTGAAGTTGTATTCACCGATATATGGTGAAGTGAAATTTTATAAAATTGATATTGATAACGAAAGTTACCCAATCGCTGTAAAAAACAGTAATAAAGGAATAGTATATTTTGCAGAAGATGGACGCTACAGTACAGCGTTTGATACAGCAGAATGCCTCCTCTTTCCATCCTCTGAAATGCGCGACTGGACGAAGTTCTTCAAGCGAGGAGACGTGGTGCGCAGTATAGATGATGGGGCACAAGCTGTTTTTAAGGGTTGGGAGAGCGATGATTACACGTCGTTTTATGCGTCAATCGTACATCATGCAGAAGTAGACGAATGGGATGAAGATATTGTGTTTGCCGTAGAATCATTCTACAAGGAGTATGAAGAATTCGCGAGAGGCTTTATTGTTGACGCAGAGGAGCACTACAATGGCAAATATAATCCCGAAACCTTGCAAGTAGAGCCTGTAAAGCCCGAATGTCCGTTCAAACCGTTCGGCAAGGTGTTGGTAAGGGATGGTGTAGATGAACAATGGAGAATACATATATTTTCTCACCACCAAAATGGTGATTTCCCTTATGTTTGTTTGACCGGTGTTTACCGTTATTGCATCCCCTATGAAGGCAACGAACACCTCCTCGGCACAGCCGACCCCTACACGGAAGGAGGTAGCGAATGAGCTGCCCCTTCTCTCTCGAAAACGTCAAGTTCCGTGAGACCGCACACATAGCCTTCGAGGACGAATACGTCACGGCATACCAGTCCACCGACATCGTCCCGAAGATATACAAAAGCGTCAACACCCCTCGCGACAAGAACGGCTTGGCATCAGGCAAGCCCAAGACCTATTACCGCACCCGGTACAGCGAATGGGTCACGGAAAAGACATTTGTTGAACAATATCAGAAAATCAGAGAAAAATTCTAAAGCAAGCAATGAAAGACGTATTCACAATCCATCAAGCCGACAACGGCATCATGCTGAAATCGGACGAATATGTAGAGGTGATGGAGGACACTCACAATGCAGACGGTAAAGGCAAAGACAATCTTTACCAACGTCTCGGTAGGTATCTCTATTCCTTGGTTAAAGGCACAATGGACGAAGAAATGTCAAATAGCGTGCAAGTAGAACTCAACATAACGAAAATTGAATAACATGATAGACGAAAAGAAAATCACAGAAGCAGTAAACGCATACATCGGCTACCCTAAAGAGATAGACGAGGGTGTAGGAACATCTATGAGACGTGATGCTTTCCGTGCTGGAGTGGAATGGTTTAAGAAGGCCATCTGGCATGATCCAAGCGAAGAACCAGAGTCAGACAAATGTATTCTCATACGATTTGTTGACTATAAAGGGAATGTCGAATACGGGACTGATATTCTCGCTCCTCCTATAACGTGGAATAACTGGGTAGAAATTTGCAAAATAACCAAATGGTGCTACGTCGAAGATTTATTACCGAAAGGAGGTGAGAAATGATTAAAGCAGAAGACCTAAGAATAGGAGACATTGTAAGGATCAACGAAAACGATTCTATCAAAAATGGACTTATTGGCAAGGTGACTGATATAGACTCACTAAGGGAGTACAAAGAAAAGAAAGGTGCCATTACTCTGAATACCATTGAAGATGATGGTTGGTATTGGGGAATATGGTGTTGCGACATTGAGCCTATCCCTCTTACTCCCGAAATCCTTGAAAAGAACGGGTGGAATCGAGATAAACTGGTGCCATACATTTATGGTCACGAAGCTCACAACATCGAAGTTATCTGTACTCCTAATAGTGAATGGGTGTATGTTACTTTTAAAGGTGAAACCATACACAGGATAAAGTACGTCCACGAACTTCAGCACATACTTTGGGCACTGGGCTTGGATGCGAATCTAAAGGTTTAAAGGGAAATCGAGGGAAATTAGAGGTGATTTTCCCCTAATCAAAAAATCAAATAAATATAACATGGATATTGTTAACAACAAATATGTCAACACTGTCATTGGCAGCATAAGTGGCAAAATTACCTACAACGGTAAAGTCTTTAACGTACCGAGTAGCTCCCGTTTAGAAATGGCGGACGGCAAGGTTCTCATCAATGGCAAGCCCCTCGCAGAGTACAACGAAGCCGACTGTCCAATCATCAAAATCGAGATAACCGGTTCTGCTAAGAACATCAAGACTACAAACGGAGACGTGACGGTCAAAGGCAACGTAACAAGTATAGAAACAATGAGCGGCAGCGTGCATTGCCAAACCGTTGAAGGCGATGTTTCAACAATGAGCGGCAGCGTCACTTGTGCCAACATCGAAGGTGATTGCTCAACAATGAGCGGCAGCATAAGGAGATAAGTAACATGACAATATCACAACTCATCACGTCTTTGCAGACCTTGCAAAAGCGCATAGGCGACACCGACGTACTCCTCAACGGACAAGACATCCGCTTTGTCGAAGACGAGTGGTGGCGAGGTAAAGAAGTGGTAAACTTAGAATAATAGCGTATGCAAAAGATTATGTTCAACGACAAGTATGGTCTGACTGATGCCGTGCTTGCAAAGCGAAAGACGCAGACAAGACGTATTGCCTACACTGGCAGTCTCCCATATCTTGATTTTGGTATTTGCGTAGAACCGAAAAATTTCGGAAGAGCTTCCTTCTTTTACAGTACTGTTAATATAGCCCATTCACGTTATTGCGTTGGCGAGGAAGTCGCCGTAGCACAAGCATACAACGAATTTGTAAGTGAAGCTGGCTTCAACGAAGCAGAAATCAACAAATTAAGAATCTCCAAAGGTTGGACTAACAAAATGTTTGTAAAGGCCGACCTTATGCCACACCGCATCCGCATCACCGATATACGTGCCGAGCGGCTACAAGATATTTGTGAAGATGACTGTTTGGCTGAGGGTATTTGGGAGGCGCACAACATAGGGCTTAAAGGTGTGACGTATTGGCGCGCAAGCTTAGCAAACTCTCCGTACCGAACGGCTAAAGAAGCCTACGCAGCTCTAATAGACAAAATTTCCGGCAAAGGCACATGGAACTCCAACCCCTACGTCTTCGTCTACGAGTTTGAACTTATTAAATAAAAAAGCTAAATACTCGCAAAGAAAAACAAACATTAATACACTAACAATATAAAAACAAAAGAAACAATGGAAACAAACATCGGAAAGAAAGTAATCATCCGTGGCGACCGCAGCGGAGTAGAGTTCGGAACACTTGTAGCACAGAACGGCAGAGAAGTGACGCTGCACAATGCACGTCGTCTGTGGTATTGGGAAGGTGCGGCATCGCTATCTCAGCTTGCCAAGGACGGAACGACATGTCCAGCTAATTGCAAGTTTACAGTAACAGTTGATAGCATTACTATACTTGATGCTATCGAGATAATTCCTTGCACAGACAAAGCAATAAAGTCAATAGAGGAGGTAAGAGAATGGAGACGTTAGAAGACCGTATCAAGGCTTTTGTAAGCCTTAACCCTGGCTCTGGCTATGGCTATGGCTCTGGCTCTGGCTCTGGCGATGGCTATGGCGATGGCTATGGCTATGGCTCTGGCGATGGCTATGGCGATGGCGATGGCGTAAAAGAAATAAACGGCGATACTGTTTATATGGTAGACGATGTGCCGACAATCATCAAGTCCGTTCGTGGCAACATTGCACAGGGTTATATCTTGCAAAGTGATTTGACTCAGAAGCCATGCTATATTGTCAAGGAGCAGAATAAGTTCGCCCACGGCAGCACCCTACATGACGCTTTTTCTTCCCTGCAAGAGAAGCTCTATGACGGCAGTACCGAAGAAGAGCGCATCGAGGCATTCCGTAAGAAATTCCCCGAGTATGACACGCCTTATCCAAATCGTGACCTCTTCGCTTATCATCATGTGCTTACAGGGTCATGCCGAATGGGACGTGAGAGCTTCTGTGAAGACAAAGGCATCAGCCTCGATGGTAGCACTACAGTTCGTGAGTTTGTCAAGTTGACAAAGGACAGCTACGGAGGTGATATAATTCGCAAGTTGCCCGAAGTTTACGGTGTAACAGAGTAATCATTCCTCTCCCTGGTGACAGCAGGGAGAGAAATCTAAATAAATAGTATGGAACGATTCAAAGACATATTACAACTCACAGCCAATTGTGAGATAACAGAAATAGTAGACGGAGAATTGTGTAGATGGAAGTACATAATGATACACCCAGAGGACAAAAGTTATATTCTCGCTATTAACTGTTTTACTCATAATGTTGATAGCTTAAACCTTTTCTCAATGAAGAAAAAACGCTTTTTTATAGGGGAAAGAGATATTGAATTTATTATAAGAGAGAAAATAAGACAAAAAGAAGACATATTAAAACTTGTTAAACGAGACATACAAGCTCTGCATAACGAGTTGAAGTTTTACGGACTCGAAGACATTAAAAAAGAATTGGAGGAAGAACAATGAGCAAAGGAAAAGGATGTGTCTCCTGGAACACATCCCCGAAAGAACAAGCGTAATACTTACGCTGTTACATAGAAATGGAAGTACTTGCCATTCTTAGGGTAGATAATCTGACCTGCCTTGCGAATGTATCGGCAAAACACTTCCTTCATGTTACTTTCTTGCAAATTAGAATCTTTCATGAGGCAACAACCTCCTTTCTGGCATTTATACTCTTCAGCGAAATTGCTTGGAGTACTTTGCATGGAGCCACCATACAAAGAAAAACCCCAGCACAGGACTGGGGGAAATGTCTTAGAGCTGGAGGGCTGGAAGGACTTTTTTCTTGGCTGTTTCGCCAGAGGTTGTTAACCTCGATTCTAATTTGCGCTACAAAGTTAATCATTTATATGATTATATAAACAGTAACAAAGTTAATGAAGTTTAAATAGAATCTAATTGTCATGAATATAAGAAGAAGTTTGGTAAGGCAGAATAGAAACCTGCTTGCCGTGCATCCTGACGTAATGAAAAGGACGATGGATGCAGTGAACGACCAATGTTCGCTGTACTATATCATCATCGGTTCGGTGTATAACCTGGCGCAGAGTTCGATGCTCGACGCTAAAGTGATGCTGGAGGAGACAAAGCACTGGAAACATGAGGTAAAGAGGGACGTGAACAAGGCTCTCGCTGCGTATGATGCGTGGAACTCGAAGATGAAGGTGCAGCTATGGGACAGATATCAAATGTGGCTTGACATTTCGGACGATGTAGCTGATAAGATGAAAATGCACGTACAGAAGCTGAGGTGGAGCTATGATGCGGTGTTGATGAAGCATACGGACACGGAACACCTGTTGAAAGCACATCTGTTGACTGCTTTGACGATGAACGACCTCGCATTGTCGACGTTCAGAAAGTACATAGCCGACGGATCCGAGAAGACAAAGGTGGATATGAGTCTGCTGTTTTCGAAGGAAAGTTCGTTCGAAGATGTTGCGAAGAACTGGGAGAAAGCTGTGAGGAGGGTGCTGAAATGCAGTGGAGGAGACATTGACTGCAACAAAGACAGCAACTGCGTGTTGGCTGCGGACATCATAAGCAGGAAACTGGCTGACTTCAAGATGTATGAGGAGGCCTGCGGATATGGCGCTGAGTATAATCCCGAGGTGATAGAGAAATACATTGACGATTGACGCAAAAGCGGATAGAGAGGAATGAATCCTGCCCTATCCGCTTTTGGTGTCTTTAGGAATTTACGTACCACCAAATCTTATCCGACGGATGGTCGGTGTCTTCGTCCTGTAGGAAGCTGCGTGCTAACTCGCACGACTTCTGCAACAGCCGGCTACGGTCACGAAACCATGAGCGGAGGGTTTCGATGTGGTTTGAGTACATCAGATTGACAGTGACGCAAAAGTCCCAGAAGTTGTAATCGTCGGGCAAGGTGAGATACATCTTTTCGTAGGCTGCACGTATATCCTCGTAGGGAAAGAACGGTGCATAGCATTTGTGTGTATCGTCACAAAAGTAGTACATTCGGGCGATGGCTGCTCGTGCATCAGCTTCGTTGAAGTGATGGTCGTTGTCGAGGAGATAGAGCATCTTGTGTAGAGCATTCTCCATTTCCTGTTCGGTCATTCCGCAAGAGTTGTTGCGGAGGCGTGAAGCTGCGCTATCGAAAGCGTCAGCAAGTAAGTTGCGTACATTCATAGTTATTTGGTTTTAGTGTCAGACGTTTTATTTGTGACGGAAACCGCGACATATCACCTGCATGAAGGCGCAGGCATACAGAGCCAAGGTCATGATTATGAGGATAAAGTCGGCATCGTACATTTCGTTGCTTATGAGCCAAGAGCGGTAGTATATGCGAATAGCATTAGTGCCGATGATATAGACAAACGGTATGCGCCATATCCAACATAGCTTGAAGAAATGGCTTGCAGGGAGCATGAAGACTACAGGGAAGATGTAGACCATGAAATAGAGGTAGGCGATACATTCCTCGTTCTCACGAATGTCGATAAGTATCTCACGTGGGTTGTCGTGAAAACTGTACACGCCATACCAATGACATAGCATGAGGAGGATAGGCACATAGCGCAGAGTCTTCTCGTAAAAGAAGAATATCGAGCGGTTGAGTGTTGGGCTGACGCTTGTTGTTGATGTAGTTTTCATAAGCCTATATTTTAGTAAAAACGTAAAGATAGCGAAAATAAGTACAAAGTGTAAGCGTTTATAAAGATTTTATAAACAAATGTACGTTTTTATTGATTTAAAGCAAAAAAAAGAATGAAAGGATTATATCCCTTCATTCTTCTTGATAACCTTACCGACAACCCATTTGTTGCCGTAGTCTTTAATCCATTTGTCGAGCCATTCGAGAGCCGAAAGGAGGTCTTTGTGTTCGACGGACGGTGCGCCTTGCTGTGTCGTGTACTCGCCATAAGACACTCGCCAAAGGTTTTCGGGTGTCTTGGTTATGGTGAGCGGTGAGCGGTAGGTCTCACGGGCATTGTATGTTCGAACGCTTTGAGGCAGGTTCTTGAACATTCGGTGATAACGACGGTCGGGATGCCCTTCCTCCTTGGCGTGAGGGTCGGGAGGAATGGGATTGCCGTCTCGCTCCAACTTTTCGACTACCGCATCACGCACGTACTTGGCTCGCTTGCCCCTTAACGCATCAAGTCGCTCGTAGACAGCTGGCTCCATCCAAAAGGTCATGCGCTGCGTGTATTGCTTGACGGTGTTGCGTGGAGCGTGGCTGACGGCTCGTTTGCGGATATAACGCTCTATCTCAATGAGGTTGCCTTTGCTGTCACGTCGATAGGCAAGGATGAGGTTCTGCGTCACCTTGTTATAGACCTCGGCTTTCTCGCTATCGGGATAGTCAGCCATGAGCGACTTGATGATAGTCTTTAGCTGTGTCTCGCCTTGATAGGAGACTTCCGTGCGGTCGAGTTCGAAGAGGTCGTCGTATATTACTATTATTGACTTCATAATGTCAGCATGATATGAAAATGGCGAGTATGATGATTGTCAGTACTGCCCAGTCTTGTTTCTTCATAAAATCCGCTTGACCGTGATGCGGTAGGGCTGAATGGTTTTTGTTTTCTGCAAAGTTAATAAAAATTATCTAATTAGAGAGAGTTAAAACTCGTTAGAAACATCGCCAATGGCTTTAATGTCAGACACGCTGTCGTCTTCGGTGAAGAACTTGACGTGCATGTGCTCATCTATATGCGCCATTGCGACGATTTCTTCTCGTTCGTCGGACACAAGGCAGATGTCGCCTCGTACCTCTGACTGCTTGCGGAGATACTTGATTGTAGCGTCCTTGACTGCGAGGAGGTTGAGTTCTCGTGTGATAGTTTCACCTGTCATAGGGAAATGGAATGTGAATTTCTTTTTCATAGTTGTATCGTTTTAGATTGCTTGTGATTTATTTTGGTTCAGTCCGATGAAGAACTTGTGCTTGTTCATATCGGCTACGAAGTAGTAGGAATTGCCATCGAACGGAAACGTCTGTTCGACGTTCTTGGCATAGACATTGTCTTTGGCGAGTGCCCTGTTTGTGATGTCGTTGATGAACAGCCACTTTTCCCTTTCTGTATCGAACTCACGAGATATGTCTATACGGCTGTCGAACAGGGAAAATCGGACTTCGATAAGTCCGTAGTCCTCGGTGTAGCCGGCAAATGTCTGTTCGTCGGGGATATTGTCCTTGCTTTCGATGTAGCCGTCGGGGAAAAGTCGGCTGAGAATACGTTTCTTCTCAGCCGTGTTAAGTGAACGGAATCGTGACTTGTAGATTTCTTTTCTTGTCATACTGCTATTTGTTTAGATGTCATACATTGTTTTATGATATTCATATTGTCATTGACGAGCGAGACGATGCGGTCGTGGTAGATTGTGAACTTGTCGCATGCACCGTAGCACTGGACCACTTTCATCTGTTGCAGGTCTACCTCGACGGTCTCAATACGCTTGTCATTTATGCGAGCGGAAAGGATGAGTGAGTTCTTTTTAGCGTAATACTCGTTAGCATAGACGCAATGATGCATCGCTGTGCCTTCCTCGAAGAATTCGGCTACGCTGCGGAGTACATGACATGAGATTGTGCCGTCGGTTATCTCAACACCGAAGAAGCGATTGCAACGGTTGGTGTAGTCTGCATTCTGCTTCTCCTTCTTCTGCATGTCGTGTAGCTGCCTTGTACGCTCGGCTTTACGTCTTCTGCGTTCGTCCTCGGACATTGAAGCTTCAACCGCCCATTGGTGTGTGTGCTCGAAGTCTTCGGGACACACGAAGTGCGGATTGTTGAGGTCGCATTTAAGGTTAACGAGCATTCGGATAAGGTCGAAATAGCGTGAGGGGTTGATGATGTCGTAGTTGTGACGGATAGCAATGCGCACAGCGTTGATGTATGCCTTTGTCGTACGTTCGTTGTATATCATGTGTTCTGCGAGTTGAGGACGTAGCTTGATTATCGTCTCGGCAAACTTGTCGCATGACAAGAAGCGATACCAACGATATAGCTTGTCTTGCTCCATGTATTCGGCTGCGTATCGGTAGGCACCTTCGACAGACTTGTTGTAGAGATACGTGTAAGATACATTTACAAAATGGTCATACACGTATGTAGGGTTAGGGCGTACCTCCAACTTCGAAGCGTAGCAGAATGTATCAATGTACAGTCCGAGTGTGCGCTGACGTGCGAGAAGTACCTGCTTCTCGCCTACCTTGTTCCAAAACTGAAAGACTTCCCAAGTTGTGTAGGAAACTTCCTTTGCTCTGTTGCGGTGGCGGTCGATGCGGATATATCTGAGCACCTGCCAACCTTTGTAGGCTTGGTTGATAACGACGTAGCAGCGGTTGTACATTTCCTCGTACTTGCAAGAGCCGTATGTGTGACGGATGATGCAAGCGGTGTCACGCTTGCCTATCTCGCCTAACTTGTGAGAGAGGCTGACAACCTCTCTCTCTATCTTTGTGCGTGGTTTCATTTTACATTCCTCCAAATAAATCAAGTTGTAATGAATTATCTACTTTCTTTGCCTTTTTCGGCTGTGGCTTCGGGATAAGCACAGCAGTCTTGGGCTTGGCTTCCTGTTTGGGTGCTGCTGCCACGACCTTAGCCATTGGCGTGTCTTTGGTCGGTTCAACGTCCTTTTCCTGGTAGTAATGGACTGCCATCTGTAGGACATCATCATCGGATATGGCTGCGCAATTGCCAACGGCTTGCTTGTGAGCCTGCTGCGTGATATACAGGAGACAATTCTTCATTGACTTCTGCTTATCCTCGTAGCGTTCACGGAAATTGGCGTCCTGCTGTGCCATTTCTCCTAACTTATTTTCAAGATATTCCTGTAGTGTCATATTGCTAAGTATTTACAATTGTTTATATTCTGCTCGTCAGACAACGAATTGCACCAATCCGTTGTGGCTGCTTCGTTTATCTGTGCGAGGTTCGCCTGTGGGTATGCTGCATGCAACACGCTGTAGGCTCGCTCGCTGTAGGTATCATCCGTGAGCGGTCGGCTCATGATGGTATTGTAGAGGTGCTGATAGCTTGTCATAGTGTCTCGATTTCATATCCGTAAAAGTCGTCTGCTGACAACACTATCTGTTCGTTGTTGTACTGCTCGACTATTATCTGCTTCGCCTGTTGTGCGTCTGCTGCGTCGACCTCTATCTTTCGTGAGAGTGTTTCGACTATTACTACTGTGTACTTCATATTCGTATGTTTTTGATTAATATTTGTGGCTGCTTCGACCTCGCATCGAAGTGGAGTGGCTTGTACCACATTCAGCCTGTTGTTATTCTATTCCTTGTTGATGATATATGCGAAGTGTACATCGCTTGATTTTGCAAAGACCTTAAAGCGTACAGCCAAGCGTACATCTTCATCTATCAGATTTTCGTTGTAGTTATCTTCTATTGTACGTGCCCATTCTTCAATCTGCTTGGTCTCTCTATCGTGTATTGTGCTTTCGAATAAAATGCGAACATAGTTGTTGTCATATTCGACCTTTGCGACTTTATCGCAGATAAAACCGACGTATCTGTTTCCTCGCTCCACGTACTCGCTATTATCGAAGAGGTCGTCGAATAGAGTGTCTGAGCACAAGTCCTTCTCGTTGATAGGACAGGGAATAATGTTTGTCTTCATATTATTTATTTTAAATGTTAATAGTTCCGTGTCACGTCTCGAACGTGATGTGCGCCTGTCGCTCACGGATGAAGAGGATTATTGTTTGCCATGTGCGACAATGTATTCACACAACAACTTTATATCGCTGCGCATTGCTTCCTTTGTGAGGAAATTGAATAAGCCTTCCGCTCCGTCTATAGCTCGTATTTGCGTCTTCTGTAGTTTGTATACATACACGTAGTCTTCTTTCACTTTCATCTTGTGCCCATTGACAATTATATGTGTATCGGTATAGGATATTTCGTAAGTGATTGTTGTGCGAGTGTCCTGCTTTTGTCCATTCACGAACCATGTAGAGAGAGTTAATGTTGCCATAATTGTATTGTTTTTAATGTTAATAGTTCCGTTGTCGGTGTCGCTCCGATATGGTTTCTATCCCCAACGGATTATCGTCTTATGGCTGCTGCCCTGCCGTGCGTCTGCCTGAGCATTGCAAGAACCTCTCGTTTGATTATCTTGTTAGGCAGGGTGCGGAGGTATTTCTCAAGAGTCTGCTTTGTCCAGAAGTGGCGTGTGGTCTCTCGCCCTTCGACTATCTTGCGAAAGAACCACATCGTTCCTGCCACTTCCATTGACAAGCCTATTTCGTAGGTGATGCCGTTAATCTTTATCATTCTTTATCATTGCGTTCGATGTCGTGTGACCATTCATAAAGGCGCTCGAAATGGTCTGAACCTGTATAAGTGTCGATGTCTCCATATTCTTCGATGTCGTTCATCAGCAAGCGCACGTCTTCTTTAATCTGCGCTCTGTCATACTCTGCTTCTGTCGCTTTCTTTGTCGTTACGATTGCAAGTGCTGTGCTTGCTATCAATGCTGCTACTAATAACTTGTTCATAGTCTAAAAATCTTTTGTTTCAAATCGTCAATTATTTTTATATTCTCACTTGCGTAGGCTTTCGCCTTGTTGCTTGATTTAGTACGGTTGAGAAGTGCTGTGAGTTCCTCTCGATAATCTTTGAGTATGAGTCGTAGCATAGCTGCATCAACTGCACTCAATAGCACTTTCCGTGTCTTAGGGGTCTTGGGGCGGTCGCACCGCCCCTTATCTTTGGATTTACTCATTGCCCCATTCGTCCCAATGTCTGCCTACATATATCCCCGATACGTAGTTGACTACCATCGAAAATATTAGTAATACTATCCATAAATCTGTTGTCATAGTTGTAATGTTTTGAGGGGTTAATGATTTCTTAATCTGACAGGGATAAACTCGGATCCTCTGTAAACGATGCGTAATCCTCGCTGTGCGAACTGCGGAAGTGAGAGAAATTTATTATATGCTTCGCTCACGTCCTTTGCTCTTACGGTGCGTCTGCATCGTGGTGCGGTAGGCTGTTCTGATAGTTTCTTGAGTCTCCATGTGTAGTTTTGTTCTTCCATATTATTATGTTTTTGAAGTTAGTGCCGTGTGCGGTCTCGCTCCGCTTGCCTTTCAGTCGGTCACGGCTGTGGGGTGGTTATTGGAGGGGCAACGCCCCTCCTTATCTTCGGTTAGTCTTCCTTATCTTCCCAAAGTTCGTTTACTGCTGCGTCTATTGCTTGCGGTAAGAGGTAACAGCGAATCGCAACGTCAATGCCCTCTGGGTCGTCTCTTTTCAGTTTTCCCCATTCTTCTTCTACTTCTGCGATTAGTTCGGAATTGTGGCAAATGTTCTCTTCTGCTTTCCAAGTGCTAAATGTATAGCTACCGCTGCCGTTGCCTGTCACTCTGTCAACCGTCCAAAGCTCATCCTGTAGTTTATCTTTGAGTTCGTCGGCATTCTCATAGTCTGCGAAGTCCACGTTGTCGTTGATGTAGCCCTTCACATCTGCTGTCACTGCTGATAAATAATCGTACTTCTCCATAATTGTATGTTTTTAAATGATTAATATTAGTTCCGTGTCACGTCTCGAACCCGATGTGCGCCTGTCGCTCACGGATGATAATTCTAAAAAGCGTCGATTGACACTCTGTCTTTCTCTTCAACTCCCACAAGGCAGAAGGACGGATTCTTGAGTATATGGACTGATACTTGATGATATTTCCTTGCGTACTCGTGCATCTTCTGTCGTGCTTCCTCGGGTGTCAGTTCGTGATAGAATATTGTTGAGCCGAAGTTCACACGGAAGAGATAACATTTACAATTCTTCCTCATAGCTGTTTTGTTTAAATTGTTATTGATGTTTGTTATTTGATTACGCTTGCAAAGTTAAGGTAAAATTATAATACATGCAAGCGATAATTCAAATATTACCTTTATTTTAACAATAATAAATACAATTATGCCTTAATTTTACAGTTGTTAATATAAATATCAGTTTAATTATAGTAACTTTGTAGACAAACATATTAAGGTAATATTATAATGGCTTACAAACAGACAGATATAAAACTACACATCAAAGAGTTTCTTTCGATGTCCTCTAAGGAGTTTGCTGCGTCAATAGGTGTTACAGAGCAGACAGCAAGTAATCTAATAAATAACAAGACTACACCAAGTATTATGACGCTGTACAAGATTGCGGAGGTATTAGGTGTACCAGTTACAAAGATACTTGGAGAGGATGGGCAAAAGGATTGTAGTGACTTTGCTGCCTTCGTCCGCTACAAGGGCATACACTATACTGCCGATTCCCTGGAGGAGTTCTTCAAGCAAGTAGACGAAATAAAAACTATTGCAAGATGAAAAAGATATTTATATTAGGGTTATTGTGCTTATCTGTACTGGGTGGATATGCCCAAGATGATAGTGATGATGATTGGAAGGTAGGAGGAAAGCATTATCAAGAATGGGAAGCAAAACAGACGTGCACGGAAGTTTGTGGAGTTCGCTTTGGTAGCTCATATGAAAACGCAAAAGAGATTCTTAAAAGAAAATATGGCGAACCTGAGTATCTGGAAACAGACGAAAACACAATAGTTTATCACTATAAATCGTATGGTGGTATGATTTTTACATACATATCCTTTTGTTTTCAGCGTGATGGTGCTCTCAGCTATATGAACAAATGCGTAATGGGATATGATTGTAAAACAGCAGAAGAGGCAAAAAATAAAAGGGATGCGATTTGGATTAAAGCAAGAAGTAAATACGCTGCGTGGCACGAAGGCATAGATGATAACGGATTCAAGTACTACGAGAGCGGTTGCTCTCCTCTTGGCGGGTTCGGTAACGGCTTTGTCGTTGATATTGTAAAGTTTGACGAGCCATACAATGGGTGTAGATATTTCTCACGCATTATGTACGGACCTTACAATTACGTACAAGAAGAATTTTAGGGCGGTAGCCTCAGCAAGGGGCAGGGCGTAAGCCCTTGGGGGCGGCAGCCCCCTTATCTCCCCATTGTTCTTCAATCTCCCTTATAGACCTTATAGAGAGATAAACACCTTTCTCCTATATCTTATATATAAGTCACTCTATCCTCATTGGAGTGGCTTTTTTTGTGTTTATGCGTGTGAGGTGCTTTGTGCGCAGATCGAGAGCGTATAAGGCGTGTATTTGTGTTTTTTTTGTGATTTTCCGACCTTTAGGGCGTTTTTACGAAGTTTCGCACGTTCTATGAGACCCTTTTTTGACCTTTTTGTGGCAAAAACCGCTTTTTCGTGCGTACATTTTTATGTCTTTCGGCTGTTCATATTTTCCTCTAATTTTGCCCTTGGTCTCGAAAAATACGGGGGTTAGACCCGAAAAAGTGTTCAAAAAGTCGGTTTTTTGTGTTGAAGCCCCGACAAAAGGATTTGTGACTTTTTTGTGACATTGGCAGCGGACGAAAAACAGCAATTCGATGCAGATTTGAGCGTATATTTGCCGTTGCAAGGCTCGTTCTCGTGGTCTAAGCGTCCAAAGGGCGGATGAAAGGGCGGAATCAGCCTATTGCCAAGGCTGCAAGGCGTGTCCAAGGCGTGTCCAAGGTATGTCCAAGATGTGTCTAAGATGCCCTCCAATCATCGAAACAAAAGGCTTGTGACCCTTTTGGGGTCATAAGTAAAGCGTCCAAAGTATTGATATACAGCGAGTTGCAGCGCAAACAACGATGTGAGTAATACATAAGTAATACATTTTGTGCTGTTTGTGCTCTCTATAAGAGCCAAGGACGTATGACGATGTGATGATGTGACGCTGCTTCTCTACCGTGTGACGATACGTGTGTAAGGGGTGAGGATACGGGATGAAGACGCTTAGAGCTGTGACGGTGGACAACGAAGGGGGACGGCATGGATGATGAGGGCACACGAAGACGACCACAGACCCCCACCCCCCTTAGGTACTGCGGACAAATTATAGTAGATAAAAGCATAGGTGTAAATGTCGTGTTGTCTATCTCGTCCAAATTTCCCTTGAAAAGGTACTCCGCTGATAGGGTGTCATTGTTGTTTCCGCCAGAAAGGTACTCCATGGAAAGGATGTTGTCCCTACCCCTTAGGTACTGTGATTAAAGGAGGTCATAGATTTTTTGAATTGATTAAAATAAAGCTATATGTTTGAATTGAATAGATTTTTGAGGTTGCCATTGGGCATTAGTGAGATTTCAGGAGCGAACAATCCTCAGTGGATAGCTGCTGCTGCGAGTTTGGCAGGCAGTGTAGCGGGCAGTTTGTTTGGTGGTGCTAAGGCGCGCAGGGCAGCTAAGAAGGCAGCGAGGGAGCGTCAGTATCGAGCCAATGCAGAAAAGGCTTGGTATGACAAGGCTTACAACACGGACTACTTAGATACTAAGGCTGGTCAGAACTTGTTGCGTCGTGCCCAGGAGGTGCAGGACAATTACATCCGTAAGGCGGACGGTGCAGCAGCTGTTGCAGGAGGTACGGCAGCGAGTACAGCTATGGCGAAGGAGGCGGCCAACAGAACGATGGGTGATGCGATTGCGAACATCGGTGCTCGTGACAGTGCGAAGAAGGAGAGTGTATCTGCTCAGCACATGCAGAATCAGATGGGCTTTTCGAGGGAGCGTGAGGCTGCTTATAACCAGCAGGCACAGAATTCGAGTGATGCGGGTCAGAACATGAGCAATGCTTTGATGGGTGCAGCTTCGATGTTGGAGGGTTCCGGAAAGGGTAAGAATAGTCTGAACATTGACGTGAACTCTTCTGGTGTCAAGGCTGCTGCTGGCGGTTCGTTGAATCCGAAGCTTAACGAGAATGACTATATTCACGATGCCTTGTACGACAACAAGAAGTTGAAGAACGTGACGGGAGTGTAATCGAGTGTTGAATGTTAAATGTTGATTGATTATGTCGAAAAGAAAGAATAAGAGAGTTGTTTGTCCTGAGCCGAGCAAGGCTGATATTAATCGCGTGATGGAGGCAGCGGGTCTGTTGAGGGATTCGCTCATTGACGAGCAGACAGCTGAGATAGAGCGTCTGAAGACTGCGCTTGCTGGTGTGGCGAAGGAACGTGACTGGTTTGAACGTAGCTTGAAGTCGGCTGAGAGTGCTTTGACCTATCAGGAGGGGGTGATAGGTAGGATAAAGAAGAAGAACGCCAAGCGCATTGCCCGTCTGCGTGAGAACGTTGATATGCTTGAGGAGGAGGCAGCTTTTCAGTATAAGCGTGCCAACAAGGCTGAGGCTTTCATCAAGCAGATTGACGGTGCTTGTGACCTTATAAAGAAACATATTGCAGCTTATGGTAGGAAGTGAAGAACGGAAGATGGAAGAGGCTAAAGCTGTGAGCGCTTCTGCGCCTGTGGGCACTGCGCCGTTCAATGCTTTTGCTGGTAATGGTATAGTGGGCAGATTCGGGCCTGCGGGTGCGTCTGTGGAGACTAAGCCTGACTATGCCTCAATGAGCCTTTCTAAGCCTGTGGGTGCGCCTGTGGGCGGTGGGGCTGCTAATGTTCCTGTTGTGCAGAATGCTCCTACGTTTCAGAAAGACGACACCAAGAAGGACGGAGGTTTCTTCGGTTGGCTTGGCGGTTTGATAAAGAAACGTCCCGGCATAAGGAGTGGTGAGAGTGCAGACGAGTACGACGAGCGTATGACACGTAACAAGATGCGCATTGCTACGCTTGCGGATGCTATAAGACACATGGGCAACATCTATAATACTTCGAAGGGTGCGCCTTTGCAGAGGTTCAACAATCCTGTGGAGGGACTGCAGAGTGGTCTGCAGCAGAGGAAGAATGATCGTGCAAGACAGGCAGCGTTGGATGCGGACGCTGCGTATAAGGATGCCAACCTACGCATGAAGCAGGCATCAGCAGATGCAGACAGAGCTTATAAGGCGATGAACATCGAGTTGAAACAGAAGGCTGGCGAGCGTGCAGACAAAGCGGCTAAGGCCATGGATGATTATCGTAAGGGTATGCTTGGCATTCAGGAGGGCAACTTGAAGCTGTCGGGAGAAAGACTTGGCGAAACGAAACGTCATAACAGAGCACAGGAAGGCATCAGTGCGAGCAGACTGGCTTTAGCAAGAGCGAAGGAGGCACGTGTGGCTGGAGGCTCGGGAAGCGGCAGTAGTGGCGGTGTAGGAGGCGGCTATGGCTATGCTACTCCGTACGGCCGATTGGCAAGCAAGAAACAGCTTTCTACTCAACAGGAATTGCAGGCTTGGGATGAAATGCGGCGTTTGGGCATGATTACTCCTCAGAAACAGCGTGAGCTGGTGCTTGCGCTGAACGGATATACTGCAAGTGACGGCACGGTAGTGAAGCCGAATATGTCGCAAGCACGCAAGATAATACAAGGCGCTATCAGTTATGGTCTGCTTGACAGCTCTGGCAAGGGCGAGTCGTTGAGAAAGACATTCAGAGACGGTTTCGGATATACGGACGTGAGAACGAGCGCGACAGCCCAGCGTGGCGTGAACACTTCGGGCAAGAAGAAGGTGCGCAATGTGACGAAGACCGTATCGAAGAGTCAGGCGAAACAGATTAGGGAACAGCGCAAGGGCGCCAATCCTATCAGATGGCAAGGCTCGGGCAGTAAGCCGAAGCCCCAGAGCAAGCCTACGAACAAGGGCAGGGGTACAGACTGGAGCCAGTATGTGAAGTAACTATATAAACAATAAAATATGCCAGATAACAGATATTATTATTTCAAGGATGCCAAGGGAAACAGGCATACTGTGAACAAGGCAGCGTTTGACAATGACAGGGAGGGTTTTGCGAAGGCTTTCCCAGGTGCCCGTATGGAGGTGATAGACCGCAAGACGGGACGTAGAGGTGATGTTGACGTGAAGGATGCGGGCAGGGTCGGTGACTTCGGTGCTCACCTGTTTACGGGACAGACCGTGAGAAGGGAAAAGTATCAGCCTAAGACTTCTTTGGGTAAGGCAGCGCATAGGGTTGCGCAGGAGAAATGGGGAGGTGAAGAATCGGGTAATGAGCCTCGCTATGCCTCAATGAGCCTTACTAAGCCTTTGGTTGAGGGAGGTAAGGAGAGTGAGCTTGTGAAGGGTCTTAGGGAGGCTGACGCCTTGAAAAGACGCGATGAAGAGCAGATGCCCATAGACTACACGAAGCCGAGTGCTGTGAAACAGATGGTTGGCAGGACACACAGAGAGCAGCAGACACTCGATAGACGTATAGAGAAGGCTGGACGTGAAGCAGGCAAGGACGTAATGAAACCATTGCGCGAAAAGGAGGCACGTCTGAAAACTCCCGTTGTGGATACAGGCGACGCAGATATAAACAGCCACATTATAAACACTGAAGAGCAGGCTGAACGCCAGTTAGCCGAGAGCGGTTTGGAGTTTGCCAACAAACACCTTGACGGCTACGTATCGAGCAATATCATTAATGAGTTCAAGACAGCTACTGCGAAAGGTGCAGCAGCAGAGTCGGCCCTCAGCAAGGCTTCTCCATTTTCGTTTATGGCAGCAGGCGATGCGTATAATGCGGAGCTTGATCCCGATAAGCTATTGAAACATCTGCAAGAAAAGGCAAATGCGGACATTACAAGTCTTCTGTCAAATCCGAAGATGCAGGAGGAGATAGGACTGAAAGCAGCTGCATACGGTCTTAGTCCGGAGGAGTATGTAGAAAAGAGTCTCATTCCTGGACTGCAAGCAAAATTGGCATCAGACTTTGACAAGAGCGAGTTGAGCCGTAATATGCCGAAGAGCACGGCAGAATACATTCTTCGTGGTGTAAACGAGTCGATGCTTGGCACTATCATGTCTATGGGCATGACATCGAAGAAGCAGAGACAATACGCTCAGCAAGGTATGGCTATGACGGACAACGGGGAGAATCCCGATGTTAATCCGGGTATGGCAGCGAGAGTGGCACGAGGCACATTAGGATTTGTAGCTGACGCTCCTGTGTTCGGTGCTGCCGGAAAGGTTGGCGCTGCCGTAGCCGGAAAGGTGTTCGGTAATGGTGTGGCTCAGACAGCGAGGATTGCGAACAGTACTTTAGGTGGTCGTATAGCACGTATGGCAGGTTCGGGCATGGTGAGCCAAGGTGTTACTGGTGTGCTTTACGGTTCGACGAATGCAGCTGTGCAGAACTACTCTACTGGCGACGACACTTCTATTGGCAATACCGTTAAGATGATGGCTATGGGCGGTCTGTCGGAAGGTGCAAGCTGGGCTACCATGGGTGGCATTGGCGGTGTCGTTGGTGCAGGTATCTATAATGTTAGCGGAGTGAAGCGTATTCCTGCCAAGGCTTTTCAGTTGGCCATGGAGGGAATAGGTATGCACATGGGCGGTAATGTAGCCAAGACGATAGAGGGACACGATACAGACTGGCTGAGCGTTGAGGGTAACCTTGAAGCTTGCGCTAACGTCGTAGCCTTGAAGCTGACACACGCAAGACTGCCTAAGCGCCAGAGCAAGGACGGCATAAAGGAAAGCTACCTTGATATGGTGGCGAGAAACATTAATGGTCTTATGACATCGGACGGACAGAGAGCAGCCTTTGGTGGATATACCTTCACTAATGAGGAGAAAGAGCAGCTGTTCGGAAGCGCGTCTGCGCCGAAGCGCAATGAATCAATCTATGGATATGACGCACACAACAATCCGCTGACGAGAAAAGAGAGTCTGACATCTTGGGCGATGCGAGCAAAGAAGACCGCAGCCAAAGGAAAGGGCGAGAAGGACACAGACGCTGAGTTTGTGAAGACAGCCTACGACGAGATAATGGCAGACAACACCATTCCTTGGGACACAAAGGCAAAGTTCTCGGCTTTGGTTATGGGCACCGTTCCTTCGGCACGTCCGATGATGGAGAATTGCCGTATTGAAGGCGGCTCTGTGAACGAATACAGCAAGAATGGAGAACTGCTGTCGAAGAACAGCTTCAAGAGCATTGACGAGCGTAACTCCATTATTTACTCGCTGAACATGAAGCGTGAGGATCAGCGTCTGAGCAATGCCTATGGTGCTGCACAGATTAAGGATGAGAAGACGGCACAGGCAACTCTTGAAGCTGTAGCAGAGGCTAACGGCATGACTGCAGAGCAGTTGAAGGCTGCAATGGACAAACAACCGCTTAGACGCAGCGAGGAAGAACAGAACGCTTGTGTGGCTCTGAGAAAGGCTTACGAGGACGAGCAGTTTGTACCTGGTACGTTGCATGCAGAGCAGTCGAACACTGAGGGCAAGGACGTGGTTGAGGAGAACGGTCTGGGCACTGAGACTCCTAACAATGAGGCTGCGTCTGAGGTGCTTGGTGACCTTACGAAGGCAGAGGATGCCTTGCAGGCAGCTATGGACGGCAATGATGTGCTGAAGGAGGAGTATGAGCGTATGCAGAAGGCTGGCATGAGCAATCCGCAGATTTATATGGAGCTGTTCAATTCCGGACTGACACAGGAACAGCTTGCACCACTTGCAGACTATATCAATGCGTTGTCGAAAGCGCAGGGAATGTTCAAGGGTACGCAGGACAAGATTGTGGAGACGACACAGAAGCACGTCGGCCAGTGGAGCTATAAGGGCGAGCTGAACGGCGAAAAGCAGAACGGCGAGCAGATGGTGTTCGTGAAGGACGACAAGGGTAGGGTGCTGATTGTTGGAGCTGGAGACGTTGCGTTTGATGGTGAAGGCAGAGTACGTGACGGTGATATGCTGACGGTGTATGACCCTGCTACCCGTGAAATGGACTTCGTGCATGCCAAGGACGTGACACTGGAACGTACCACGTCAAGCGAAGAGTATGCGAAGGACTATCAGCGACAGCTGGAGGAGTTGAACTCTACCGTATACGCGGAAATGCAGTCTGGGGGTGAGGAAGGACAGCCGAGTCTTACTGAGCCTGCTGAGCCGACTAAGCCAAAGGGAGAGGAAGGTAACGAAGCCTTACTGGGCCTTTCTGAGCCGACTAAGCCTGTGGGTGAGAAAGAGACTACTCCTGTGGGTGAGGAGCCGGTTGCTACTCTTGCGGACGGTACGCCTGTGCCGATGATGAAGGACTCGAAAGGTCGTGAGACTGCTGACTACTCGCAGATGACACCTGAGCAGGGTGCGGAGTGGATGTCTTCGCAGTTTGGCGAGAACGCTGAGGCTGCTGTGGACGGACAGATAAAGCGAGCCGAGAAGACGCTGAAGGGTGCCGAGAAGATAAAGGTGGATTACACGGGCGACTTGAACGACGCCAAGGAAGCTGAGGCTCAGAAGGCGAAGGCAGTTGATGCCGCCAAAGCAGAGCTGGAGCTATATACCAATATCAAGAAGGTAATGACCGCGAATAAGGTTAAGGCTGGAATGGAGAAGGTAGGTAGTGTAGGTGAAGAAGGTTCGGTAAGTGAAGCAGGTAATTTAGGCGCTGTTCGTGAGAAGTTTGAAAGCGGTAAGCGTATTGTGGGCAACAAGCGTACACGTACATTGGCTGACGGAAGCAAGCTAAGAGGACACTATGAGATTGTTGAAGCAGACAGTCTGACACCTTCGCATAATGCCAACGACGGATATAAGAAGAGTGAGGGTTTCCCCGTGAACGAAGAAGGCAGGACTATCAATGACCGTGACTATGAGAATGACAAGCAGGCCCAGCTGGTAACGGATATGATAGCCATGAAGTATGACGGACAGGCAGTAGACCAGGTGCCGGTTGTGACATCTGACGGCATTGTTGTTGACGGTAACGGCAGAACGATGGCAGGACAGAAAGCTGCAAAGAACGGAACCGACGGCGCTTATCTTGAAGCGTTGAAGGAGAATGCAGAGAACTACGGCTTCACGGCGGAGCAGATAGAGCAGAGCGGAATAAAGCATCCGCGCCTTGTGCTTGTGAGCGACGAGCCGATGAAGTATGACACGGCAACCTTCGCCAAGTTCAACAAGAACGAGAAGAAAGCGCAGGGTAATACTCAGCAGGCAGTGGCGAACTCGAAGAAGCTTTCGGCTGACGAGATTAGTGCTATTATATCGGAGATAGAGGGAAGCGGTAGTCTTGACGCATTCTTTAACAATCCGTCGGCAATAAATTCTTTGTTGACACGTTTGGTAGATAAGGGCGTGATAGGTCTGAACGAGGTAGCTGGATTGCGTGAGGGTGAGAACAAGCTTTCGGCTTCGGGCAAGGACTTCGTGAAGAACCTGCTATTGGGTAGCGTATTCTCGGAGAACACTATCCGCATGATGGGTGCAGACGCTATGCTGAAAACTAAGGCTCTGAACGGCATACGTGCCGTGACGGACAATATGAAGCTTGGCGACTATGCCCTGATGAAGGAGATAGACCAGGCTGTGCAGCTGTTGTACGAGGCACGTCAAGGCGGAAGCGGTGTGGATGCATACTTGCGAACTCCTGCTATGTTTGGCGAGAACGCTGCTGACAGATACGACCCTATCTCGCAGGCTATCGCTCTTGCTCTGGAGGGCAAGGTTGAGGACTTCCGCGAGCTGATGATGGCATATAACAGAAATGCTGCTCCTTATGCGGACGCTAATCAGACGGAAATGTTCGGCGAGAGACCTACGAAGGAGGATTTTGTAAAGGAATTTTTGAAACTTAGAAACTGGGAAGACTATGAAACAAGACATTCAAGCAAAGAAGGAAATGGCGATGCTGGCAGCTCTGAGGGAACTGAACCGCAAGCGCGAGGAGGAAGCGAACCAACAGAAGGACAGCGAGAAGTAGACAAGGCCGTCAAGCGGATTGCCACGGAGATAACCAAGAAGACAGGTATTGAGGTGGTGACGGACGAGAAGGAGGCTGAGGAGGTTCTTAGAAATGCAGATAGCGGAGAAGGAAGCGACGTTAAGTTCCATAAGGTGACAGACCAAGCGGAGCTTGACATGCTGAACAATGAAGATACGTTCCCGATGTATAGCGGAATGCAGATTATTGACGGCAAGCTTTATTCTCCTATGGCGGCTATTATTGACGGCAAGCGAACAGACTCTGTCGAAATGGGCGATTGGCATCGTGCAGACGAGCGTCCTGACCTTGTGAAAGATGATGGTACATTCGTACTTGTAAAGACAGACAAGAAGAAAGGAGCAGGAGAAGGCGATGTGCCAGCAGCCTACAATCCTTATATGCACACTTCAACATCTATGATGAACGACCAGTTTACTGGAGCTTATGCACGCGGAAACATCAGAGTAGTGGAATGGTCTATTCCTAAGAGTGAGCTTGATAGCGGATATCATGCCGAGAAAGCTAAGGACTCTGTAGGTATGGTGCCTTGGCATTCCGGTTCGGTTAATGGTCTTTTGCCGAAGGAGCGTCAGAGAAACGTGATGTTGTCAAGATGGAGAAAAGCTATACGAGTAGTGCCAGACTCTGAGGTGGCCGAGAAGGTTGCAAAACAACTTGAAGGCACAGACCTTGCAATTCCTTGGAACACATTTACCCCTAATCAGATAAGAGAGTTTGCCAAGCTTGGCGTTCCTATCACCATTAAGGAGACAGGAAGTGTAGGCAAGGAGACTAAGGACGCTTTCATGAAGCAGAAGGCTGAGTTGGAGAAAGAATTTCCACAAGCAAAATTCGTTGATGTAAAAATGACGAAGGACGCTTATCTGAAATGGGGCAAGAACGAGGAGATAAAGGCTTCCATTAAAGAACAGAAGAAAGCCGAGCGCAAGGTAAAGAAAGCCGTGAAAGAGTTCCGTACCAAGGACGGCGAGGTTTATGGCTTTACTGACGGTGAGAAGATTTATCTCGACACGAAGAAGATGAAGCCAGAGACACCGCTGCATGAGTATGCGCACTTGTGGTGTGACATGCTGCGCCGTGTAAATCCCAAGGAGTGGGAGAATGTGAAGAAGCTCTTTGATAAGGTGGAGGGTCTGAAGGATGAGGTGCAGAAGCTGTACCCCGAACTGGAAGGCGATGCCTTGTATGAGGAAATGATTACTACCTATTCGGGACGCGAGGGAACGAAGAAGCTGGAAGACGTGGTGAGAAAACTCGCTGCTGAGGATGGCAAGAGCGTGACCGAGAGCGCAAAGGCACAGGGATTCCTGGAGAAGGTAAAGGAGGCTCTGACAAAGTATTGGAAGGGCGTGGCAGATGTGCTTGGCATTCACTTTACGACAGCCGAGGAAGTGGCAGACAAGGTACTGGCAGACTGGGCAAAGGGAGTAGACCCGAGGGGAAGTGAAGAGGGAAAAGAGAAGAGGGAAGAATCCGATACTAAGGTTGAGGGTAATGAGCCTTCCGAAGCCTCACTGGGCCTTACTAAGCTAGGGGAACAGCCTGGGGAGAAGTCTGAGGGTGCTAAGCCTGTGGGTGACGGCAAGGAACCTAAGGCGAATCCTTTGGATGGGATGCGGAAGGCGGCGGAGCTGTTCAAGGACGAGCAGATAACGAAGGCGCGTGCTGAGCTTGCGGAGGCAAAGAAGAGTGGCGACGCGAGCGAGGTGAAGCGTTTGACAGACAAGCTGAAGGGCCTGATGGACTCTACGCTGAGAGGCAAGGGCATCGGCTTGGTTGAGAGACGCAAGATAATAGGCGAGGAGCTTGGCAAGGAAGAAGCCGAGAAGATAGACAAGCCTTGGGCTGACATGGAGTTTGACGAGCAGGTAGCCGAAACCGAGAAGAAACCTCTTGATGCTGACGAGATTAAGAACTCTGATTGTGATGGCGTAGACAAGGCAAACGCCGTGGCCTATCTCAACGGAGACAAGAATATTATTAACACATTATCTTATTTAACAGTTTACGACAATGTTAGGAATAGAGAACGAGATTCTGTACCAAGTAGCGGAACAGAAGACGGAACACAGTTGGATGCTGCCGATAATGCAGGCGGCGAAGGATTGGAACGAACTGACAGCCGACCACAAGGAGTGGATAGCGGACAACTGGGTGGAAGCGAAGGTGACGGAAATCCTGAAAGAGGAGAATCTGTACAGTCAGGAGAACGAGTATCTGGCGGAGAGAGTGGCAAGGTACACGCTACTACTGCTGTTGGAGAACGGGGCGGTGAGCAAGTTCACGGAGGAGCATCCAGAGTGGAACCAGTATCTACTGGAGGTACTAAGCCCAGAGGAAGCCGTGGAGTACGTGGCACGGGACGTGATGTACGTGAGCGAGGAAATGAAGAAAGTGGCAACTTTAGTGATGAAAAAGCTGGTGAAGCTACCGGCGGACGAGGCATTGATAGCCGAAATCTGTCAACAGTAGAACAGATAGACAAGGAAATCAGCGACACTCAGTCGTTGGTTGACGATTTGTTCAACAGCCTTTTTGACGGAAGAACCAAGGGCAGTATCATAAGCGACCGTACAAACGCTTCTATCATTCCTTTGGCAAGCGACCATCTGTTGGGCAAGCTTGGTATCAACAAGCAGAAGATGGCCGTGTACAAGCAGTTGATTCCTGCGCTGACAAAGTTGGGCTATCTCCACATCAAGAAGGGCGTTGTGAAGCTTAACGACTGGATAGATGCCATGAAGGGCAGCTTCGGCGGTCACTTAACAAAGCTCGGCCTTAGCGATGAGGAGGTGTATGACTACATCAAGAACATGTGGAACTCCAACATCGAGGTTGACGGTGTGACCCATAAGCTTAGCGAATGGGCAAGCATTCTCGGAACGGAGCGCATGAAGAAGGAGATAGCTACGCCAAATGCCGAGAAGTACAAGCGTCAGGTGGCCGCCGAGCCTATCAAGGTGAAGGTGGGCGACATAAAGAATATCGAGGAGACTCTGCCTTATCTGCTACCCCAACAGCAGGAAGACGTACTGAGAGCGGAGACGTAGTTCTTCGGCAAGGAGCACGCGGACAGAGAGCACGCCTACGGCAAGGGCTACATGTTCACGAACGGTACGGGTACGGGCAAGACATTTACGGGACTTGGCGTTGCCAAGCGACTTGTGAAGCAAGGCAAGGGACGTATACTTATTGTAACCCCGAGTCAGAAGAAGGTGAGCGACTGGATAAAGGACGGACGCAACCTGAACATGGAGATTCGCGACCTTGACAGCATAGCCAAGGAGCGTGGCACAACGGCTACGACAGAAAGCGGCGAGGGCGTGGTGATCACCACATTCGCCAACTTCGGAGTGAACAAGAAACTGCTGGAAACCAAGTGGGACGCTGTGATATACGACGAGAGCCACCGTATCATGGAGAACAAGAATGGTACGGAGACAGCACGCAGTATGCAGCACTACATGGTGACGAACAGAAGCGAGAACCATTGTTTCTTGAGATTGCAGGAGACGAACAAGGACTATCAGAAGATGAAAAGCCTTGGTGAACGGTTTGACGCTGAGCGCGGCAAGGAAGTGAAACGTATACAGGACGAATACAAAGCGAGCCATCCGAGCGCGACACCACGTGACGTAGCTTATGCTACAAGCAGAATGTTGCCGAAGGAGAGAAACGGATTTACTCCTGGAGATTATGCCAACTTCCCAAAGCTTGGCAAGATACACGCCGAGTTTGTGAAGGCATTGAGCCATTACACAAACGAAGTGGAGCCTAAACTTAAAGCGCAGGCAAAGAACGAGTGGAAGGACACGAAGACAATCTTCCTTTCGGCAACACCGTTCAACACTCGTGAGAATCTTGACTATGCGGAGGGTTACATCTTCAAGTATCCCGAAGTGGAAAAGGGCGGAAGAATTAGCGGACGCACACAGTTCTATCTTGACCACTTTGGAGCTGCATATAAGTTCCGCTACAACAGACTGGAGCAGAGCACGAGCAACCCCGAGGCTGTAGCCAAGCAGGAGATTGAGTTCTCGGACTATCTGCAACACACGTTAGGCACTATGAGCGGACGCATCATAGACAGTCCGTATGACTATTCAAGAGACTTCCCGACGGTATCTCCCGACCATGCGGAGGAGTTCAACCAAGCTGTGCAGGATGCCGTAAGAGGACACGGAGTGTTGGCAGACGCTTACCGTAGGACGATAGGCGACTATAATTATGGCAGCGCTCTGTTTGAGACTATGAAGGTGGCAAACATCATAGAGCGCATAAAGGCACACTTGGATGCAGGGCGCAAGGTAGTGATATTCCACAGAAGAGTGGAGACAAAGGAGCCTTTGAAGCCGCCGTTCGCCTCGATGCTGGAGCAGGCAAACCGCTCGATTGCGTTAATGAAACCAGGCGAAGAGCAGAAGAAGGCGATACAGGCTGTGAAGGACTTCAGAAAGAAGTATGCCGACTTGTTGGAGTGGGAGCAGACACTGGACTACAGCATGCCGAGAGAGCAGATAGCCAAGGTGTTCGGCAAGGACAAGGTATTGTTCTTCAGCGGAAAGGAAAGCTCGAAGGTGAAGGACAAGGCCGTGGACATTTTCAACGATGACAACAGCGGCAAGAACATCATCGTGATTCAGGAGGCGAGCGGCAAGGAGGGAATCTCCCTGCATGACAAGACGGGCGAGCATCAGCGAGTGTGCATAACATTGGCTCTGCCACAAAGTCCTATCACGGCATTGCAGATAGAGGGACGCACCTACCGTATCGGCAACAAGAGCAACGCCATATTTGAGTACCCGATATTGGGACTGAACTCAGAAATGATGCTGTTCGGTCAGAAGTTCAACAACCAGGTATCGACAACTGAGAACCTTGCGCTTGGCAGTCAGGCAAGAAGCCTAAGAGACAGTTTCGCCAACGGTATACTGGAACATAGCGGAGTAGTGCCTATCGATCAGCAGGGCGTAGGCGGCAAGGAATTTGACGCGCCTAAAGACCAAAGCACAGACGGATTTGACAATGCTGTGCTTGACTACTACTCAAACCAGAAGCTGAACTCTCGCAACCGTGAGGGTGTGGACTACTTTCCAACCCCGGAACCATTGGGCTACAAGATGATGGAATGGGCGAATATGGGCGAAGGCGATACAGTGCTGGAGCCGAGTGCTGGACACGGTGCTATAGCGAGATATGCGCCTAAGGGCAATCAAATGGTAGCGATAGAGCCGAGTCAGAGCCTGTTCACCAAACTACAGTTGAAGGCAGGAGGACTGGGCCGAAAGTTCCAAAACACCATATTCGAGAACTATGACATCAGCAACAAGCACGACGTTGTGGTGATGAACCCGCCGTTCGGTACAGCCGGTGCAACAGCCATTGCCCACTTGGGTAAGGCATTCAAACACTTGGAGGAAGGCGGTCGTGTTGTGGCCCTTATTCCAAGAGGTTCGACAGACAAGAAGTTTGACAAATGGATTGAGGGCGAGAAGACCGCCGTAATGCGTGCGGAGGTAGAGCTGCCCGACATCGTGTTCAAACAGGCAGGTACTAATGTTGTCTGCCGTGTGGTAGTAGTGGACAAGATAAGCAACGAGGCTATGCGTGCCAAGGCTGGCAGCGTAGAGAAATGGGACTTGGGCGGACACTACGACAAGATAGAGGACTTCTTCGAGGATTTGCGCGACGTGGAAATGCCCGACCGCATTATCGACACGAAAGCGATAATGATGAAGAAGAGCAAGCAGACCGTGAAGGACTTGAAGGAGTTGAAGAATGTGCGGGTAGACTTTAACGAAGGTGGCATCAACGTGCGTGTCAGAGGCGATTGGAAGGACTATTCTATTCCGTTTGATATGGAGGGATATAGTGCCGAGCAGAAGAAGAAATTCCTTGCCAGTACGTACGAGACCTTTGAACAGCAGGAACGTCAGACAAGAAACGAGACGAGCCAGGCTGTGCTTGCCGAGCTTAAGAAGCTGACTTGCAAGTTGGCTGACATGACCGAGGAGGAAATGCAGCGATACTTGAAGAAGAAGTACGAGGGCAAGGGTGTGATGTACAGAATCGAGCATGCTGCCGAGGTGTATAATAAGGCGAAGCAGCATTACCGCATGGAACTTGGCAACACCTTCTCAGACAGCAAGGAACACTTTGACGCTGTGAGAGACAGAGCTGTGGAGGAGAAAGGTATCGTTATGCCTAATCTGAATAAGGAGAAGGTGAAAGTTGTAGAGGTTGAGAAGCATGGCTTTGAAGGTGATAGCAAGGGAGCGATAGAAGAAGCAAGAACATGGGCAAAGGAAAATCTTGTTACAACTAACAAACAAGATTTGCCTACAATGCGTGACGGTACTCCTTACACTATCAGCAAAAAAGCTGTAGAAAAATATCTTTCATTAAGCGCAGTAAGCAAAAGTGATGAGCTTGGCGTACATCTTTCTGTGCTTCCTAAACTTACAGATGTTATCCATGAAAGCATCGAGGCAGAGATTCATCCTGATTACAAGAAGGGTGAGGACGGATTGCGTAGTGTAGAGAATGGATACGGAGAAGGAGTTTTGGTGCATAGACTTTATGGCGCAGTGGAGATAGACGGTAAAACATACCGTGTGAAGACTACTATGCAAGAGTTTAGAGGTGGGGAAGAAAACAAACCTCATAGCTATGAGGTAACAAAAATAGAGCTGCTTGACGCTCCTGGCACAGCGGTGTTACCCGACAGTTCCCCTTTGGACACGACACCAAGCAACTCTAAAAATATAACGTCGGAAGGTTCCGAGAAAGCGAACGAATCCGACAGTCTCCCTTTGAACAGTGCAACCAACGGTTATATTTCAACTGCAAAGTTACTGCAAGGAGTTGAGAAATCCTACGATTCGGGCAAGAAACTGCTTGATGAGAGTAAAAATTTAACAGATGGGGAGACTTTCTTTAGGAAAGAGAGTGATAAGTCTGGCTATGCCTCACTGGGCCTATCTAAGCCATTGGAAGGCAGGATTGCTGAGACTGTGGAGAAAGTATCGAAGCAGACTGGTGGTAAGGTGAAGATGGTGAACTCGGTTGAGGAGATTGGCAACGAGCAGGTGCGCCGTGATATTGAGAACGGCAAGCAGGTGACTGGCTGGTATGACGAGAATACAGGCGAGGTGCATCTGTATATGCCGAACATCCATGACACGTATACTGCGGAGAAAACCGTTTGGCACGAGACCGTGGGACATAAGGGCATGAGAGGATTGCTCGGAGACAAGTTCAACGACTATATGAGAGGTCTTTGGATGGACTTGGACAATCCGGTGAATGCTGAGCTTAGAGCCTACGTAAAGGAGCGGATGGGCAAGGACGCTATGGGTTTCTATGACGCTATAGAGGAGTTCATAGCCGAGAGCGCCGAGAAGGGTAAGGGCGAGCCTGGGTTCTGGAACAACATCAAGAACAAGGTGACAGATGCCTTGCACGAGATAGGCTACAGAATATCGCCTAACGTGAAGGACGTGAAGTATATGCTCTGGCTGGCGAAGAACGTACAGAAGAAAGGCAATGATCCGTGGTGGAAGATGAGGGCAGATGCCGTGAAGTGGAAGATAGAGCACGAGAATGTGGAGTATACGAAAATCCACGGTGGCGAGTTCTACGAGAACGACGGCAAGAACCATGACTTCGAGGATATGACCAAAGAAGAATGGGATGAGGCTACGGACGGACAGATACACTACCGTACAGCCCCGAGTGCTGCCACTGCGCTTGACCGATACCACAAGATGCTGGACGCTCACGGTTATATGGCTACAGAGGCGTTTATGGACAACATGCTTTCGCTTGACAAGCTGATGAGGGCTGTAGACCCGTCAATCAAGAAGATTGAGGACGTGAAGAGTTCGATGAACCCTTACATTCTGCAGAACACCATGCAGGGTGCGATGAGCGACAAGATGACTCTGTTTGAGCACCAGGTGATGAAACCGCTGGACAAGGCTATGAGCGACGTGCTGGACAGCTTTGCAGGCAAAAACACCGAGGAGAAGATAAGAGAGTGTAACCTGTACATGATAGGCAAGCACGGACTTGAAAGAAACAGAGTGCTGTTCGTGAGAGACAAGATAAGAGAAAAGAGAAAAGTGAAGAGTGAAGAATCCGATAGCATTGATGCTTTGGAGGCTGCTTGGAACGGCGAGAAGAACGACCTTGGAAGAAAACTTGACTCGGGACAGATAGACCTAAGGGAGTACTACCGTCAGATGGACGAGTGGATTGTGCAGAACATAGACAAGGACTTCAAGGCTGAGGAACACGATTACTCGGGTATGCACGGTCTGCAAGAGATAGACGACTTGAAGAGCCCTTATGACGACGCTGGAGCTATAGACTCTGTAATGAGCCAGGAGGCGAAGATGGAGAGCTTGAAGAAGGGTTCGGTGGATAATCTCTGGAAGAGAATAAAGGACGCCACGGACTACTCTATCAATTCGGACTATGAGAACGGACTGATGAGCGAAGAACTTCGAGACCGTGTGGCCAGTATGTTTGACTGGTATGTGCCTTTGAGAAAGTTTGACGAGGCTACCGCTGAGGATGTATACGGATATATAAGCGGCGAGGACGGCAAGGGCTTTATCGGTGAAACGCTGATGAACGCCAAGGGCAGAAAGAGTCTGAGCGACGTGAACGTGCTTGCACAGATAGGCGCTATGGGTAACCGTGCGATAAGGAACGGCGGACAGAACGCCGTGAAGCAGGCGTTTGCCCGATTCGTGAGAAACAGCGGAGAGCAGAACCTTGTGAAGGAAACGAAGGTGTGGGTAGAGAAGAAAGGCACGGACATGAACGGCAACGACATCTGGGAGGAGGCTTATCCTCAGATACCCGACAATGCGAGCGCTCATGATATAGCAACCATTGTGGATGCCTTTGAAACAGACATGAAGACGAAGCAGGCTAAAGGCGAGGCAAAGACGCTGAGCAACAGCACGGACATAGGCTTCAAGTTTGCGAGGGCGAAGAACAAGAGCGAGCACTTCGTGGACGTGAAGATAGCCGGACGTACACACAGTTTCGTAGTGATGGGCAATCCTCGTGCTGCACAGGCTCTGAACGGCATGCTGGAGAACAGTTCGCCCAACAGCGCTCTACTGAAAGGATTGAAGAGCACTACACGCTTCATGGCTCAGATGGCCACCTCGTACTCACCGGAGTTTGTGATGCGTAACATCATACGTGACGCGGAGTTTGCATCGAGCAACGTAACGGCAAAGGAGGGTGTGATGTACGGCAAGAAGTGGCTGAGATACTATGCGGAGCTTAACCCGCTGAATGTGGCATACAACGAGGGCGCAGGTGCTTTGAAGAGCTTGAAGTGGAAAGACCTAAAGGAGGGCGTAGGCATGGGCCTGTACGCACGATACAGAGAGGGCACATTAGGCAACTCGAAGATGGAGCGCTACTTCAAGGAGTTTATGCAGAACGGCGGTGAGACCGGATGGGTGCAGGTGAAGACGATGCAGGAATGGGAGAAGGATTATAAGCGCGACGTAAGCCGTGAACACAGCAAGGTGGCGAAGACTGGCAAGGCGCTTCGTGACTTCCTCGTAGGCAACGTGGAGAACCTGAATGAGGTGGCAGAGAACATGGCACGATTTGCGACCTTCTGTACATCAAGAGACCTCGGACGCTCGGCTGTGAGAAGTGCCTATGATGCCAAGCAGGTGTCGACGAACTTCAACCGTCACGGTTCGGGTGACGCCATCAAGACGTTCAAGAACGGAGAAATGGGCACGAGCAAGGAAATGCGCAGAAATGTGTACGGCACCATTGCGAGCTACCTAAGGAACTACTCGATGTTCTTCAACGCTGGCGTGCAGAGCACACACTTGCTCATGAACAACGTGAAGAAGGCGCTTGTGGGTACTGTCGCCTCAATGATGGCTATGCCTTTCGGACTGGGCATAATGGCTGCTGTCGTGAACAACGCCATGATTGCGAACGAGGACGAGAAGAAGCGTAAGGGCGTGAAAGACCCGTATGGCGAGTTGCCGGAATACATAAGGAGAAACAACCTGTGTATATATAAAGGTGGCGGTGAGTTCGTGACCATTCCGCTTGCGATTGAGCTGAGGGCCTTCTACGGACTTGGTGACATTGCAGCAGGTATACCTGCTGCAAAGAACGTGAAGAGTACGAGAAACGCAGCAATGGACGCTGTGGGCTGTATGTCGCAGCTGCTGCCAGTAGTGGACTTCATGAACTCAGCTACCTCTGACAAAGAGCCAGGAAAGGAACTCTTGAAGGGTGTGCTGCCTACGGCTGCTGCTCCATTTGTGGAATGGTGGCTTAACAGCGACTGGAAGGGTACGCCGATACGCCGAGAGGGTGACTACACGAAGAACCGTCCTGCATGGATGAATGCCTACAGCGGAACTCCCGAGAAGCTGATGGACTTGAACAAGTGGGTGAATGCCAAGACTAACGACGTGGCTCCCGGCAACGAGAACATGAGGGGCAACAGTCTGCTTGACGAGGCTACTGATCCTGCAATGCTGAACCATATCATAGGAACTCTTGGCGGTGGTGCTGCCACATTCATAACCCGTGGAACTGGACTGGTGTTGAAGTATGCTGACGGTAGGGAACAGGAGATTGAGACCAAGGACATACCATTCTTGCGTTCGCTGATGTACACTCCTTCGGAACAGACGAGCATGGCAAGAACGAAAGCGAAGTGGTATGGCTACAAGGAAAGCATGGAGAAGGGCACGAGCAACTACTCGATGCTGAAGAACAAGAACGTTCCGCTGACGGAGAGAATACGTAACGCTGCCGACAGACACAGATTCGAACAGTCGGCTGACTACGCAAGAATCCGTATTATCAAAGATGCCGAGAAGCAGATGAAGCGCTGGAACAAGATGAAGCGTCTGAACGCTGACGACAAGAAGCAGGTGGATTTTGCCAACAAGAACATCGAAATGATAATGCAGAAGGCTGTGGAGCAGATGGATAAGGTTAGTGATGATTAAGGCTGAGAGTGTGAGCCTAACTAAGCCTTCTTAGGCCTTTCTGAGCCTTTGGTGATTAGGGTTATTAATTGCTAATTATTGATTATTAGTGTTTAATTTTGATACGCAAACTTGGTTATGTGGCTAAGTTTGCGTATTTTTGTATCGAAAACCCACAGCCTTATGACCAAACAGAATTATGATATAACCCGTATGCAGCGTGAAGACTTGGCAAAAGCCTATCGTGACGTATATCCCAAGTGCTGGAGCCAGCAGGAGGTATGGGACAAGATAGCGAAGCATCCTGCTCCACGTTATTACGTGTCAGCGAAGGAGGCTTACGAGAAGCTGCGAAGGATGGTTGTGGGTGACTTCTCGATTGTGGACGCATTGGGCAGCAACAAGCAGAGGCTGTACTACTCGCTGTTTGAGAGGATGCAGGAGCTGACTCAGAGAAAGGAGTATATAGGCAAGTCGCTGTGGTTTTTATGCCCTATTATAGTATCACAACCAGCGCCGGAGTTCTTCATGGCTCCCCGCACGATTAAGGACACGTTTGTCAAATGCAGACTTTATGGTAAGGATTTCAGACATGGCGAAGTGTATGGCAGTGGACGTAAGAGTAAAGCTGCTGCTGACAACGCTAAGCGTCGTGCTGCTGACGGCAGGCAGTAGACTGGAGGGTTTCAGTGCGCACGGCGGACTGCTACCTCACTTCACTTATAGTTTTCTGCATGCGAACGTGTGGCATATGGCAGCGAACCTGTTTGTGCTATGGGGCGTGAGACAGCGCATGAACGTAGCGGTAGGCTATGTGATAGCCGTGGCTGCGAGCTGGATGCCGATGTGGGCGGACAAGCCTACTGTGGGTATGTCGGGTATGCTGTTTGCGATGTTCGGTATTATGTGGGGCAAGACGGGAAGATGGAAGGAATACTTGAAGGCAGGAATGCCTGTGATATTGATAATGATGCTTATACCAAACGTAAATGGTTTGCTACATTTGTACTGCTACATATTAGGTTTTGTGTTTTCGTTTTTAAGATTTAAGGTTAGTTAGTTAATTGAATACTTTTTTCATGATTTGGGTGCTGTCGCCGTGAGGTGCTGGCACCTTTTTTTTATCTTATCTTGTTGGTGAAGCGTGGGGTGAAGTCGATGACTGTGCCAGCGAAGGTGTCAGATGCCGAGATATTGGAGAGAGTGTAGCGGAAGCGGTAGTACTTCCATGGCTTGCCGTGGAGGGAATACAGCTTGTTCCAACTATGGCAATCGTTGGATGCCCAGACTGTCAGATTGAGAGTTCCGCCAGCAGAGTTGAACAGATGGACTATCTGATGGATGGTCTTGAGCTGTATGGACGAGCCGAGCTTGAGGGGGCGTGTTGTGAACGTACCGGAATACGTCTGAGTGTCGGCTTGGGCAACAGGTATCTTGCTGAAGGAATAGACGTTATTATTGGAGTCTTGCAGTAGGGTGTCGGGATAGTTGGACACAGCTCGCTGTATGCGCTTAGAGCCGAGGGATATGGTGGCGAATGTTCCGTCAAGAAGATTATAGACGTATGCGTAGTCGTAGCTGACGTTGTAGATGAACAGCAGCGAGTCGCGATAGTCGTAGGCAAGGAATGCATTGCGCACGAAGGTAAGGAAACTGACCGTAGCGTCGGAGTACGGCGGATTGGCTCCCGAGAGTTGTGGACTGACGCAACGTACAGAACCGCCAGATACAGCCATGAGTCCCTTGTCGGAGGTGAAGTAGACGACATTGCCCGTGGGTGTTATTGACTCGGGATTGTTGCAGACTTCGCGCGAAATGGGATAGGATGCGGAATAGAGTCCTTCGGAGTTGACGGAGAGTCCGTATATGCCTTCAGTAGTGAAGACGATGAGCGGATACTGTCCGAACTGTCCCTGTGATATAGGCTCGGTGTTGGCAGCGATGCCAAGGATAGAGCCAGTGCCTACGGTGTTGTCGCCCGATGCCTGGAAGACGAAGGGGTTGTTGACAACGGAGGTGAAGATTTGGGAGTCGAGGACTTCGTAGGAGGAGGTGGGGGAGGGTGTAGATCCGGACGAAGTCAAACGGTCGCGTGTCGGCAAATAAGGGAATGCGTATGCACCGTTAAGCATCGGGTGACGTTTAAGGGGCATTGTAACGGCATGACCGCTATCGTCATATACAACAGCTTCATAAGCATTAGGGTCGGGATAGAAGAACCACGATACAGCCGTGTTGGGATAACGCTGAGACATAGGGGACGGTGACTTGACGCATGTCTTGGCCGTGGAATTTATCTTTACGTAATAGCCAATATGCCTTCTCGTATCGTTCGAACTCTGTTCGGCACCAAAGCACGTAAGGAACGGGAATCCGTCGAAGGGCTTGCGCTTAACACCAATCATATTGATACGTCCATTATATGTGATAACCTTTTGCGGTATCATCTTAGTCCAACCGTAGTAGTCGTCAACAGTAAGTTGCTCCTGCGACGTGAGATTTGCAACAGTGTTAGGGGCGATGTACGGCTGAACGAATGTCCCTTCGTAGGATAGTATGTTAGCGGAAGCTATGTCTACGGAGAATAGTTTGAAGAACTGGCTTTTGCCTACAAGCTCGTCAATGATTTGCTTCTCGGATTTGTATGTAGGGTATATAACAGAACGAGGTTTGTAGCCTGATGAAGTAAACTTGTATTCGCCTGTAACCGAAATTGAATCGGCTCCGAAAATGGATGCTGGCTTGGCAATGCGATTAACAAACGTCTTATCGGTTATTTCATTGGGGAGAAGGATGCTGTATTTGCCATCGAGTTCGAACGGAATAACATCGTCGGAAGCAAAAACAACAAATTCCTTGACAATATCCTTCCAATCAGAAAAACCATTAGCTTCAGTAATACGGTATTGCAACGGTGCATAGTAAATCTTATATATGAAATATACGGGGAATGCCAAAACACCCGTCGTCTCCTCGTATGCCCCTTTGTCTTTATTGTAAAATGCTGGCGTAAAGCGGCAGTTGCGGCTAATCGTAGGATAACACGCAATGGGCGCTGTGATGCGAGCATAAGAGCCGTCGTAAAGACGCAATGCGCAACGTACAAAGAAAGGGAAAGCAAAGAAATTCTTCTCCTTGACACGTGCAATACGTGCGGCAACATGACCTTGAATAGCGTTCCTGAGGTCGTCCTTCTTTTCTCCATCTGCTTTTGGTGTATAGCCCATAAAGTCATATTTGAGAGCAACCGCTGACCCCTCAGAATAAGATGTGAAATTACCGCTGGAATCGTAATTGGCTTTGTAGTACTTGACATCTACAAAGCCGTCCATGGCGCAAGGCATGGTCTCGCCAAGTTCGTCCATTGTTGCAGCAGGGAATTGCGGGTCGAAGCGATATGTCGGCAGTTCTGTGCCGAGGTCGACGTAAGAGCCTTCCTTGAAGAGTATGTAATGCAGTCCGCTACTGGTGGCTACTACAAGGGTGTTGCCTACTGAGGAAATGTCGTAGACCATTCCGACCGAGAACGTTCCTTTGTCTTCGGTGATGGCGTTGTCGCTGAGTGTGCCACAATAGAGGTGGTCATGTCCGTCGTAGGTGATGGCGTTGGTATAGTCGGCACCTTTGTGGATATAGAGCAGTCTATTGTTCGTCTGTGCGAATTGCTTTGCATGTCGGAGGGGCTGCATTTCGCCGTTGCGGAAGATAAGGTCGCGCGAGGCGGAAAGTTCGGTGTCGTCGGACAGGAGGTCGGACGGTGAAGTTGTGATGCCTTTGTTGAAAGATAGGGATTTTTGCATAGTGAATATTTTTTTAAATTGCGGCTTCGGTGCGTACGCCGTCAGAGTGGTGTTTGAGTCCTTCGTCGGTGCGCCAGCGTGGAAGCTCCATTTCGTGGGTGGATACGTAGAGGGCGATGGCGGTGGACATGAGAACGTCGTCGTGATTGCCCGAGCCTTCGATGTTGCCGAGGGAGCCGTCCTCCTTGCGCTCGTAGATGCGCAGCTCGTGATACATTTCGGTGTCGGGTTCGTGCCAGAGTCGGTCGTCGACGAAGGCTTCGAGATTGTCGATGAGCCAACCCTTTGTAATCTTGTTGGTCTGCCAACCATACTTGGCGAGGACGTTGCCAGCGGTGTCTTCGGGAGAGGAACGACGCTGGTAGAGATTGGGATAGTAGTCGGCAATCTCGTTGATGATAGAGCCGAAGTGGTCGCCCTCGGTGTTGTTGTTCTTCTCACGGTCGGCGGTATTGGACTCAATGACAAGCTGAGCATCGTCGTAATAATGAGCGAGAGCAGCAGCCTTCCATGCAAGCACGTCGTGACGGCAATGCCCACGGTAGCGAGCCACAACACGAGGCTTGTCCTTGACGGAGGGCATTATGCCCATACGGTCGAGTACGGTCATGACGGTGTAGTCGGACGTTGAGGACTTGCCACCGATGTCGACGCTGACAACGTAGCGGTCGGAAACACGCAGAATCTGATTGTTGGGCAGGCTCCAAATTTTAAGTTCGCCTTCGCCATCGTCACGAATGGTAATCTTGGAGTCGCGAATGGTGTCGTAAGACTTCTTGCCAGAGGTGACGATGTCGGCAAGGAACTTGGGCTTCTTGACTTCGCCATGACGGAGGTCGTCGATGGAGTAAGGATTAAAGACAAGGTTGCCGGAATTGCGGAAAGCCTCCTCCTCGTCGATAGGTGCCTCAGTGGCGCAGAAAGCATGAGTCTTGAACTTGTTGCGGAAATTGCGATACCAGTTGATAGCCTGGAAACAAGCTCCCTTTTCCCACATACGCCAAAAGAACTTGCCCGTCTCGCGAAAGCCTTTAGGACATGTGGAGCGGTCTTTGTTGCGCAGCAGCCACTCGGCAAAAGCACGTACATCTTCGACAGGCTCCATATCGTTCTCGATGATGAAGCAAGGAATGAAGATGAAGGCATAGGCGTCGTTGTTGGACGGATCCATGGCAAGCTGACAGCGGTCGTAGAAGAATCCGGAAGCGCCACGGCCTGTAGACTCGAAGACCTCGATATTGTCCTCAATATTATGTATACCGCCAGAGATAGACGAGATAACGCCTTCGGGGTCGTGCTCGGGTGTCTTCTTCCAATAGGCAACCTCGGAATAGTGGGCGCAGTGGAAGTTGTTGCCACGGACAGCATCGAAGTTGTCGAAAGAGGCAACGGTAAGAGTGGAGCGACGCAGAGCCTTGTTGCCGTCGGTGACGATGAAGTCGTCGGGTGAGTTCTCGTAGGGCGATAGCATGAGCTGTACGCCCGGGTGTCCGATAGTCCAACCCTTCTGCCGTTCGACAGCCTTGCGGTACATGGCCTTAATCTTCTTTGATGTGGACTTGACCTGCGAGAGGACGATGGCGTTCCAACCGTCGTGACGGAAGTCCTGCATCCACTTGATGTAGAGCTGCGTGAGAGTAGAGCCACCCCACTGACGAGCCTTCAGGATAACGACACGTATGGCTTTCTTCTCGTGGCGCAGCTTCTCGAAGAGTGCTATAAGACGACGCTGGGGATAGTTAAGACGAAAGGGAATCATATCGCCCGTGTTCTTGTCCTCAATCTTATCAGTACAGAAAAGGGCGAACTCGGGGTCTTCGCGGAAACGTACCTTGAAAATCTCAAATGTGAGGAGGGCGCGTAGCTTCTGCGTGTCGGGCGAGTCTTCGTCGTAGTCCTTGCGGAGGACATGGATGAGAACGTCCTTCAAAGTACCGTAGTGCTGCAGGTTCTTGTAAAGGAGGGTGCGCATGCACTCCTTGGGAACGTACATCTTGGGTATGATGAAGTCGGGTATTTCGAGACAGACACGTGACTCGAAACCGTAGCAGCCGATGCCTGTCCACGGGTCGTAAGGCCCGTAGATTTCGTTGTAGCGAGATTGGTTTTCGGCTACTAAAGCATCTATGTCACGGTCGGTAATGAGCATTTTCTAATTATTTAATGGGCCTTACTGGGCCTTTTTAGGCCTTTCTGAGCCTTTGGGTGAACTGGGTGATAAGCCTTTCTGGGCCTTTTTGAGCCGACTAAGCCGTTGGTGAAATTTTGGGGTGAGGGCTAATTATTGATTAAAGTCCTTCGTACTCCTTTAGTTCTTCGAAGTCGGCATCTTCGATGCGTGGAACGGGGTTGGCACCGATGGCGAGAGGGTCGTCGGTCTTGGTGGTGGATAGTGCCTGGAGTTCCTGGAAGTCCTTGTTGATGCCTACGGAGACGTTGAGCTGGGACTGCTTGGGGACAACGTGCTTCTGCATGTCGTGATAGAGGAGCAACCATGCCTTGGGGTCGTGCTCGGCAAGTTCGGAGAACAGCTCTTCGAACTTCTCCTGATTGGTTGAGAGGAGGTCGCGAATGAACTCCTTTTGCGCCTTGCGCCCGGCAGGAAGCAGCTTCTTGCGTCGCTCGGATATGAGAGGGATGTCGTCGAGAGTCTTTGTCATAGTGAGGGAAATTTTGAACCTTGATGATGAGCCTTGCTGGGCCTTTCTAAGCCGACTAAGCTGTGGGGTGATATTTTGGGGTGCAATCGCCTTTAGAAGGGGCTTAGGTGCTTGTGGACTGAGCCGGGAATGACTCGGCAGGAGAGGGCACGGATGCTGGTAAGGCCTTCTTCGAGAGATTGCTTGCGGTCGATGGTGCGAAGGTCGCGTGAGGAGAGCACAAGAGACATGTATTCGTAGAGGGCGCCGTCAACTACATACTGGTGAATCGCCTGGACAAGAGAGTCGTAGACGGTGGCATCCCAATAGTCGGGCATGAGAAGCGAAATCTCTCGTTCGTCCCACTCCTTGAGGTCGTTGAGACGGGTGACACCTTCGGGTTTGAGAACGAAAGCGGAAAGGCAATTTTCAACACTGGCTATGTACTTGTCGAACCATCGGAAAAGTATAGGACGGTAGGTGTCGGACTCGGACGTGGCAACCTCGGTATCGTTGTGCGCTATACGTGCTGTCCTATCAATCATGCCGGTAATGGCATCAACATCATAGAGGAGCTGGTCGGCCTGTAGGAAAATATGCTTGACGGAGTGTCCGTAAGCACGACGTGGCGGTTGGGGTGCAAGCGGGTTGGGGATTGGATTCCATCCTCTTTCGCGTGAAGCCATGTGCGGATGCAGTTCGGAAAAGTCGTGATTCATATAGACATTGTTTTGGGTTAATGCTCTTTGGAAACTATGACTGTAAACTCTGCGTAGACGTTGTCGGAATGGCGAGAGAAGAGGCGTACCTTGGAAACGCCAGTGTTAACCGGACGAAGGACGAATGTCTTAGGTTGGGCAGAGCGCACGATGTGTACAATGCCTACGTCTTCGGAACGTGCCTCGATGTCGTCAACAGCACCGCCGTTAAGGCTGTAGGAAACCGTTGCGTCCTCGTCAATAGGAAGCGTGACTTCGCCCCCATTGTCGGAGCCGTCGACCTTGGCAGTGATAGAGGTGGGGAACTTGACGGTGGGGACACGTGGCGCTGAGAGGATGAAGCACTTGCGTATGTCGGATTCGTCCTTGACAAGAGCAGCCTGATAGGGTTCAGCCTGCTTGGCGTTGGTGGTCTTTATCCACCATTGCATCGTAACGTAATCCTCGGCATACTTGGCGCTCAGCCGTGCCAATGTGTCCGTAAGCGTGCCGTTGAACCGATGTGACACCGATAATGTAAACTCCACGATGTCGTCAGTCTTCTCATTGTAGAAGATTGCATTGTCGCCAACGGTCTGAGGTGTAGGCACAAGGTAGTCGACGAATATGGTTTTCAGAGTTTCCAAGGCAGCGTGGAAATCGGAAGTGAACACCCGTTCGTGGAGAGCTTCGTCGCCAGCCGTTTCGCTTGCCACAAGAGCGTTGTTGGCTCCCGCGGTAATCTTGTCCATCTGTCCCTTAAGGAAAGTGGCAGACTGGAACGCTTCACGGACAAGCGACTTTATGATTTGAAATTTGATTATCATAGTATGTACTATTTATTGGTGAATAAATCAGTTGCCTGTAAAATCCGTACCGTCGTCGTTGCACATCTTCCCGTTCACGGATGAGTATTCGGCATTTGCCTGCAATGGCGAGGAAATGGTGAACGACTTGCGTATGCGGTCTTCCAAATCCTTCATCATGGCGGCATGTGGTTCGGCCTGTGGCTGCTGTCCTGCTGACAGCCACCACTGATAAGTCATGTATTCCTCGACGTACTGCTGCGAGTAGTTGGCTATGGCATCGGTGAGAGCACCGTTGAAGCGTCGTGATATGACAATGATGATGCTTGCAGAGCCTTCGCTGCCGGAATAGGAAGCCGAAATAGAAGAGTCGCCCACCGACTGATGGTTGGGTGAGAAGAAATCGACATAGACGGACTTCAAACGTTCTACGCCTCGCACAAAATCCTTTGCAAGTTTCCGTTCGTGTACGATTATGTCACCAGCGGTTTCGTTGTAGCGGAGCTTGTCTGCTCCCTGCTGTGTTGACGAGTCGATAGAACCCTTGATGTAGGTATCGCTCTTGACTGCCTCTATAGCGAGTGGTTTGGAAATGGTGAAAGTTATCTTCATAATCAAATTGTTTTATTGTCAATTGCTGTATCCGTCGTTTTTTTCGCTGGCTTCTAAAGTAGCTGTAGCGCTTACATTGAATGCAGCGGAAGAGGAGCTGGGCTGCTGTTTCGTGAAAGCCATCTTGACAAGCGAGGCAAGCAGATTTTGGGCATCGGCTGTGTACTTTGGCGCGATGTCGGGTGCGAACATATTGATGACAGACTGCACTGTGCTGGCTATGAGGTAAGACTGCAAAGCCGCAGAGAATGCCGAGTTCAAGCCGTTGTTCCAACGGTCGTTGTCAATCCGGAATGACAGATGTTCACCTCCTGTGAATGACGTGATTATGGGAGAAAGTTCGGCGACGACGATGTGCGCCGCCGACTGAGCTAATGTCGGCATTGCGCTTTCTTCCAATGAAGAGAGCGTAGCCGTGGAGAAAAGGGTTTCGCCCGAGGCTGTCTTGTGATGCTTGCCGATAATGGAGAGTTGCTGTTTGGCGGCAGCGGTGACATCGGATAGGGTAACGGATATTGACATATTGAGTGATTCTTTAATTTACTGGGCTGTTGGTGATGGGCCTTTCTAAGCCTTACTGAGCCATTGATTGAGATTGCTTGATACCTTATTGTTATTGCTGTAGGTATTGCTGTGCTTGCTGGACTGCCTGTTGGTCGGCACCGGGGACGATGCCGTCTTGCGGTGGCTGTTGCTGCATTGCTGCCTGTTGCGCTTCAAGCTCTGCCTGCTGGCTCTGAATGTCCTGCAAGAGACGGTCGGCAAACGGGGCGTTGAGGTTTTGCAGATACTGCACGACATTGATAGCACCAAGTTCGAGGAGCTTGTCGAGCTGGTCGTTGATATTGTTCTGATAGGCAGCGGTGGCAGCTGCGTTCTTGATTGAAATCTTGAACTTGATGTCGCGTGCAGCCATGCGGTCGTACTCCAACGTGGAGGTGTAGTCGCGATTGAATATGATGCGTCCGTCTTCGTAGTACTGCTTGATCATCATGCACTTCTTCTGTGCGACGTTCTCGGTGAACGACTCGATGTCCTTCAGGATTGAGTAAAGTGAGGTGGAGGCATTCTGTGACTCCTGGGCGTAGCGTGAAGCAGAAGTTCCGGCTGTAGGAGTCTTACCCTGTAGAGCACCCGACACATTGGAAACCTCACGGATGAGATTAAGCTCAATCTGTAGGAGTTCGTTGGTGCCGAGATTGACGGCGTTGGACGTAATGATATCGGGGCGTGAGTTGGGCAGAGTAGCCTTTGGGGTGTAGAATATCATTCCGTCGTACTCGGTGGCCTGTTCGGCAAACTGGTCGGGTGTCATACCGTCGAGTACCTGCGTAGGCACGAGCATAAGACCCTTGGCAGAGGAACGTATCGCCATATCGTTCATGATGATAAGGCGGTTGATGTAGCGCTGCTGGTCGATGATGTTGCCCATGAAGGGATGAATCTCGCCGTTGATGTAGGGATAGAGCTTGACGGTGAAAGGATGGGACTTGAAGTCGTAGGGCGACTCGCCACGGCAGAGGACAGTTCCGTCGGGTGCCATGTAGGTGTAATACCAATACTTATCTGCCACCTTCTTGGCTGTGATATAAGCCCGTTCTTCTGGCGGAACACCCATGAGGTCGTACTGACGCTTGCGCTCGGCGTTCTTGGCGTTGAGCTGGGCAATAAGAACCTTGTCGTCGCACTCGATGCGGAAATAGGCATCAGACTCGTTGGTGGCAATAGGGTCGTAGCACTGATAGCGATACTTGGTCTCGGTAGTCCACGCCTCAATGACACGGACGCAATGGCCACGACGTGACGGAATGTCGAACGAAATGTTAGACAAGTCGTTGGTGTCGTTGTGCAGTGTGCCCTCGGTGGAAGCGTCGTCGGGGTCGATATTGAAGATGCGGTTGAGACGGTTGACATCAAGTCCGTACTCGTCCTTGGCAAACTTCTTATAAAGGTCTTCTCTTGAAACGTCATGAAGCACACCGATGAGCGAGAAGTCAAGGTGTCGGGGGTCGGAACCACCCTCCCAGAAGACATAGTTAGGCTCGACATAATCAGTCCATGAGTCTTCAATCTCCTGTTCGCGGTCTTCGTATGACTCACGGCAGACCACTACTCCACCGATGAGATAATCTTCGAGAACGTGCTTAAGAAGGTCTTCCATCTGCGTGTTCTGCCAGTTGCACTGCATTGTGGCAGACATCATATCGGAGAGAGACTGTGAGGAGCGTGTGCGTGCGAAGCATACAGGCTCGGTGCCCTGCTTGGCATAGAGTCCGACGATGGTGTTAAGGATGGAGACCATGACGTTGTTGGAGAGAGGAACAGAGCCTTTCTTCTTGAGATATTCGCGCTCGGTATAGTCGTAATAGAACCCGTTCTTGTAGACCCTTACGGTGTCGCCCCACTGGTCGCCGTAGCAATATCGCTTAGCCCGGTCGCGTGCGAGGCGTACAGCTTCAAGATTGTTCCACGCCTGCCAACAGCGCTGCAACAGCCCGTAGTCGGTATTGCTGCCGTGCTCACGTTCCATGCGTCGGCGCACGGAGTCGAACGTCTTGCCCGAGGACGGCATAACACGTGATAATGTGGGTATATTCTTCTGCATATTCTGTATGTAATAACATTGAGTATCAGCGCAAAAATACGTGAAAAACAAGCCCTAAATGCCGTGTTTCGTCCTACAGACGAAAGACGGAAAAACAGTGATAAAAAACTAAGATATTTGCGGTTTAGAAGTCAAATCTAAATTTTACAGAAAGAAAAATGGACGAAGAAAACAAGAACAAGAATGACGTTGCACCCGGACAGGATGCGATGGCACCTCCTGTGGAGGAACGTCCGAACCGCAAGGCTTTTGCGGAGCGGTTCGGCAAGCGTCACAAGGACATTGACTTTGAGGACAAGGAAGCGAGGTACGGTGCGATGAACGATGATGCAGACGCTCTGTCGGCATACGAGGAGAACGGCCGTGCGCTGAGCGAAATGTTTGACAACAACCGCTGGCTTGCAGCAATGGCCATGGACTTGAAGGACAACCCCGACATGAGTCCGATAGAGTGGATGGCTAAGCAGGGCATTGACATCGGCGCAGCCTTGGAGGACGAGGAAATGGGCAAGAAAGTGGCTCAGCATATTGCGGACTTCCAGCAGAAGAAGACTGACGAAGAGAACCGTGAGAAAGAGATTGCGGAGAACCTGAAACAGTCGGCAGATGCCATGGACGAGCTGGGTCTTGACGATGATGCCAAGGCAGACCTGTGGGAGAAGTTCTTCAAGATGATAGGCGAAGCGGAGGACGGCAAGGTGTCGGCAGAGACATGGTCGCTGTTCAAGAACGCGCAGAACTATGACGCTGACGTGGCTTCGGCTCGTGAAGAAGGAGCTATGCAGGGACGCAACGAGAAGATTCAGAACAAGGTGAAGCGTTCGGAGAAGAATGACCTGCCCCCTACCCTTAACACCAACGGCGGTGCTCAGCCCAGCAAGAAGAAGGGCAGCAGCTTCTGGGACGGATTGGTTTAACGAATTATTAATTTAAAATATCAGTAAATGGAAAAGATTATCAAGTTTGTTAAGAGCGGAAGATTTCTCATGTGGATGCTCCTCATGATTCTTTCGGTAGTGACAGGAGGCGCGTCGCTCATGGCTGTTGCCGACAACGTTGCGCCTCAGATTGGCGACGAGGGTCCTGACCCGGCTTCCGCTGCTGAGGCTGCTGCCAACGAACCCGTTGAGCCTGGCAAGAGCGACCTCAACAGCCCCGGTGGCAAAAAGGACGGACAGGATTTGACTGGCTCTCAGGCTTCATCCACCCAGCTCAAAGAGGGTGACATGATTGACGATGAATGGGATAATAAAATTGTCAAATTCTACCCCTACAAGACTCCGCTTCTCAGTATCGCCCGACAGGTTGCCGCTAAGGTTCCTATCAAGAACTGGACTGCCAAGCACATGCGTATCGGCGGTGAGACCCTCGACGGCAAGACAACGGCAGCTATCACTGGTGGCGACACCATCAAGCTGGACTCGACCAACTTCTCGGGTTCGCTGCGTCCGTTCTACAAGTGCTCGACCGTGTACGTGCCCGACGTGGAGGGCTACAAGGAAGGTTCGACAACAGAGCGTGAGGGCATCTTGCAGCTGTATGTAATCGAGTCGAACGGCAAGAAGGTGACACTACAGGCCACCAACGGCAAGGCCAAGAACGACGGTACACCGTCGACAGACCTTGACAGCATGACCTGCCCGGACATTCCTTCGGGTACGGTATTCCTCGTAGGCTCAACCGCAGCAAGCGAGTCGCAGCTCATGGTTCCGCCCGAGAACTCACAGCCCCGTGAGAAGGAGGTATATGTACAGAAGAAGCTGCTCAACATTCTCTTCACCACAGACTTTGAGAAGGTGCAGACCAAGGTGCCAATTTCGGTGAAAGACCTTAAGGCAGACGCAATCATGAAGTACAACCTCCGTGCAGAGCGTTCGTACTGGCTTGGTACAAAGAAGCGCTTCAAGGTGCTGACCGAGGACGGCGCTGTAGAGGACGTGTATATTGCAGAGGGCATTCTGCCACAGCTGACGAACGCCTACGCTATCGGTGATATTCAGAAGTGGGAAGACTGGATTGCCCTGTCGAAGCTTCAGTTTACGGACTTCGCAGAGAACAACCACGCCTACGTATTCGCCGGCAAGAACTTCATCGAGAACATGGAGAAGATGAAGATTGAGAAGGACGGCAAGAACGACATCATCAACCACGACGAGTTTGACCTTACCTTCAAGCGTATCAAGGACACCTTCGGTACATTCGACGTAGTATGGGATCAGACCCTCGACCTCATGCACATGGAGGACTTCGCCGTTATCGTAGACCTTAAGGCAAGCCGTCGCTACGTACGTGTAGCCAACAAGGAGCGTACCAACGACATGTCGAAGGGTGCGGGTGCTATCCGCGACGCCAAGCGCTGGATTCACGAGGAGTCTGACTGTATCGCTCTGCGCGGTTACAACTCGGTGCTCGTAGGCCCAGAGGCTAAGATTTCGAAGCTCGGCATGACCACACTTCGTACTATCATTTCGGCTGCAAAGCTCCCCGACACTCCGGCAAAGGGCATGAAGGTGGCTCTTACTGAGGACTACACCGCTGGCGACGTTCAGTATGACAAGGGTTCGGTGTACTACTACAACGGCACCAAGTGGGAAGCCTACAAGGGCCAGGACGTAGCCGCCTAAAAAGAAGTTGTTAATAAAAAATATTGTCCCGACAAGTCCTCGCTGAGCCATTGAGAGCAAGCTCCATTGCTCAGTGGGGGCTTTTTAATAAAAACAGAAACAGATGATTAAGATATACAGACTGAAAAAGATTCAAAATAACGCTTCGCATGTGCTTGAAGGTGCAGGTGGAAACACGGTGCGCTATAACTTCACTGGTGGCAATGTAATTGCCGGAACATGCCCCGAAATCTCGCTGAAGGGAAAGTACTTTCAGGACTTGCTCGAAGCGAGCCAACTGTTCAAAGACGGTACGGTGGTGCTGGTGCGCGAGATTAAGACCTCGGACGACGTAGAGGAAGTCGTGCCGGAAGAGAAGCCTAAGAACGTGGATACGGCAGACTCGGTGACCACTCCCGATGAGCTGCTTGTGTACATCAACACCAACTACGACAAGAAGTTTACCGACCCGAGCAAGGCTCTGGCTTTTGCTGCCAAGGAGGGAGAGGTGTTTGCCAATCTGAACCTGGGGTAATCATTAAACGCTATTGGGTATGACCGTAGAAGATATAATAAAGGAGGTGAAATGGTGTGTAGACCATGAGACTCGTGAAGACTCGAAGTTGAGTGACGGCGGCGAGGACACCTACATGGACAATATCATCAAGGCGAAGATAAACTATGCGCTGAGGTGGGTGGCGGTAATGACGGGGCAATGTACGAGTATGGGCACGGGCAGTTCGGGAGGGCTGAGTGTGACACAAAACACAGTCATAGCATCGGTGAACGACGTCGGGGAGGTGACGGTACCTGCCGGAATATCTGCTACGGACATACAGCGTGTAAGGCTGAGTATATGGTGTAAGGCGGCAAAGCCTGTGGACGACACGAGCGACGACGCGATGCTGATGTTTGACGACACGGCAAAGGGAACAGTAGAAAGGCCGCTGGCAACCGTAGTACGTGGCAGCACGACAAAAATACTGGTGCAGCCGTGGAAGTCGGGATGCACAGCCGAAATCTCGTATATCGGAACCAATCAGACATTGTCGGGAACACCGAACGACTCAACGAACGTAAACGTATCAGACACTCAAAGAAATGCTTTCATATACTATATCGCTTACCTGCTTCTGGCTGCATATGAAGACCCTGGTGCACAGACTATGCTCAGCATTGCGGTTCAGAGCTTGGGAACTAACACACAGAAATAAGATGGAGACAGTCAGAACAACGTATGATGCCAAGGAACTGGCATGGACGAGCCCTGCACTGAGACTGGAGCGTGACATCTATCTGATGATAAGCTTGAAGAAGAAGGGCAAGGTGGTGATAAGACAGAGCACGGACGGCAAGAAATGGCTACGTGTACCGATAGAGCAACATAAGGACACGAAGGCTTTCTGCCTACGGATGGAGGTCGTGCCGAAAGTGTTGCAAATAAAGATTTACACATCAGAAGAACCGGAGGAAATAAAGTATGCCTACATTTAGAAATGACGAAAAATTAGGAACGAAGGTGCCGTTGATAAAGACGGACGACCTTGCAGACAAGTGTGTGACAGCAGAGAAGCTGGCTGAGGGGAGCGTGGATGCCGTGAAGATAGCGGACGGAAGCATCACTTCGGACAAGATTGCTGCTGGCAGCGTGACAGCTGAGAAGATAGCTGCTAACAGCATAACGGCTGAGAAGATAGTGGATGGGACTATTACTGCTAACAAGCTGGTGAAGGGTATGTTTGACGGCATTGAGGACAAGCTGAAAGACGGAAGTATCACTACTGAGAAGCTGAAAGACAATGCTGTGACTGGAAACAAGATAGCTAATGGAAGCATTGGGACAGGACATATTGTAGACAAGAGTGTGACAGCAGAGAAACTGGTTGATACTGTGGCTACACAGGAACTTACTAATGCTGAAATTGACAAAATGTTTGAATAAAAAAGAAAGGAGGAAGATATGACTAAATACTTGGACAATGAGGGACTGACTCATTTCACTGGAAAGATGAAGGAGTATGCTGATGGTAAAGCTGGTGAGGTGGACAACAAAGTGACTTCTCATGTTGACGACAAACAGAATCCTCATGGTGTGACTAAGGCACTGTTGGGACTTGGTAGTGTGGACAATGTGCGGCAAATACCATTGAGTCAGAAAGGTGCTGTAAATGGTGTGGCTACACTTGATGCTAATAAAAAGGTGCCTGTGGCACAGATGCCCCAGACAAAGACCATAAACGGAGCGTCAATTTTTGGAACTGGTAATCTTCAACTAAGTGCATCACTGTATAAGATTGTGGATACTTTGCCTACAACTGATATTGACACCTCGAAGATATATCTTGTGCCAGCAAGTGCTACTACAGCCAAGAACAATAAAACAGAATATATTTATCTTGGTGACCCAAATAAGGCGTATGATGAATCTAAGTGGGAGAAGCTGGGTGATGAGCAAAAGAATACTTCTATAGAAACTCCTGAAGGCACAATAACAGTAGATACTGCTTTTAATACAGAATCTTCCAATCCGATAGCAAACAAAACTGTAGCAGCGAAGTTTAATGAGGTAGATGGTACACTTAAAAAAATGGTGGCACAAGAAACCTATGATACCAAAATGAGTAACATAGATTCAAAACTGACTGCACTGGAAAATAAGACTATCACTGTTGACGCTACGCTGAGTCCGACTTCCACCAATCCTATTCAGAACAAGTCAGTAAAGAGTGCTGTAGATAATCTGGATACTGCAATTGGTAAGAAGGCTAATACTACGGATTTGAATGCTGCTACAACGCGAATTTCTACACTGGAAACTAATGCGATTCAGAGTATCACTCCAGCCGGTGATGTAAATGGCAATGGAATTGCGAGTATAACGAAGAATGGTAAAGTCATTACGGTTACAAAGGCAACGTTTTTGACATCAGCAGCTGGACTTGCGACAACTGCGGCTTTGAATGACGGTTTGGCAAAAAAGGCTGATGTTGATCATAATCATGATACTAAATATGCTGCCAAGAAACATACTCATCCAGAGTATGCACAGAGTAGTGCACTTAATGATTATGTAACTAAAACTGCGTTAGACGGAAAAAACTTCTTGACAGATACATCATTGGCAGGATATGTGAATGATGTCCAGACAGATGGAACAAGTGGAAATGGTATTGCAGGTATAACTAAAGATGGTAAAGTCCTTAAAGTAACAAAGAGTACATTTCTAACTGCACATCAGTCACTGGCGGGATATG
>OIYO01000123.1_pt1 | contig 76529 bp, 71 predicted proteins | sample 1588191 | NCBI WGS metagenome assembly OIYO01 (sample SAMN03283275) | human gut metagenome | biome: human-associated habitat; material: feces | host: Homo sapiens | place: Peru | collected 2012 | reverse complement strand
TCCTCGAACAGGCCGTGGACGCCCTGCATGCCCTTGCACAGCAGCTGGTCGTACATCATGACCATGTCGCAGTGGAACCGCTCCATATTCTCCCACAGCTCGAAGATATGGTGCATGCCGCCCACGGCCATTCGCCGCATGGGCGCCCACTCGTGGTAGCGCGCCATGTCCTCCAGCGTGTTCTCGTAATTGTCGGTGCGCAGGGTCATATCGAACATCAGGGAGTCCATGTTCATGATGGTGTTCAGGCCCCAGCAGTTATACGCCCAGGTACACCAGTTGGAGTAATAGAGCGGCGCGCACGACCACGCGATCATGCGGTGGCGGGTTTCGGGGAAGGTCACGGTCTTGTTCCGCACGCAGCGCTCCATGATCTTGCGGACGCGGGCATCGACCTCATGCCAAATGAAGTTTTCGCCATACTGCGACTGGTAGATGCGGTAGAGTGCCTGCGCGACGCCGTTGATGGGATAGTAGTTGGTGTTCGAAGCAACGTCCCACTTCTCCCACTCGAACCGCTGCAGCTCGTTCTGAGCTTCCAGATTTTTGACGAGCTGATCCCAGTTGAACGGCACGCCGGTCATTTCCTCAACGAATTTCCACGCGCCCTCGATCTCCTTGGCGCAGTGCTTCTTGACGAGCGGATCGTCAAACTGCATCGGCTGCGGCATGGCGTAGAGCGGCTTATTGAAGAACCAGTCCTGCAGAGCGGTGCTCGCAACGGAAGCGTCGCACGCTTCGTTGGACGTGATGAACATCGGGGAGTAATCGGGCACGTCGTCCTGCACAAAGATACCGGCTTCCGCCTGGCACATCGGGCACGGGTCGCCGGGCAGACCGATGGACTGAACGGCGTCGATGTAGTTAAGGACGGTGTGGGAATTAACGTGGCAGGTGACAAAGTAGGGGATCATTTCCAGAGGAACGTTCTGGAACTTATCGGACCAGGGGTAGAACATACCGCCCCAGACGGTCTCGTTGTGAGCGATGGTGTGATAGTAGGTGTCGTTCTTCTTGCCGCCGCGGATCTTGCTGTCGGCAGAGAACATGCGCATGAACTGGACGATGGTCGCGTTGACCATGCCGCGGTAATGCCACGCGGAGGCCTTCAGCGCCTCGCCGCGCATACCTTCCATGCCGCGGTCAAACCAGTGCAGCACGGGCAGGTAGGTCTGGCCGACCCAGCGGTAGCGCCATACGCCCTTGGCGAAGTTGACGATGCCGCCGTACTTGACAACGTCCATGACCATATGCAGGTAGTTGTAGAGCCAGATATTGTAGAAGTAGTACATGGTGTCCTTGACACCGCGCCACTCTCTGTGCTTGTAAAGTCCGGTCTTGCCCTCATAGAGGTCGCCCAGACGGCGCTCGCCGTGGGGCTTGCCGTTCCAGAAATCTTTTGCGAGCTTCTTGTAATCTATTTTCTTCTTAGCCATCTTACTTGCCCTCCTGGATCTTCTTGATCTCAATACTCTCGACAAAGGCCTGGAAACGGGTACGCAGCTGGCCGGATGCGGAGTTTATGTACTCCTTCTCGATCGAGCACACGGGCAGACCGAAGTCACGCGGCAGAACGATCGTGTCGATGACGCGCTCGTAGCTCCAGTACTCGCAGAACTTGTTGGAGGCAACTATGACGCCGTCTGCGTGGTAATCCCTTGCGAGGTCGGCTATGCGCTGCTTGCGGGCGCGCATGGTGTCCTGCGGCATGAAGCGCGGGCAGTTTGAGGTGTCGAGATAGTGGCGTGCGATAGCGTCAAGCGGCTCCTGGCCTTCCTTGACGACAATGGGGATACGGCTTTCAACCGCACCGTAGCAGTAGCGGTCCGCAACGACCTCTGCGCCGCAGCTCTCTATGAGCTTGGTGAAATCGGGGTCGTCATTCTCGGAGCCGGCCAGAACGACCTTGCAGCGGAACGGCCACTTCATATCGGGCTCACGGGTCTTGAGCTCTTCTGCGGTCTCGCGCAGGTACGGGAGGATAAGCTCCTTCGGGCAGACCTGGCTGACAAGCTGGATGACATGGAACTCATAGCCGGTGATGGTGGGGTTCTCGAGCTTGCGGTAGTCGCCGATCTCGTTTATGAGGCGACAAACCTCGTTGTGACGCTCGATGGTCTTCATAATGGCCTCGTCGGAGGTGTCGATGCCGAGATTGTCGTGCAGCGGCTGGAGAACGTGTGCGCGGAGCTGTTCGCGGAAGTGAACATAGCCATTCTCGTTGTTTTTGAAGGGAACATCTGAGAATTCGCAGAAGAAATTGTCGTTGTCGATAATTCTCATATCCTTGACGGAGTCAAGGTGCTTCTGCTGGAGGTGCTCCTGGAAACGGCACGTACCGGTGCAGGTTTCGGTCGCCATCTGCGCATCGAGGAAGTTGAAGCCGCCCTCGAGCGCGCGCTCAAGAAGGCTTCTCGCATAGTGGCATACACGGGATGACATATAGTAAGTTGCGATGTCCGGGGAAGTGCAGCGCGGCGCTCTCAGTCTCACAGAGAAGCAGCCGGGCAGATCGAGGAGAACTTCAGGCATGAAATAACATGTGTAGCCTATAGCGTACTTGCCGTCGGCCTTCGCCTGCTTGACAAGATCGTTGTTGGCTTCCTGAAGCAGATCCTCAAAGTAGATAAGATGCTTGAGATCTTTCACAGATAACCCTCCATATTTTTGTTTCCATTTTTGGGCGCAGCTACGCCCACCCTTGCATGCTCTATTTTAACAAACTGTGAATTAGTTGTCAATCGACTTTTCAGCAAAAGCCCCCAAAAGGGGGCTTTTTTTAATGATAATTGTTATACAATTTAGCCATAATTGTCTAAACAGCAGCATTTTCAACAAATTTTTGTATCATTTGCCTTCCGGCTGCGGCCCGGCCCTGGATCATCTCAGGCGTTCCGCCGCCCTTGCCGCAGATGGCAGAATTGATTTCCTTTGCCATTTTTCGCAGGTCAACATGGCGGCTGCCGATGATGTATCTCCAGCCCGTCTCATCGCTGCCGGAAAAGGCCGCAGCGTAGCCGGTGCATTTTTCGCTGAGCATGTTGACGAGCTCCCGCAGGGCCACCTCGTCGAGCACGCTGTCAAATATGCAGATGTTCCCCTCGCGCGCTTCCGCCGCCGCGGCGATCATGCGGGCGTTCGCCATGCTCAGCTCCGCTATGCGCTCCTTGAGCTTCTGCTCCCCGGCGAGGAACCTTTCTGCTGCCGCTCCCGTCTCCTCGCGCTTTGCGCTGAATGCCTTCGACACGGCCGTAACATTGTCCTGCATCACGCGCACGGCGTCCAGCGCGTCCATGCCGCACACGGCGCTGACCCTGATGCCGCTGCGGTGGCGCATCGAGTCAAGGATCTTTATAAGCCCTATCTCGCCCGTATGCGAAACGTGCGGCGCACAGCAGGCGCAGACATCAACGCCCGGTATCTCCACTATACGCACGTTTTCCGTCAGCTCCAGCTTGCTGCGGTAGTCGAGCTCCCTCAGCGTTTCGCTGTCCGGGAACCACGCCCTCACCGGCAGATCTGTGCGCACCGCCTCATTGGCGCGGCGCTCTATCTCCATAAGCCCGTCCCACGGTATCTCGCAGCTGAAATCCAGCGTCATGTGTCCGCTGCCCATATGAAAGCCGACATTTTCCGCGCCGTACAGCGCATGAGCAATGCCGGAGACGATATGCTCGCCCGAGTGGTTCTGCATACGCCGCCAGCGCTGCTCAAAATCTATCGCGCAGTCATACTCCGCGCCGGCGGTGAGCGGCGCATCGGTATAATGCAGTATCTCCCCCGCCCTCTCGCGCACGTCCAGCACACGCACGGAGCCTATGCTGCCGGTATCGGCCGGCTGTCCGCCGCCCTCCGGGAAAAATGCGGTCCTGTCCAGCTTCACGATCCAGCCCTTCTCCGTCTCCGTGCACTCCGTCACGGCAGCGCGGAACGAGCTCATATGGCTGTCCGTATAAAAAAGCTTCTCTGTCGAGGTATTGCTCTTCGCTATCATTTCAATTCACACTCTCAAAGCACTCTGACGCGCAGCACATTGTCCATGGCGCGTATCGCGTCCGCGACCTCGCCGCTGATGCGCTCTCCGAGGTCGACGATCGTGTATGCGTACTCGCCGCGGGGTTTATTTATCATATGCTCGACGTTTATGTTCCTGTCGCTGATAAAATCCAGTATACGCGTGATCATTCTCGGCACATTGCGGTGAATGACGCATAGCCTGCACACGCCCATGCGGCTGAGCGATGCATTCGGGAGGTTGACGGAGTTTTTTATGTTGCCGTTGAGCAGATAGTCGTACAGCTCGCGCGCGGCCATGTCGGCGCAGCGGTCCTCGCTCTCGGGCGTTACCGCGCCGAGATGCGGCATTGCTATCACGTTCGGCGCTTTAAGTATCGTCTCATTCGGAAAATCAGTCACGTATTTTGCGACTCTGCCGCAGTCGAGCGCGGCAGTCATATCCGCGTCGTCCACGACCTCGGCGCGGGATTCGTTGACGATCCTCACGCCGTTTCGCATCTTTGCAAAGGCCGCCGCGTTTATCATATGGTGGGTCTCCGGAGTATAGGGAACGTTTATGCTTATATAGTCGCTTTTATTGTAAAGCTCCTCCAGATTCTCGCAGCGTATGACCTCTCTTGACAGCTGCCACGCCGCCTCCACGGACATGAACGGGTCGTGTCCGTACACTGTCATGCCGAGCTCGAGCGCCATATTGGCCACGAGCGCGCCGACGGCCCCAAGCCCGATAACGCCAAGGTTCTTGCCCAGAAGCTCAGGCCCGGAGAATGCGGATTTGCCCTTCTCCACGAGCTTTGGTATCGCCTCGCCCTCACCGGCTATGGACTTCACCCAGTCTATCGCGCCCAGCACGTCGCGCGAAGCCATAACGAGCGAGCACAGCTCCTGCTCCTTGACCGCCTGCGCGTTCGCGCCGGGGCTGTTGAACACGACTATGCCGCGCTCGGCGCAGTCCTCTACCGGGATATTGTTGTAGCCCGCGCCCGCTCTTGCGATGGCAAGCAGCTCCTCATTGAATTCATATGCATGCAGGTCGGCCGAACGTATCAGCATGCCGACGGGCCGTGCAACGTCCTTGCCGACATTGCAGCCGAGCTTTTCAAGCGTCTCTATCCCAACGGGCGAGATCGCGTTCATTGTCTTTATATCAAACATGGCGTACCTCAAATTCCTTCATATATTCTGCGAGCTTTGCAGCCCCCTCGATGGGCATGGCGTTATAGAGCGACGCGCGCATCCCGCCGGTGAGCTTATGTCCCTTTACGTTGACGAGGCCGCGTTCGGCAGCCCCCTTGATGAACTGCGCGTCGAGCTCCTCGTCCCCTGTGCGGAAGGTAACGTTCATATCGCTCCTCGATCCGGGACGGGCATGGGCGATATACAGCCGGCTCTCATCGAGCACGTCGTAAACGAGCTTTGCACGCGCCCGCTTTATCTCCTGCATGGCCTCCACGCCGCCCTGTCCGATCAGCCAGTCGAGCATGAGGCCTAGCATGTATATGCACCAGCATGGCGGGGTGTTGAGCATGGAATCCTTGTCTATGAGCGTTTTGTAGCTCATGACTTCGGGCGTTATCGCAAGCTCGTGACCCACAAGACTCCGGTCTATAATGACGACGGTAAGTCCGGCGGGCGCCATGTTCTTCTGCGCGCCAGCGTAGATCAGGCCGTACTTTGATACATCCACCGGCCTTGTGAGAATATCGGACGACATGTCGCACACGAGAGCCGCTTTCGTCTCCGGGACGTACTGCCACTCGGTGCCGTATATGGTGTTATTGGCGCAGTAGTAAAAATACTCCGCATTGCCGCTCAGCCTGAGCTCCGCCTGCGCGGGGATCCTGTCGTGTCCCGTGGCGGAGGTGTCGGCCGCTATATGTACGCTGCCGTATTTTTCCGCTTCCTTTGCCGCCTTACCGGAGAAATTCCCCGTGACGGCATAATCCGCGCTGCCGTTTTTGATGAGGTTCATCGGTATCGCGGCGAATTGCAGCGTCGCGCCGCCCTGCAAAAGAAGTATCTCGTGGCTCTCCGGGACCTTCAGCACGGCTCTGAGCTTTGCCTTCGTGCTGTCGAATATCTCCTGAAAAACCGCGCTCCTGTGGCTCATCTCCATTACGGACATGCCGCTGCCCCTGTAGTTGAGTATCTCCGCGCCGGCCGTTCTGAGCACGCTCTCCGGCATTATGGACGGCCCTGCGGAAAAATTGTAAACCCGCTCCATTTTCTTCGTCTCCCAAATCAGATTTCTTTCTGACACTTTTCCTCAATGAATCGCTAAATTATATTCAGATATAATAATACCACGCGTGTGCGTTGTCAAATTATTTCTCCGGTCATCTCGCCGCCGTCAACGCCGGTGATGCGCACATCTAGCGTTTTCCCTCTGAGCGCTTTTCCGCGCGCCTTCACGAGCACATAGGTATCGCTGTGTCCGGTGAAGTATCCGCCCTCCCCGGTCTCAAAAAGGACCGGCAGCACCTGACCCACGCTCGCGCGCAGGAAATCCTGCTTCATCTCTACCGCAGCGGCCTTCGCCTCATGCGCTCTGGCCTCCTTGACCGCGCGGCTGCACTGATCGGGCATTTTGTCCGCAGGCGTGCCCGGGCGGCGGGAATACGGGAAGATATGCATATCCGAAAACGCGCAGCGGCGGATGAACTCCAGCGTCGCCGCCTGATCCTCATCGGTCTCGCCGGGGAAGCCTGTGATGAGGTCGCAGGTCAGGCCGCAGCCGGGGAAATATTCGCGCAGCAGCTCCACCGCGTGATAAAAGCGTGCGGTGTCGTATTTGCGGTTCATGGCCTTGAGCGTTCTGTCGCAGCCGGACTGGAGCGAGAGGTGGAAATGCCGGCAAAGACGGTGCGTCCCTGCAAGCTTCCGGCAGAAGTCCTCGGTTATGACCGTAGGCTCGAGCGAGCCGAGCCGTATGCGCATATCGGGCGCAGCCGCGGCGCAGGCGGTGATAACGTCGGCAAGGCCGGGCTTTCCCGGCAGGTCTACGCCGTAGGACGCGACCTCGATGCCTGTCAGAACAAGCTCCTTGAACCCCTCGGCATTTATCCGCGCCGTCTCGCGCACGGCGTCCTCCACCGGCAGCGAACACAGGCGGCCGCGCGTATAGGGTATTATGCAGTAGGTACAGAAATTGACGCAGCCGTCCTGAATCTTCAGCATGGCGCGCGTTCTTCCCGAGACCGCTCCCGCCGGCAGCTTTTCTATCGCGCGGCGCTTGAACGGCTCGTCTATGTCGCGGCAGCCCTCGCCGGAGGCCACTGCTTTTTCCACAGCCTCGACGAGCTTTGCGCGGTCCGCCGCGCCGAAAATGACCTGTGCGCCGAGCTCCGCCGCCGCCTCCGGCTCTATCTGCGAATAGCAGCCGCAGACGGCCAGCACCGCGCCGGGATTTTCCCCATGCAGGCGGCGGATGAGCTGGCGGGATTTGCGTCCGCTCTCCGCCGTGACGGCGCAGGTGTTGACGATCACCGCGTCGGCAAGCTCGCCGGGCGCCGCCGGCTCATGGCCGTGCTCGTTGAGTATAGTCTCCATGGCCTGCGTCTCATACTGGTTGACCTTACAGCCGAGAGTGGTTATAATGTATTTCATGCGGATCTCCTAAAAAATATTATAGATATACAGTGAAGTGTGAACAATGGAACATTATCTTGATAACTCAGCCACCACGAAGGTCTGCCGCGAGGCAGCCGAGGCGGCGATGCATGCCATGACCGAGGTCTACGGCAACCCCAGCTCCACCCATACAAAGGGCCGCGAGGCAAAAAAGCTGCTTGACGCCGCGCGCGCACAGACGGCGGCGGCGCTCGGCTGCAAGCCGGGCGAGCTCGTGTACACCTCATGCGGCTCCGAGAGCGACAACTGGGCGCTTCTCGGCGGTGCGGAGGCAATGTCCCGCCGCGGGAAACACATAATCTCCTCCGCCGTCGAGCACGACGCAGTGCGAAGATCGCTCGAAGAGCTCATGCGCCGAGGCTACGAGGTGACAATGCTGAAGCCGGACAGCACCGGCCGTATCCCGGCCGAGGCCGTTGCCGGCGCCCTGCGTGATGATACTATACTCGTTTCTCTCATGCTGGTCAACAACGAAACCGGCGCTGTGACCGATATTTCCGCAATATCGAGAGCGATAAAGAAAGCCGGCTCGAAAGCGCTGCTGCATACGGATGCGGTGCAGGCTTTCATGAAGCTCCCCTTTTCGGCAAAAACTCTCGGCGCGGATATGATCAGCGTCAGCGGTCATAAGATCCACGCCCCCAAGGGCATAGGCGCACTGTACATAAGAGAGGGGCTGCGGCTCAAGCCCTTCATAGTGGGCGGCTCGCAGGAGGGCGGACGGCGCGCCGGGACCGAGGCCATGCCGCAGATCGCGGCTTTCGGCGCGGCCTGTGAAGCCGCCCGGGTCGATATGGCCGGCAATATCGCGCGCATGTCGGCATTCAAGGCGCAGATCGTTGAGCGTCTCTCCGCCGGGATCCCGGAGCTGCTCTACGTGGATACCGCCGCGCCTCATATTCTCAGTATTTCACTGCCCGGCTGGCGCAGCGAGGTGCTGATGAACTACCTTGAAGCAAGGGAAGTCTACGTATCAAAAAGCTCCGCCTGCAAAAAGGGCGGGCGGAGCCATGTGCTCGAAGCTATCGGTCTTGAGCCGAGGGTTATAGACGGCGCGCTGCGCATCGGCCTGTCCCGTTACACAACGCAGGAGGATATTGACGCGCTGTGCACCGGCCTCATCGAGGCGCACGGCACGCTTGCGCATAACTGACCGTCAGTCCTTTTTATCCTCAGACATATCGTCCATATCATCGGCCCTGTCATCAACGGTCTTTCTGACCGGCTCGTAGGCGACGGGGTCGATGTAGTCTACTCCGACATAATCCTCCGTCTCCCACGGGAGATCGCTGCGTTTCAGCTTTCTGTCGATGGCGTTATTGATGCCCGTGTAGATCACCACGAACACCGGCACGCCCAGAAGCATGCCCCAGAAGCCGAACAGCCCCGCGCCGAAGATGATCGAGAACATTACCCAGAAGCCGTTTATGCCTATGGAGCTGCCGAGTATCTTCGGGCCGATGACATTGCCGTCAAGCTGCTGGAGAATTATGATAAATATCACGAACACCAGGCACTTGAACGGATCGACCAGCAGTATGATGAGCGCGCTCGGCACAGCGCCGATGAACGGGCCGAAAAACGGGATCACATTCGTCACGCCGACGATCACGCTCACAAGCAGCGCATACGGCATATTGAGTATCGCGCAGACAATATAGCAGATGAAGCCGATTATCGCCGAATCCAGAAGCTTGCCGTTGATAAAGCCGGCGAAGGTCCTGTCGGTGAAGTTGAGCGCCTTGCGGATCTTCTGCGCCGTCTCAACGGAAAAGATGCTGTAGAGCAGGCGCTTTGCGTTGGCGGAGAAAGTCTCGTGGTTTGCGAGGATATAGACGGAGACAATGATGCCGATAATGAGGTTATATACTCCCATCAGCACATAGTACACGCCCGCCGTCACATTTGTCAGAAGGCTGCCGAGCTCGGGCAGGATCTTAGACTGTATCCAGTCGACAAGGCTCTCGTTCACGCTGCCCAGTATGTTCATCGCGTATTGCTCGATCTCCGGGTAATCAACGAGCATCCTCTCCACCCAGCTGCTCAGCGTATTTATGTATGTGTTGCTGTTTTTGACTATGGTCTCAAGGCTCTGATAGAGCTGCGGGATAATGAGCCATACAAGAGCCGCGAGTATAACGAGCAGTATAATTTCGGAGATGAGCACCGAAAGGCCCCTTGCAAGTCTGGCGCCGTCGCTCTTTTTGTTGTTTTTGTAGAGCTTTCTGCACAGAGGAATGAAAGCGCCGTTCTCCATCCGGCGCATTGCGGGCAGCAGCAGGTAGCTTATGACAAGCCCCCACAGGAAAGGACTCAGTATGCCCAAAAGCTTCCCTATCGCACTGCCGACGGTCGGCAGATAGTTGAGCGCCATATAAAAAACTATCGCGCACGCGATAACGCAGAACGCCGTTATTCCCCAATAGAGATATTTTTTATCCCATCTGAAGCCTCTTTTCACAGTGCTCCCCCTTCATATCTTTATACAGTGATATTTTACTATTGCGTTCTGCAAGCGTCAATACGCAAAATTGTTAATTATTGATTAATCTTCGTAAAATATTGCCTCCAAAAATAATTTGCATTATGTAAACCGTTTTTCAACTTTCCAACGCATTTATCCACAACAGGGTTGTTGAAAACCCTGTTGAAAATGTTGAAAAGCCATTGATTTTACTTGAAATTTACTTCACACCATATTCACATATTCATTCTGCGCCGTCGAAAAAAGCGGATTTTTGTAAACCAGCTCATATTGTAACTTTTCGCGGCATATTCTCGAACAGGACATCCGGTATTGAAACGAGGTATGCAATATGAAACGATTTATCTGCCTTTTTCTCACCTTTGCGGCCCTGCTCACATCGAGCGCCTACGCCGAAACGCCCTCCGCCGGCATCACGCCGAGCGTCGCGGCCCCCTCCGCCGTGCTCATGGAAAAGCGGACCGGCGAGGTTCTGTACGAAAAGAAAGCGCACGACCATTACTTTCCCGCCAGCGTCACGAAGGTCATGACCCTGCTTCTCATTGCAGAGGACATCGAGTCCGGCAAGATCAGCCTTGACGACACCGTGACGGCAAGCAAGCGCGCCGCATCCTTCGGCGGCAGCTGCGTATATCTCGCCGAAGGCGAACAGATGACAGTGAGCGACATGCTCAAATGCATCGCCGTAGTCTCCGCAAACGACTGCGCCGTGGCCATGGCCGAGCATCTCAGCGGCAGCGAGGAGCTGTTCGTGCAGCGCATGAACGAACGCGCTTCCGCGCTTGGGCTCGAGGACACGCATTTCACCAACTGCACCGGGCTTTTCGACGACAACAACCACTATACCTCCGCCTACGACGTGGCCGTGATGTCCCGCGAGCTGCTGCGGCACGAGTTCATAAAGGAATATACGACGATCTGGATGGACAGCATACGCAACGGCGAGTTTGGCCTGAGCAGCACAAACAGACTTGTCTACTGGTATCCCGGCTGCACCGGGCTCAAGACCGGCTATACCTCCACCGCCAAATACTGCATTTCCGCCACGGCGGAACGGGACGGCGTGGAATACATCGCCGTCATAATGCACTCGGAGACCGCCGACTCCCGCAATGCCGACGCGCAGGCCCTGCTGGACTACGCCTTTGCAAACTACACGCTCTGCTCCCTGCGCAGCGGGACCCCGCTGCCGGCGATCCCGGTAGAGCTGGGCCGGGCCGCCTCCGTTCAGGCCGTATACGGCGGGCCCGAGTACGCACTGACGGCCAAGACCGGCGCTGAACCGGAATATACCCTCGATATTGAGAGCTCCGCGGCCGCGCCCGTGCATGCGGGCGACCGGCTTGGTACGCTCACGGTACGCAGCGGCGGCAAGGTTGTGGCCTCCGTCCCGGTGCTTGCGGGCGAGGACGTGCCGCGTCTGGGCGTGTTCGGCATAGTCGCGCTGCTCGCCGGACGCATGGTGGGGCTGTAGGGCGCGGGAACGGCACAAGGTATAAATTTCGGCGTTTTGCACACGCCGCAGCCTGAAGTTTGCTGTTGAAATGCCGCGGAAATAGTTTATAATGATTGTACAATACTTACGATACATGGAGGTTCAATATGGTCAAAGTTGATCTGACCGGCGCTGCCGGTTTTCTCGGTGACGGCCCCGATTATGATGCCGCCGGAAAAGCGTTTGAAACGCTCATAAGCAGATCCGGCCCCGGCGCGGATTTCACAGGCTGGCTGGAGCTTCCTCAGAAAATAAAGGACACCGAGCTCGACAGGATAGTCGCGGCGGCCGAAAAGATTCGCAGCCGCTCGAAGGCTCTCGTCGTTATCGGCATCGGCGGCTCCTATCTGGGCGCACGCGGCGCTATCGAGCTGCTCAAGCCCATCCCCGGCGCGGATGATCCGCGTGTGTTCTTTGCCGGCAACGGCATCTCCGCCGACGGGCTGTGCGGTATTATCGAGCAGCTTGGCGACATGGACTTTGACGTGAACGTCATTTCCAAGTCCGGCACCACGCTTGAGCCGGCGCTCTCCTTCCGCATCTTCCGCGAGCTGCTGCACAAAAAGTACGGCGAGCAGGCAAACGATCATATTTTTGAGACCACCGACGCGCACAAGGGCGTGCTCAAGCAGCTCGGCGGCGAGTTCGGCTGGGAGTCTTTCGTCGTTCCTGATGACGTCGGCGGCCGCTACAGCGTGCTGTCCGCCGTTGGCCTGCTGCCGATGGCCGTCGCCGGGATCGATGTGCGCCGTGTCATAGACGCCGCGATCGGTGAGTTTGAAAAGCTCCGCGCCGCAGGAAAGGATAATCCCGCGTTCATGTACGCCGCCGCCCGCCAGCGCCTTTACGGCAGCGGCTACCGCACCGAGATACTCGCAAGCTACGAGCCCAGCTTCCGTTTCATGGCCGAGTGGTGGAAGCAGCTGTACGGCGAGAGCGAGGGCAAGGACGGCAAGGGCATCTTCCCCGCCTCCGTCGAATATACCGCCGACCTGCATTCCATGGGGCAGTATATTCAGGACGGCCCGCGCGATCTCATGGAGACCGTCGTGCGCTTCAAGAAGTCCCATAACGCCTTCACCGTACCCTTTGAGCAGTCCAATGCGGACGGCCTCAATTACATTGCCGGCCGCGACCTGACCGACATCGGCGTGACAGTTGCCGAGGCCGTCAAGGAGGCTCACATCTCCGGCGGCGTCCCCAACATGGTGATCGAGGTCGAAAAGCGCGACGAGGAAGGCTTCGCATCCCTTGTCTGCTTCTTTGAGATGGCCTGCGCGATCTCCGGCTATATGTCCGGCGTCAACCCGTTCGATCAGCCCGGCGTTGAAGCTTATAAGAAAAACATGTTCCGCATGCTCGGTAAGCCGGGCTGCTGATGGCCCGATCCCCAGCTCTGATTTCAGCCGCCGAAAAAACCGGCGGCTGAAATCATTTTATCGGCAAAAACTACAATTGCTTTTCTGCATAATAATGTTATAATTACACCCGCAAAATGCGGCGGCGTCAAAGCGAATCCAGATACGCCGATATGATCCGCAGCACCGTCCCGCGTTCCTTGTCTGTGCACTGCTCCAGCCGCGAGAGTATCTCCTCCTGCGCGGCAAGCGGCGTGTCCGGCGTCTCCGTGAATATCTCGTCGGGCGTGACCGACAGCGCCTGACATATTCTGAGCGCCGTCTCAATGCGCATGTTGGTGCTGCCGCGCTCAATATCGGCATAAGTTCTGTCAGATATTCCGGCAATATATGCCAGCTCCGTCTGCGTCAGACCCTTTCTTTTCCTTAAAGCAAGAAGTCTGTTTCCAACGGCCCTGTTGTCGAAAATCAGCATTTTTCTTCCTCCATCTGTCATACATGTAAGAATTCTACTTCCTAACAGGCTTGACAAATAGGCGGTATTGCTGCATAATTTCAGGAAGAGTTCTTCCTGTTTGTCCTTTTATCACGGTCATTTCGGCAGTTTACCTGTCAAACGCCCATGGTCAAAGTATAATTTTCGTCTTTTGCGCATTCATTTTTCAATTTGTTATATACATTTTCAGTTCAAATCGTCGAAACATATGTGAGGAAATAATTATGAGTCTATTCACGAAGAAAACTGCCGGTCTCCCGTCGGAGGAGAGGCCCTGGCTTAAATACTACGGCAGGGATGCGGTCAAAGCCGCTTTCCCCGGATGCACCGTATTCGATATGATGTACGAAGCCAACAAAACGCATCCCGGCGACATTGCCATAAATTACTTCGGCAACAGGATAAGCTACGGCCGGCTTTTCGATGAGATTGATAAGGCCGCAAGGGCATATACCGCGCTCGGCGTGAAAAAGGGCGACACGGTAATGATCTGCGCCTACAACACCCCGGAAAATATCTACTCTCTGTATGCGCTCGACAGGCTCGGCGCAGTGCTCAACCCCGTGGACCCGCAGATCGGCGCGGACGAGCTGCGCGAGTGGATCAACGAGTGCCATGCCAGAGTCATTCTTACCATCACCCCCGTATACCCGCTCATCCGTGAAGCCGTAAAGGGCAGCTGCGCTGAAAAGATACTGTTCGTATCCCCGGATGAGGCCATGTCCGAGTCGGCGCGCTTTGCCTACCGTCTCGCAGGCGGCACTCCCGAGCTTGACGCCAACACCATACGCTGGGCGGACTTTCTCGCCCTCGGCGAGAACACCGAGGCCGCATATGTCCCCTATGAAAAGGACCGCTGCTATGTTGTCGCGCACGCAGACGGCACCACCGGCTGCCGCGACTGGGTCATGCTGTCGGACGATAATTTCAATGCCGTCACCTATTCCTACAGGTACATAGGCGTCCCGTTTGTGCGCAGCCAGCTGTTTTACAACGACATCCCGCCCTTTGTCGTCTGCGGCGTCGCGCTCACGCTGCACACGGCGCTCTGCTTCGGGCTGGAGCTGCTGCTCTATCCCGTGTTCGATCCGCGGACTTTCCCTGAGCTCTTTGCGGAATATAAGCCCGCATACTTTCTCTCCGGCCCGGATCATCTCCGCAATCTCATCAGCTATCCCGGCGTACAGGATATGGATCTGTCCTTCCTCGTTATCCCCGGACTCGGCGGCGGTTATCTGGCCGCCGGTGAGGAAGAGCGCATAAACGAGTTCCTTGCCGGACACGGCTGCTGCTATAAGGTCGTGAAAGGCTTCGGTATGACGGAGACCGCGTCCACTGCCATCTCCACCTGCGCCGGTGCCAACGACATCGGCAGCATCGGCATTCCCATCATCACAAACTCCGTGAAGATCGCCGACCCTAAGACCGGCGCAGAGCTGGGCTACGGCTGCACAGGCGAGATACTGATCTCCGGTCCGTCCATAATGCTCGGCTACTACAACGATCCCGAGGCTACGGCGAAGGCCATCGTGACCGACGGCGCCGGTACGCGCTGGCTGCGCACCGGAAACCTCGGCCGCATAAACGAGGACGGTCTCATTTACTACTCCGGCCCGATAGCAAAATAAAACCATATGGCATATGAAAAAAGGTCAACCGTTTTTTGAACGGCTGACCTTTTATTTTTTCTCTTTACGCCGGACGGCGGCCAATATTCAGGGCTCACTCCCTGAACTGAAGCAGCTTGTACGGCTCAACCTCCAGCGCGCTTGCGAGATTGAACAGCAGATCCAGCGAGATCGGGCGGCATAGATTCGGCGCTTCTATCGCGCCCATATGCTGCCTGCTTATTCCTACCTTCTCTGCCAGCTGCTCCTGCGTCAGCTTCGCGTGCTTCCGGTAATAGGCTATATTATAGCCCAGCTCTATATATTTTTCCCTGTTGTCAAAGCAGGGGCTCTTTTCGTTCGGCATAAGGTCTCACTCCTTATGTCTATTTTAGACGTTTTTTTCAAAACCTAAATTAGGCTTCAAATAACTATTGATATTTGTCAAATAACAATTTATAATGTGCAGAGAAAATCTGACATGCGAGGAGCCATAATATGAACAGAACTGCACGCAGCCTGACGGGGCTTCCGTCCGTTGACCGGCCCTGGCTGAAATACTACAGCGATGAAGCCGCAGCTTCGCCATTGCCGGAGTGTCTGGCATATGACCTGCTGTACAGGAGCAACTGCGGCCATCCTGACGATATTGCCCTGATATATTATGACCGCAAATTCACATATGCACAGCTCTTTGAAGCGATTGACAGAACAGCACGCGCTTTCACGGCGCTCGGGGTGAGAAACGGCTCCGTTGTTATTCTGTGCATGCTGAACATGCCTGAGACCGTCTGGTCGCTGTATGCTCTCAACCGGCTCGGCGCCGTGCCGAACATGGTCGACCCGAGGACTGACGCAGAGCAGCTGCGCGCATATATAACCGAATGCTGCGCGCAGTTCATCGTGACCTTTGATCCTGCATACCCGTCCATATCAAAGGCCGCCGAAGGCTCCGGCGTGAAAAAGATCGTGTCCGTGCCGCCGTCCGCATCCCTTCCCGTGTTCAAACGCATCATATACAATATAAAAAACAAAAAGCCGGCATATGCCGGCAATACGCTTGAATGGAAAAAGTTCATTGCCGGCGGCCGGAATACCGCCGCCGGATATTCTGCATACGAAAAAGGCCGCTGCTTTGTGATCGCGCACACAGGCGGAACGACAGGCACTCCCAAAAGTGTAATGCTCTCCGACGACAGTATAAATGCCGTAGCGCACGGTTACCGCTATGTCGACATTCCGTTCAAACGGCAGCAGAAGTATTTCAACGATCTGCCGCCGTTTATAATATACGGGCTCTCGCTTGCCGTTCACACGGCGCTGTGCTGCGGCATGCAGGTCATTCTCTTCCCCGTTTTTGATTCAAAAGCTTTTCCGGGCGTTTTTGCAAAATACAGGCCGAATCATTTCTCCGCCGTTGCCGACCACCTGAAATATCTCTCTGAGGATTCCCGGACAAAGGACATGGATCTTTCATTTCTCATTTCCGCAGGCGTTGGCGGCGACTCTCTCAACCCTGAGCTTGAAAGCCGGGTCAATGCATATCTCCGGAAGAACGGCTGCCGGTATAAAGTAATGAAAGGCTACGGCATGACCGAGCTCTGCGCAACCGCCGTCACAACATCATACAGTGCAAACGCTCCCGGCAGCGTCGGCGTACCGCTCGCCGCAAATATAATAAAGATAGTCGATCCCGATTCCGGGGCTGAGTGTGGCTACGGCCGGATAGGGGAAGTCTGCATCTCGTCTCCATCCGTAATGCTGGGGTATTACAACAAGCCCGACGAAACAGCGTCTATCATTGAAGAAGACGAAAACAACGTGCGCTGGGTGCATACCGGCGACCTTGGCTATATGGACACGGACGGACTTCTCTTTCTTGAGGGCCGTATCCGCAGGATATATGTAACTTCGTCTGAAAACCAACCGGCAAAGATTTTCCCCGGCATGATTGAAAGCGTACTGTGCGGTGTCGACGGCGTGTCCGGCTGTATGGTCGCCGGGCGTCGTATGAAAGGCAGCGCATGCTACTATGAGCCTGTGGCCTTTATTCTGCCCAGCGGAAGCATGCCGCAGGAAGCGCTTGCGAAAAGGCTTGACGCCATCTGCATGGAAAGGCTTCCGGGCTACATGCGCCCGGCAGAATACCGGTTCATAAGTGAATTTCCCCATACGCCCGCCGGAAAGGTCGATTACCGTGAGCTTGAAAGGCTTGCAGCCGGTGACGTATAAAAAATACCGCAGCAAAGCTTTCCGCTCTGCTGCGGTATTTTTACCTGACCGGTATTCTCACCGTGAACACGCTGCCGCGGCCCGGCTCGCTCTCCACACCTACAGTCCCGCCGTGGAACTGCGTGATCTCCTTCACCATCGCAAGCCCCAGGCCGCTGCCGCCGTCCTCGCCGCGCGAGGCGTCGGCCTGCCAGAAGCGCTGCCATATCCTGTCGAGGTTCTTTTGCTCGATGCCTATCCCGTCGTCGGCCACGGTCAGGACTGCGCTGCCGTCCTGCTCACGGAGCGCCACGTCTATACGTCCGCCCTCCCGGCCGTATTTATAGGCGTTCTGCAGTAGGTTCTGCACGACGCGCGACATGAGCGCGTGGTTGAATTCCGTGCACACCCCCGCGGTTATATCCCGGTGCAGCGTGATGCCGCGCCTGTCCGCCGGGACAAACTCATCGCAGCACGCCTCCACGAATTCGCTCAGATCCGCTCTCCGCAGCGGATAGCGGTCAGTCCCCTGCTGCATGCGCGTCAGGCTCAGCAGAGACTGCACAAGCTCGCTCATGCCGCGCCCCTGCTCCTCTATCACGGCGATCGACCCGAGAAAATCCTCGCGCGTGACGTCCTTGCGCTTTGCGCGGTCGCACTCTGCGAGAATGACCGTTATCGGCGTTCTGAGCTCATGAGAGGCATCGGAGGCAAACTGCCGCTCGGTGTTGAACGACTGCTCAAGGCGGCCGAGCATCTTATCAAAGGACGCGGCGAGCCGCCGCATCTCGCTCGGGCCGCGCGTCATATTTATGCGCAGCGACATATCGTCCCCGTCGGATATGCTGTTGGCCGCGCTTACTATTTTCTCCATCGGCCTGAATGCGCCGCGCGCGATAAGCCAGCCGCCGGCGACAGACAGCACGATCAGCGCCGGGAGCAGCGTGCATGTGAGGATGATTATAGTGTGCATCACTCCCGACCGGTCGGCCGCCGGGATCACGCCGCGTATCCACACGATCGCCACATCCATGTCCACCATCGTGTCGTAGACATACAGCTTCTCGCCGCCGGCGGTCACTTCCCGTATCACGTTAGCTTCAAGCGGCAGGCTGATCTCCCATTCATCGCGCTGAGCGCCGTACAGCAGCTCTCCGTCCTCGCCGTAAAAGACGCAGTATACGCCGCGCTTATAGCTGTCAAGATCGTCCCACTCGAATCTGCCGTGTTCAAACTCCATCTTGTCGGCATTTCTCAGCACGACCTTGACGAGCCTGCCCGCCGGATCGTCCGTGATGCTCGCGCCGTTTATCACCAGCACAAAAACGAGCACCATCGCCGCCAGCAGCAGCACCATCAGCGTGAACCACAGCGTGACTCTAAGCTTTGCAGACATGCCCCGTCAGCCCTCCTTCAGCACCCACCCGGTGCCCCAAACGGTATGGATGAGCTTTTTGTCAAAGCCGGTGTCCATCTTTTTTCGGAGATAGCCGACATATACATCCACCACGTTTGTGCCGCCCTCGTAGTCATAGTTCCAGAGATTGTTCTCTATCATCTCGCGGGAGAGCACGACGCCGCGGTTCCGCACCATGTACTCCAGAAGCGAAAACTCCTTCTGCGTGAGCTCTATATTCTTCCCCGCGCGCACGACGGTCTTTGCCGCCGTATCGAGCGTGAGATTGGCTATCGTATATATGTTGGAGCGGTTGCCGGTATATTTGCGCGTCATAACGTGCACGACGGCCAGCAGCTCCTGAAAATCAAAGGGCTTTGTAAGATAATAGTCCCCGCCGCTCTCAAGTCCCTCCACCTTGTCCGCCACGCTGTCGCGCGCCGTAAGGAAGAGCACCGGCGTCGTATCGCCGCGGCGGCGCAGACGGCGCACGAGCTCCAGCCCGTCAAGCTTCGGAAGCATAATGTCCAATATCATCACATCATACTTCGCGCTGAGAGCATACTCGAGCGCGTCGGCTCCGTTGAAGCAGCTGTCCACGCTGTAGCCCTCGTCCTCCATCTCCTCGGATATTATTCTGTTGAGGTGCTTTTCGTCCTCTACTACAAGTATTCTCACAGCCATCCCCTCCTGTTTGCCATCTGATGGTACTGATAAAAACTAAAGATTTAATTAATGCTTTTCTTAGAATATGATATTATGATTTGGCCGTAAAGTAAAGAACAAAAGCAAAGGAGAACACTATGAACAAGACTCTCAAAACCGTACTCATAGCTTTTACCGTGCTGATACTGATAGGTCTGTGCATCGGCGGCTACTTCATCTGGCGGCACCAGACCACCTACATCGGGCATAATGCGGCGGAGGACATAGCCGTTGCCGACAGCGGCGTAAATGTCACCGAGATAAAGGATATAGACGCCGACTTCAAACATAACCGCTACTCCGCATGGTATGAAGTCGAGATAGATACCCACGGCATGGAGTATGAATACGACATAGACGCCAGGACCGGCGAAATACTCAGCCGCGCCAGCAAAGCCGACAGATAACAAAGCCTTTCATTATTTACGCTTCCATCCCCCCTGTTAAATTTTATCCCCCCTCCCGCGCAAAGCTCCCCCGGACTTTCGTCCGGGGGAGCTTTACTGTATATCATTAATATTTAATATTACATTCTGCTGAGGAACTGCCTTGTGCGCTCCTCCTGCGGGTTTTTGAATATCTGCTCCGGCGTGCCCTGCTCGACGATATTGCCGCCGTCCATGAACAGCACGCGGTCGGACACGGCCTCGGCAAAGCTCATCTCGTGCGTCACTATCACCATCGTCATCTTCTCGCTCGCAAGCTGCCTGATAACGCCGAGCACCTCTCCGGTCAGCTCGGGGTCGAGCGCCGAGGTAGGCTCATCGAAAAAGAGCACCTCGGGCGTGAGCGCAAGGGCGCGGGCTATCGCAACGCGCTGCTGCTGGCCGCCGGAGAGCTGGTGCGGATAGAAGCCCAGCTTATCCCCCAGACCGACGCGGCGCAGAAGCTCCTCGCTTTTGGCCTCTATCTGTCCGTTTATCTCCTTCCTGTGCGCGCGGTAATCCGGCCTGCTCTTCGCCTGAAGCTTCGGCGCGAGCGCAACATTTTCAAGCGCGGTGTACTGCGGGAAGAGATTGAAGCTCTGGAACACGAGGCCGAAGTGCAGGCGGTTGCGGCGTATCTGCTCCTCGGTGAGATTATGCCTCTCGGAGCTGAAAAGTATATCGTCCCCGACCTTTATCTGACCTGAATCTGGCATTTCAAGAAAGTTCATGCAGCGCAGAAGCGTCGTCTTTCCACCGCCGGAGGCGCCGATGACGGAGAGCGTCTCTCCGCGCTCCATGGAAAAACTGATGCCCTTGAGGACTTCGAGCTCGTCAAAGCTCTTGTGCAGATCTTTTACTTCAAGCAAAGCCATGTCTCGCCCCTCCTCAAACCTTGAAATAGCCCAGCTTCTTCTCAAGCCTGCCAAGCAGCAGCGTGAGTATGCCGCTGAATGCCAGATAGTACACGCCCGTGAAGAACAGCGGCCAGATGATACCGGCAGACTTGATGAACGCCTGCCCATTCCACATGACCTCATATACCGCTATCACGCGCACAAGGGAGGTGTCCTTTACAAGCGTGATTATCTCGTTGCCCATAGGCGGGACGATGCGCTTTATGACCTGCATCAGCGTGACCTTGAAAAATATCTGCGTGTTGGTCATGCCGAGCACCTGTCCGGCCTCGCGCTGCCCTCTCGGGACGCCCTCGATGCCGCCGCGGAATATCTCCGAAAAATAGCAGGCATAGTTGAAGATGAACGCGACCATCGCCGCGATAAAGCGACCGTTCGCGCCGCTGCCCCACCAGTTGTTGCCCAGAATTATGCCGGGGCCGTAATAAATGATAAGGAGCTGGAGCATCAGCGGCGTGCCTCGGATTATCCAGACTATGACCTTTATTAAATAATTCAGCGGTTTGAAGCGGCTCATCGAACCGAGAGAGATGATAAGCCCCAGCGGGATAGCGCCGAACAGCGTCAGCGCGAATATCTCAAGCGATTTGAGAAAGCCGAGGGACAGGGAGGCTAGAACAGTCTGGAACATGGCGGACCTCTTTATGTGATAAGATGTTTTTCAGACAGCGCCGGCTGTGTACTGCCCAGCGCCGCATCAACGGCCAAAGCAGAGAGGGTACGTCCCCTCTCCGCTTTAGCAGAGTGTTTTAATAATACACTACAGTGGCTTATTTTGCAATAATGGATTCCTGCACGCCGTAGGTCTTTGCGATATCAAGCATGCTGCCGTCATCGTAGCTGGCCTTGAAGAAGCTGTTGAGCGCCTCGGCAAGGTCGCTGCCGGTGCGGAAGCCGACGCCGTACTCTTCGCTGGTGAGCTCAACGGTGTAGGTCAGGTCGGGGTAGCTGGTGCCCTCGCCGATCATCGCGCCGGCCATCAGAAGGTCTATGACGCATGCGTCCGCAGTGCCTGCCTTGACCTCCATCAGGGCTGCGGCCTGGCTCTGGACTGCGACGGGCTCAATGCCGAGCTCCTTGACTGCGGCCTCGCCTGCGGAACCCGCCTCAACTGCGAATGCGAGCTCAGAGAGACTGTCTGCGGTCTGGTACTTGTCGGCGACGTCAGCCTTTACGACTACGACCTGAGCATTGTTGCAGTATGCCTCGGAGCAGGCCATGGAGTTGAGAACTTCCGGAGTGAGGGTCATGCCGTTCCAGACGCAGTCGATGCTCTTGTTGTTGAGCTCAAGGATCTTGTTGTCCCAGTCGATCTCAACGAACTCTGCCTCAACGCCGAGAGACTTTGCAAAGGCCTTTGCCATATCAGCGTCAAAGCCGATCCACTCACCGGAATCGTTTTTGTAGTCCATCGGCTCAAAATCGGTAATGCCGACGATCAGAGTGCCCTTGCCCTGAACATAGGCCACATCGCTGTCTGCCGCCGTATCTGCGGCTGGAGCTTCGGCAGCTGCACCGTCTGCGGGAGCCTCGGTCGCTGCGGGAGCGCTTGCGGTGCTGCCGCATGCGCACAGGGCGAACACCATTGCCAGAGCGAGAAGCATTGAAATTATCTTTTTCATGTTATTGTCCTCCATAGGTCTTTTAGTTGTTTTTATCAGTTAGCTTGTTAGTACGCTGCTATAATATCACATTAGTGAAATAAAGCAAGTGTTATTTTTGATTTTGCTGTGCGATTTTTGCACAGCTGTCCCGGCAAAAATATTGCGCCTGCCTATTTAATTCCTACTAATTTTATGGTAAATTATCGTTGTAGGAATTATGAAGCCGAAAACGCAGAGACTATGCGGTGACGCTTTATGGATGACAAGGAGGGTCTCTTCTTTGAATGTAACAAGTAAAGGGCGCTACGCCCTGCGTGTCATGCTGGATCTGGCACAGCATCCGGAGGACGGTTTTGTATCGCTGAAAACAATAGCCGACCGGCAGCGCGTTTCGATGAAATACCTTGAGATGATCGTCAGCAGCCTTAAAAAGGCCGGACTCGTGGAGAGCACCCGCGGCAAGGAGGGCGGCTATATGCTCAGCCGCGCGCCGTCGGAATACCGCGTGGGCGATATACTCCGGTGCATCGAGGACAATCTCGCGCCGGTATCCTGCATCAAAAGCGGCAGCGTGTACTGTGAACGCGCCGCCGAGTGCATGACCGTCCCCATGTGGATGGAGCTTGACGAGATAATAAACGAATATCTCGACACCGTGAGCCTTGAGGATCTGCTCACGGGCGAGCGATGGAAAAAAGCATAAAAGATTAAAAAAATAATTATACAGTGCAGAGGCACAGAAAGGAACGAGAAATGTTCGTATACGCAGATAACGCAGCGACCACCAGCGTCAGCAAGACCGCGCTCGATGCGATGATGCCATATCTCACCGAGCTTTACGGCAATCCCTCCAGTCTCTATGCCTTCGCCCAAAAGGCCACCGAGGCGCTTACGGAGGCGCGCACGGTCATCGCCGGGTGCATCAACGCCAGCCCAAAGGAGATATATTTCACCTCCGGCGGCAGCGAGGCCGACAATCAAGCAATAATCTCAGCCGCCAGACTTGGTGCAAAAAAGGGCAAAAAGCACATTATCTCCACCGCATTCGAGCATCACGCCGTACTCCACACGCTCAAAAGCCTTGAGAAAGAGGGCTATGACGTCACTCTTCTCGACGTTCACGCCGGCGGCGTGATAACGACCGGCGACGTTGCAGGCGCGCTGAGAGACGACACCTGCCTTGTGACGGTGATGTTCGCCAACAACGAGATCGGCACCGTTCAGCCTATTGCGGAAATCGGCGCGCTGTGCCGTGAAAAAGGCGTGCTTTTCCACACCGACGCCGTGCAGGCCGCGGGGCATATGCCCATAGATGTCTGCGCCATGAACATAGACATGCTCTCCATGTCCGGCCACAAATTCCACGCGCCGAAGGGCGTTGGCGTGCTGTACGCGAAAAAGGGCGTGCCGCTCGTCAGCATCATCGAGGGCGGGGCCCAGGAGCGCGGCAAGCGCGCCGGTACGGAAAACGTCGCAGGTATCGCGGCAATGGCCGCGGCGCTCAAGGAGTCATGCGAGAATATGGCCGCCAACACCGAAAAGATCACCGCCATGCGCGACAAGCTCTTCACAGAGCTTTCAAAGATCCCGCACAGCCGGATCAACGGCAGCCTCGAGCACCACGTTCCCGGCACGGTGAACATGTGTTTTGAGGGCATTGAGGGCGAGGCTCTGCTGCTTATGCTGGACATGAACGGCATATGCGCATCCTCGGGCTCCGCCTGCACCTCCGGCTCTCTTGACCCGAGCCATGTCCTGCTTGCGCTCGGCCTGCCGCATGAGATCGCGCACGGTTCGCTGCGTCTCTCCATCGGTGAATACAACACTATGGAGGAAATAGACCACATCATTGAGACCGTCCCCAGAGTCGTGGAATATCTGCGCAACATGTCCCCGGTATGGGACGCGCTTGAAAAGGGCGAACGGCCGCATCTCATATAAATACGGAAAGCTACGCTTCAAATACTACCGATACTACTGAAAAAGGAGACAACGATAATGGCACTTTACAGCGACAAGGTCATGGATCATTTTCAGCACCCCCGCAATGTCGGCAAGCTTGATGACGCCGACGGCATCGGTGAAGTCGGCAACGCAAAATGCGGCGATATAATGCGCATGTATATCAAGGTCGACGAAGGCATCATCACCGACTGCAAATTCAACACCTTCGGCTGCGGCAGCGCGATAGCCACCAGCTCCATGGCGACAGAGCTCATCAAGGGCAAGTCCGTCAAGGAGGCGCTGACGCTGTCGAATCAGGCCGTCGTCGACGCGCTTGACGGCCTGCCCCCTCAGAAGATCCACTGCTCCGTACTCGCCGAAGAGGCTGTGCGCGCCGCCATCAAGGACTATTATGACAAAAACGGCATCGCCTACGACCCCAGGGAGCTTGAGATACACGACTGCGAGCACTGCCACTGAACCGGTTTTTTTCGAGCATATTGATTTGCGCCTCTCCTGACGGAGAGGCTTTTTTAATTTTTTTCACACAGGGCCTTGACAAATCCGTGTCGCCGTGTTATTGTACTAATCGCTTAATACAATAACACATAGGAGGTGTATTATGGAGTGGCAGTTTGACAACAGCATGCCGATCTATACGCAGCTCATAAACAAGATAGAACTTGCGATAGTTTCCGGCGAATATGTACGCGGGCAGCGGCTCCCCGCGGTGCGCGACCTTGCATCGGAGGCCGGCGTGAATCCCAACACGCTTCAGCGCGCCTTTCAGGAGCTTGAGCGGCTGGGCCTTGTGTACACGCAGAGAAGCAACGGACGTTTTGTGACGGAGGACATGACAGTGATAGAAAAAACCAAGCAGACGCTGGCGCAGGAGAGCATACGTTCATTTATGGACTCTATGCGCCGCATAGGCTTCAGCAGAGAAGAGATCATAAAGCTGCTGGAAAGCAGCGAAAAGGAGGAAAAAGAAAATGGCGGCAGCATTTGAATGTGTAAGCCTCTCAAAGAGCTTCGGCAGCGTCCGCGCTCTGGAGAACGTGAATATCCAGCTCCAGCCCGGCCGTGTTGTCGGACTTCTGGGACCGAACGGCAGCGGCAAGACGACTCTCATCAAGCTTGCAAACGGCCTGCTCACACCGAGCGAGGGGCAGATCCTCATATACGGGCAGAGACCCGGCCCCGCGACAAAAGCGCTGGTGAGCTATCTGCCGGATAAGCTCCACCTGCCTGAATGGATGAGCGCAGAGCAGCTCATAAATATGTACGCCGACTTCTACGCTGACTTTGACCGTGAAAAAGCCGGTGAAATGCTGGCGCGTCTCGATCTCAGCAGCAGGAAGAAGCTCTCGCAGATGTCAAAGGGTACAAAAGAAAAGGTGCAGCTCATCCTGACCATGAGCCGCAAGGCAAAGCTGTATCTGCTCGACGAGCCGATCGGCGGCGTCGACCCGGCAACACGCGATTATATTCTCGACACTATCATAAGAAACTATGACCCCGACGCCGTGGTCATGATCTCAACGCATCTCATAAGCGACGTGGAAAACGTGCTCGACGAGGTCATATTTGTCAATCAGGGAAAGATCCTGCTTCAATCCGGCGTGGATGAGATAAGAGAGAAGCATGGGAAGAGCGTCGACGCGCTCTTCAGGGAGGTATTCAAATGCTAGGAAAACTCATAAAATACGAATTCAAGGCCACGGGCCGCACTATGCTGCCGCTGATCGCGGCGGTGCTGGTGCTGGCAGCGCTCTCCGGCATGTCCGTCATACTGCTTGACCGCGAAACTTCCTACGGTATTCTTCAGGCCATATTCGTTCTGATACTTATAGCGTTTTTCGCCTGCATCTTCGCGCTTGGCGTGATGGCGCTCGTGATGATGATAGAGCGCTTTTACAAAAACCTTCTCGGCAGCGAGGGCTATCTGATGTTCACCCTGCCCGTGAGCGTGGATGCGCTCGTGTGGTCAAAGCTCATCGTGTCCTTTATATGGTTCCTCGTCACCGCCGCGGTAAGCGTGCTCGCGGTGCTGATACTCATGGCCATCAGCGCGTCCCATGCTTTCACCATCGACGAGTTCAGCTTCATCTGGCAGAGAATATGCGAGATTGCCAGCAGCATCGGCGCCGGCAACATCACCGGCTTTGTCGTTGAAGTCATTGCGGCTTTATTCCTCTACTCCGTCTCTACCTGCCTGCATTTCTACTTTGCCATGGCGATAGGTCAGAGCTTTGCCAACCACAAGGTAATGTGGAGCATCATATTCTACTTTGTCATAAGCGTCGCCGTCTTCGCTCTGACCGGCTTTGCCGGCACCGTTGCAAATGACATCGGCATTTTCGATGCGCTCAACGCTGCGGCCGAAAGCATGCGCGTAAGGAGCGATCCCATCCCGATAATGCACGTTCTCCTGACCGCCAACGCGATCATTGCCGCGCTGCTCTCCGCGCTCTACTACTTCCCCACCGTGGCGCTGCTGAAGAAAAAGCTCAACCTCGCATAAAACCCGCAACAGCTTTAAATGCCTCCGGCCGGAACCGGAGGCATTTAAAAAGCATTTTTAGCTTACATCTTTATACATTATTACATTTATTGTGTTATTCGCATCGTTTCAGGAGGATCAAATGAAGATCATAAGGAAAATATTCAAGGTACTCGGGCTACTGCTACTGTCGGCCGTGCTGCTCATTGCAGCGGCGGACGCGGCATGGATATACGTCCCGCAGATAAAGGCTGCCGGAAAGTCCGGCGACGTTGACGCATACGCGCGCAGCACCGGCGACATCACGGTACCGGGCAGCCCGGAGATAATCGCGCTCGGCGAGGCGTCGCACGGCAACGCGGACTTTCAGACGCTGCGGCTCACCGTGCTCAGGCAGCTCGTTGAAAATAACGGCGTGCGCGCCTTTGCGCTTGAGGCCGATTTCAGCGAGGCCATGATAGTCGACCGCTATATCCTCGGCGGCGAAGGTACGGCAGAGGACGCCGTCAGCGCGCTCTCGTTCACGATATATCATACCGTCCAGATGGCGGAGCTTGTGCAGTGGATGCGCGAATACAATGACGCGGCTCCCGATGACGGCAAGCTCTCATTCTACGGCTTTGACATGCAGAATCCGTTGAGCGGCCTGCGTCTGCTCAGTGAGTTCTGCGCGGAAAACTCCGTGCTCGACGATCAGGATGCAGCGGATAAGCTTGCCGCTCTCGCCGCAGACGGCGCGGATTTTTCCGCATTGTGCGAGAGCTCTGCTTTCGGCATCGTGCACTCCGTGCGTGACGAGCTTGCGGATAATTCCGCGCAATACGAAAACGGCAGCGACCGCGCCCGCATCCTGCGTGCGGCCGACTGCATCCTGCAGGCAGCCGCGCTTGCGCAGGCCCACGCTGGGGACGACTACATAAAATACAACAATATCCGCGACGGCTTCATGGCGGAAAACGTGCAGTGGATACTGGAGCATGAGCATAGCCTTGGCCGTGCGGCGATAATGATCTCCGGTCACAACGGGCATGTCGCGGCAAAGGCCCCGTACTACACGCCGATGGGCGCACAGCTGAAAACTCAGTATGCGGACAAATACTTCATCATAGGCACGGACTATTTCAAGACCGTCTGCAACATCAACAGCTCCGACGGCTCGGGCCGCGGCGATCACAGCTTCTGCTCCGCCGACCCGCTCGCCGCGCATGCGAAGCGTCTGGGCGGAAGCTATTATCTCAGCTTCGCCGATGTTCCCGCAGACAGCGAGACATATTCCGCTCTGCACAGCCCGATGACCATGGGCAGCCTCGGCGAGGGCTACAGCTTCCTTATGAAGCTCATCCCTACCTCCCACAGGGTACAGGACGTCCCCGCTGAGCTCTACGACGCAATGATCTTCGTATACAAAGCCTCGCCTATCGATCTTCTGGCATAGAAGATAATTTTACGGCCGGCTCAGGCCTTTTACCTGTCCTCGTCCTCGTAATACCGACGCCTGCGCGCAGCCTGACGGCGGCGCCGGGCGCGGTTCTGTCTCGCCGCCGAAGCTATCATCAGCAGCACCACGACAGCCGCAGCGCCTATGCCGGCATAGAGTATCCATTTCCCGCTGTCGGCCGGCTTTTCGTATTCGACTGTGCGCGTCGCCTTATAATCGCACACGCTGCACACGCCTTTTTCCTCGCCGGACTCCTTCTTCGTCGCCTTCTTTGTCTCGACCCAGGTCATCGTGTGCTCCGCCGAGTCCGCTTTTTCGCCGCAGATGCTGCACTCGTGCCAGTGCTCACCGGCGTCGAACTTCCACTCTCGGCCATAGCTGTGCTCATGGTCAGTATCTGCCGTCTGCACATCGCCGGACGGGGACGGGGTCGGCGTCGGACTGGGCGCAGGCGTCGGGCTTGGGCTGGGCGTAGGCGTCGGAGAGGCGGACTTTACATAGAGATAGGCCGCATTCGTCTCCTTCGAGCCGCCTGTGCCGGAGAAAGTGCAGTATATCCTGCTGTTGTCAAGCGCCGCGGGGACATTGCGCAGCACTACTTTTCCATAGGTCTCGCTGTAGGTCAGCCCCGGATAGGCCGCAGCAAGCTCCTCCATCGTGTACTTTTTCCCGTTTGCGTCGATGAGCGTCCACGTGCTCTTGTCCACACCGGTAGCCGTTGCAACAAAAGAGGTCAGCTCGCCCTCCTTGATATTCTCGCTCGTTGGGTGCTTTGTTATCGTCGGTGCCCAGACATCGGGCGCATATACCCGCGTGAGTATCACATAGCGCCCGCCGTCGCCGATCTGGCAGTCTACCGCGGTGTTGTTGAGATAGGCCTGCAGCCCATCCGCAAAGTAGCTCCCGGCATCCGCGTCAAGGCGGATCTGCACCGTGGCATAATCCGTGGTGAAGGTATCTATCGGCTGCCCGGACATATCATACCAGCCTATGCCCGTCAGATAGCAGCCGGCAGTGCTCGTTGCGGCAGTGATCTGCGACGCGCTCATCATTGCAACGGGAGACTGCGACGTCGTCGCAAGCACCTTGGTGATCGGATTATAGCCCTCTAAGGCTTCGGCGCTCGCCGTAACGGGCGCCGCCGCGGAAACGGACGCGAGCATCCCCAATGCCGCGAGTACCGCCGCGAAATACCTTCTCAGTCTTTTCATGTTCGCATCCTCCTTTTTCCGCCGTGTTTTATCGTATATTTGTTAGACTGCGCTTCCGCGCATAATGTTCCTGTAAAAATTATATATTTTCCGCCTGTTCCGGTCAAGCGTTGTTTTTTGCTGATTCTTGACGTACCCGGACTCGGCGGCTATAATAGCATAGTATATTTTAAAAAAGCGGGGAGTAATTCCTTTGATCAGATACGACGCGGGAAAATGTGATATTGCGGTCATCGGTGCAGGACACGCCGGGATCGAAGCGGCGCTCGCTGCGGCGCGGCTCGGGCTTGACACGGTATGCTTCACAGTCAATCTCGACAGCATCGGCAACATGCCCTGCAACCCCGCCATAGGCGGCACGGGCAAGGGCCATCTCGTGCGCGAGCTTGACGCGCTCGGCGGCGAGATGGCGAAGGCTGCCGACAAAGCCTGCATACAGTACCGTATGCTCAATCTCGGCAAGGGTCCTGCGGTGCATTCTCTGCGCGCGCAGGCTGACCGCCGGCGCTATCAGGAGATAATGAAGCACACTCTTGAGCTTCAGGAGAACCTGCGCGTAAAGCAGGCTGAGGTCGTGGATATCGGCGTTGAAAACGGGCATGTCGTCTCGGTGACGACGCATACGGGAGCCGTCTGGTCCTGCCGCGCCGTCGTAATTGCGACCGGTACATATCTCGGCGGCCGCACAATCGTCGGCGAGGTGCTGCGCACCTCCGGTCCCGACGGACTCGCCGCCGCGACGTCTCTCGCGCCGCGCCTGTGCGGGCTCGGTCTCTCCATGCGCCGGTTCAAGACCGGCACGCCGCCCAGAGTGAACGCACGCACCGTGGATTTTTCAAAGATGGAGCTTCAGCCCGGGGATGCGGAGCCTGAGCCCTTCTCGTTTTCCACAGAGCATGTCCCGAACAACTCCGCCGTGTGCTATCTCACGTATACGAACGCGCGTACGCATGAAATAATCCGCGCCAACCTTGACCGCAGCCCGATATACTCCGGCGTTATCGAGGGTATCGGCCCGCGCTACTGTCCGAGTATCGAGACGAAGGTAATGACCTTCGCCGATAAGCCGCGCCACCAGCTTTTTATAGAGCCTATGGGGCTGAACACGGAGGAGCTTTATATTCAGGGCTTCTCGTCCTCCATGCCCGAGGAGGTGCAGATAGAGATGATGCACACGATATCCGGACTTGAGCATGCGGAAATGACGCGCTGCGCCTATGCCATAGAGTATGACTGCGTCGACCCGACGGAGCTGTATGCCACGCTCGAAACGAAGAAGATCGCCGGTCTGTACGGCGCAGGGCAGTTCAACGGCTCCTCCGGTTATGAGGAAGCCGCGGTGCAGGGCTTCGTCGCGGGCGTGAACGCCGCGCTGAAGCTCAAGGGCGAAGAGCCGCTTATTCTCCGCCGCAGCGACGGATATATCGGCACGCTCATCGACGACCTTGTGACCAAGGGCACGAACGAGCCTTACCGCATGATGACCTCGCGCAGTGAATACAGGCTGCTGCACCGGCAGGATAACGCCGACCAGCGCCTTGCGCATATCGGCCGCCGCATCGGCCTCGTCTCCGAGCAGCGCTATCAGGCGGTGCTCGCCAAATACGCCGCGGTGGACGCCGAGCTTGCCCGCCTTGAGCATACTCACATCGCCCCAAGCGCGGAGCTGAACGCAATGCTGACTGCGCGCGGCACAGCGCAGGCAAACAACGGCATATCCCTCGCCGACCTCATCCGCCGTCCGCAGGTCAGCTATGCGGACACCGCGCCGTTTGATCCCGCGCGGCCGCAGCTCAGCCGCGCGATCTGCGCGCAGGTCGAAATAAGGCTGAAATACGACGGCTATATAAAGCGCCAGCTGCGCGAGGTGGAGGAGTTCACAAAGCTTGAGGTTCGCCCGCTCCCTGCGGATATAGATTATGACGACATTCCCGGCCTGCGCATCGAGGCGCGCGAGAAGCTGAAAAAAATACGCCCCGCGAGCTTCGGGCAGGCCGGGCGCATATCCGGCGTGTCCCCGGCGGACGTGTCGGTGCTGATGATATATGTGGAGAGTAAGAACCGATGAAAAAGGTAGTTCTGGGCTTTTCCGGCGGCGTTGATTCCGCCGTGTGTTCCGTGCTTTTAAAAAGAGCCGGATATGAAGTATACGGCCTTTATATGGACAATTCCGATGAAAACGCCCTGAATGACGCCGTGAAAACAGCGGAATATGTCGGCATCCCGCTGGAGGTCGCAGATGTACGCGCGGAGCTTGAGCGGAATGTCTGCTCGCCGTTCACAGAATGCTATCTCCGCGGCGAGACCCCAAACCCCTGCGTGATCTGCAATCCCTCCGTTAAATTCAGGACCCTCTGCGACGCGGCGGACAGGCTCGGCGCTGAATTTGTCGCCACAGGCCACTACGCCCGCAGTGAGAACGGCATGATATTCAAGGGACGTCCGTCCAACGATCAGACCTATATGCTCTGCCGTCTTACGCGCGAGCAGGCAGCGCGCGTCATCTTCCCGCTCGGCATGTACGAAAAGGTGCAGACGCGCGCTATGGCGGAGGAATTCGGACTGCCCGTCGCACACAAGGGCGACAGCATGGAGATCTGCTTTATTCCCGACAAGGATTATATCTCATGGCTTGGCCGCCGCACCGCTCTGCCGGGGCCGGGCGATTTTATATTCCACGGCGAGGTCGTGGGACAGCATGATGGGATATACCGCTACACTGTCGGCCAGCGCCGCCCCGGCATGATCGACGGGCGCAAGGTATATATCTCCCATATAGACGTCGCGTCAAACACGATAGAGCTTGCGCTGTGGGAGGAGCTTTTCAAAACTGAGGTCATCGCACGCAATTTCAACTGGCTGTGTGATGTTCCCGATAGGCCGGTACGCGCAAGCGTGCGCGTTCGGCACACGAAGTGGGAAAACCCGCCCTGCACGGCGTATGTTGACGGCGGAATCGTGCACATAATATGCGACGAGCCGGTGCGCGCCCCGGCAGCGGGGCAGTCCGCCGTTCTTTATGACGGGGACCGGCTGCTCGGCGGCGGGTTTATCGTTCAGGAATAGCACCGCATGAACGCAGACCGCTGCTGCCGGCCGGCGGCGCAAAAAACACGGAGGACTCAGATGAGTTCTCCGTGTTTTTTTATCATTATAATATATGATGCTGCTATTATTATATAGGAATATGAAATCATGCCGCGGGGCTTGGCGTGGGCTCCGCCTCAGCCTCCGATGCGCTGCCGCTGTAGAGCTCGACGAACTCCTCAAGGCAGAGGCCGTTGTCCTCTATATACCTTGCCGCCTCAATGCCGACATAGCGGAAATGGAACGGCTCGTACATAACGCCGGTCACATCCTCCTTGCCGCTCGGAAAGCGGTGGATAAAGCCGTATTCCGCGCAGTGCTCAAGGAGCCATTTATACGTGTCGGTATTTTCGATCTCAGAGTTCTTGATCTCGCGGTAAACGTCCGTTATATCGCAGCTAAGACCGGTCTGGTGCTCACTGCATCCGGCGGGCATCGTGATATAGTGCCCGTTGGAATCCTTGCCGTCGGACACGCCGTTATTCTGGCACACGCGCTGGAAGTTCGCGGCCTGTTCGGAATAGCTGCGGTAGCCGGAGGACAGAAACACCGGCAGTCCCGCATCCTTGCAGCCCTTTGCCATGTCGAGCAGCGCCTGTGCGATGCGCTCATCCACCGGGCAGCGGTTCGCGTTGTATGCAGTCTGTATATCCGTTTCGCTCGCTGTCTGGTTGAGATAGGCAAGCTGCGCCGGTTCATACTGGCCGATCGAATGATCCCCGTTCACAAGGACATATTCCCAGCTTGTAATGTCAATATCAGGCGGAGCGGGCAGGCCGAGCTCGGCAGCCTTTGCCTCCGGAGATCCGGGCTCCGGCGTCGGCTCGGGAGTGACCTCGGGCGTCGGCTCCGGCGTAGATTCCGCCTGCTGTTCCTCAGCCGCCGCCTGCCCGGCCAGATGCGCATATCTGGGGTCATCCTTGAAATATTCCTCCAGACTCATGCCCGAATCGAGCACCGCCTGCACTTCGCTGTATACGAAAGCATGGTCGCTGTCAAAATCGCGTGTTCTTGGCGAGACGTTGAAGCGCATAACGAAATACGCGGCAAAGATCACCAGAAAAATAACACCGAATACTATTCTCAAACCACGGCTGCATTTCATGTGGTAGCCTCCTGCTGTATATAAAACAATTATAAGCCCATTTTTCTGCGCACAGCTGTACACAGTATATTATATAATATCATTTTATATCAGCCGGGTCAACTCCAAATAATACACATGCCAACAAATCCCTTGAAGGCATGCGCGTCTTCTGATATACTGTTATCCGGAACCATCAGTTGAAAACAACACCGGATGAAGAAAGAAGGAATGACTATGAAGCTTACATGGTATGGCCACTCGTGCTTCATGCTCGAGTCGGCAGACGGCAGCATCGTTTTTGACCCCTACTCCCCCGGCAGCGTTCCCGGACTCACACTGCCCCCGCTCACGGCCGACGAAGTAATATGCAGTCACGGCCATGGCGACCACAACTATACTGCCGGCGTGAAGCGCAGCGGCAGGACGACTTCATTCAGTGTCCTCCGTATAGACTGCTTTCACGACGAGGTGCAGGGTCTGAAGCGCGGCAAAAACCGCATCACCGCTGTAGACGCCGAAAATATGCGTGTCGTCCATCTGGGCGACCTCGGCCATATGCTGTCGCCGGAGCAGCTCGAAAAGCTCGGCTCGGTCGACGTGCTGCTGATCCCGGTCGGCGGGTATTACACGATAGACGCCGCACAGGCTCACGCGCTGGCCGGGGCGATAAAGCCGCGCATCACCGTGCCGATGCATTATCGCGGTGCCGGCTTCGGCTATGATGTGATCTCTACGGTCGACGATTTTGCGGCTCTCTCTGAGAATGTGAAGCGGCTTGACGGCAGCGTGCTGGAGATAACCGGCAGCGAGCCGGCAGGAACCATTATACTCCGCTGTCCGGCAGAGCTCTGAATACGATAGGGCAAAGCACCGGCGGCATGGGCTGATTCCATGCCGCCGGTAAATCTTTTTCGCCGCTCTGCTGCCGGACTTCGGAGCATAGTTTCAAATAAATCTGACGTCCCCGGCTCAAATGAGCCGGGGACGCTGTGCTTTATTGCTTTATTCCGGATTATTCGTAGAGGCTCTTGAGCTTCATCAGGTGCTCGTAGCGTGCCTTTGCGTTCTCCTCGGATTCCGCAAACAGAACGTTCGCTCTCTCGGGGAACTCGCGGGTCAGACGGCTGTAGCGCGCCTCGTTCATCAGGAACTCCTGATAGCCGCCAGCGGGCTCCTTGCTGTCGAGCGTGAACTGAGACTGTGCTTCCGGGTTGAAGCGGAAGAGGTTCCAGTAACCGCACTTGACTGCCTTCTCCATCTCTTTCTGGCAGTTCTCCATGCCGCCCTTGATGCTGTGCATCTCGCAGGGAGCGTAGCCGATGATGAGAGACGGGCCGTGGTAAGCCTCTGCCTCGGCGATCGCCTTGAGGGTCTGGACCTTGTTTGCGCCCATTGCGACCTGCGCAACATAAACGTAGCCATAGGTCATTGCGATCTCAGCGAGGGACTTGGACTTGATCTCCTTACCGGCTGCCGCGAACTGTGCGACCTGACCGATATTGGAGGCCTTGGAAGCCTGTCCGCCGGTGTTGGAGTAAACCTCGGTGTTGAACACGAAGATGTTGACGTCTTCGCCGGAGGCAAGGACGTGGTCCACGCCGCCGAAGCCGATGTCGTATGCCCAGCCGTCGCCGCCGAAGATCCACATGGACTTCTTGTTGAGGTAATCCTTCTTGTCGAGGACTGCCTTACCATGCTCGCAGCAGGCGCCCTTCGCCTCAAGCAGGGATACCAGACGCTTTGCCGGCTCCTGGTTGGCGTTGCCGTCGTTGTAGGTGTCGAGGTAATCCTGAGCTGCCTTCTTGATGTTCTCGTCGGAGGCGTTCTGTGCGATGTACTCAACGTCGCCCTTCACGTCGTCACGGATCTTCTTCTGGCCGAGGTATACGCCGAGACCGTGCTCTGCGTTATCCTCGAAGAGGCTGTTGGCCCATGCGGGACCGTGGCCTTCCTTATTGACGGTGTACGGAGAAGTGGCTGCCGGGCCGCCCCAAATGGAGGAGCATCCGGTCGCGTTGGAGATTATCATGTGATCGCCGAACAGCTGAGTTACAAGACGTGCATAGCTGGTCTCGGCGCAGCCTGCGCAGGAGCCGGAGAACTCGAGGTACGGCTGTGCGAACTGGCTGAACTTGACGTTGTCCGCAACGAACATGTCCTTCTTCTCTGCAACGTTTGCGACCATGTAGTCGAAAACTTCCTGCTCTGCCAGCTGGCTCTCCATGGGAACCATCTCTATTGCGTGCACGCCGCACTGGCTGATGCAGACGCCGCAGCCCATGCAGTCGAGCGGGGAGACCGCCATTGCGAACTTGTACTCGCCCTTGCCCTTGCCGACCTTGATGTCTGCCATCTTGGTCTGTGCGGGAGCCTTTGCCGCCTCGTCAGCGGTGAGCGCGAAGGGACGGATGGTGGCATGCGGGCAGACGAATGCGCACTGGTTGCACTGTACGCACTTCTCTGCATCCCACTTCGGGACGGAGACTGCGATGCCGCGCTTCTCATATGCGGATGCGCCGAGCTCGAAGGTGCCGTCTGCGTGATCCACGAAAGCGGATACGGGCAGAGCGTCGCCGTCCATCTTGTCGACAGGATCGAGGATGGAGCGGACCATCTTGACGGTCTTGGGACGGCCGGTCTCTTCAACGGTCTCAACATGATCCTCAGCGGTCTTCCAGGATTCAGGAACCTCTACCTTGACGTATGCGGTGGCGCCGGCGTCAATGGCGGCATAGTTCATGTCGACGATGTCCTGGCCCTTCTTCAGGTAGGAGTGGAGAGCTGCATCCTTCATGTACTTGAGAGCGTCTTCCTCGGGCAGGACCTTTGCCAGAGAGAAGAATGCGGACTGGAGGATGGTGTTGGTGCGCTTGCCCATGCCGATCTTCTTGGCAAGGTCGATCGCGTTTATCATATAAAGCTGGATATTGTTGTTTGCTATGTAGCGCTTGGAAGCCGCGTCGAGGTGGTGCTCCAGCTCTGCGAAATCCCACTGGCAGTTCACAAGGAACACTCCGCCGGGCTTGACGTCGCGGACGATCGGGAAGTGCTTGGTGATGTAGGAAGGAACATGGCATGCGACAAAGTCAGCCTTGTTGATGTAGTACGGGCTCTTGATGGGCTTGTCGCCGAAGCGCAGGTGGCTGATGGTCACGCCGCCGGTCTTCTTGGAGTCGTACTGGAAGTAAGCCTGAACGAACTTGTCGGTGTGGTCGCCGATGATCTTGATGGAGTTCTTGTTTGCACCGACGGTGCCGTCGCCGCCGAGACCCCAGAACTTGCACTCGATGGTGCCGGGAACGGAGGTACTGGGCGCGGGGCCTTCCTCGAGGGAAAGGTTGGTGACGTCGTCGACAATGCCGATGGTGAACTGGCGCTTCATCTCGTCCTTCTTCAGCTCGTTGTAGACAGCGAACACGGAAGCGGGAGGCGTATCCTTGGAACCGAGGCCGTAGCGGCCGCCGATGACCTGAATGTCGTTCCTGCCGGCATTTGCCAGAGCGGTCATGACATCGAGGTAGAGAGGCTCGCCCTGTGCGCCGGGCTCCTTGGTGCGGTCGAGCACCGCGATCTTCTTTGCAGTCGCGGGGATGGCGGCCAGAAGCTTGTCCGGGCAGAACGGACGGAACAGGCGGACCTTGACAAGGCCGACCTTCTCGCCCTGAGCGGTCAGGTAGTCAATGACTTCCTCTGCGACGTCGCAGATGGAGCCCATTGCGATGATGACGCGGTCAGCGTCGGGAGCGCCGTAGTAGTTGAACAGCTGGTAGTCTGTGCCGAGCTTGGCGTTGATCTTGCCCATGTACTCCTCGACTATTGCGGGAACAGCCTCATAGTACTTGTTGGAAGCTTCACGGTTCTGGAAGAAGATATCTCCGTTCTCGTGAGAGCCGCGCATGGTGGGATGCTCGGGGTTGAGGGCGCGCTCGCGGAATGCCTTGACGGCGTCCATGTCGACCATGTCCTTGAGATCCTCGTAATCCCAGACCTGGATCTTCTGCAGCTCGTGAGAGGTGCGGAAGCCGTCGAAGAAATTGAGGAAAGGAACGCGGCCCTTGATAGCCGCAAGATGTGCGACCGGGCTGAGGTCCATTACCTCCTGGACGTTGGACTCTGCGAGCATGGCAAAGCCGGTCTGGCGGCAGGCCATAACGTCGCTGTGGTCACCGAAGATGTTCAGAGTGTGGCTTGCAACTGTACGCGCGGACACGTGGAACACGCCGGGCAGCAGCTCGCCAGCGATCTTGTACATGTTCGGGATCATAAGAAGAAGACCCTGGGACGCGGTGTAGGTGGTGGTCAGGGCGCCTGCGTTGAGAGAGCCGTGGACAGCACCGGCTGCGCCGGATTCTGCCTGCATCTCCTGCACCTTAACGGTGGTGCCGAAGATGTTTTTCCTTCCGGCAGCGGCCCACTGGTCAACATAGTCGGCCATGGGGCTGGAAGGAGTGATCGGGTAGATAGCTGCGACTTCAGTGAATGCGTAGGATACATGGGCGGCTGCATTGTTGCCGTCCATCGTCTTGAAGTGTCTCTGCATGTCTATATTCATCTCCATTAAAAAATTGACTTGCGCTTTGTCCATACAGACATGGTTATATTAACATTAAATTGTCAGATTGTAAACCGTCAGTAAGTATAAATTTATTGTAAAATATCACGAATTTGGGAATACCGGCTTTTGGGTCTGTGAAACGGGAAAAATTGTTGAAATTGCACGCAAAATTCAACCAAATTTGCCTTGAGCTTTTGAAAAGACTGTATTATAATTGATAATCGGCTTTGTATGTGCAGTTCACGTCTTTTTTTGCGGCGCATACCGGGTCAATCTGACTGAAAGGAGCTGTACAGTATGGTGAATATCATAAACAGCAGCGGAAAGATAAGCATAACCGATGAGGTCTTTACAAACCTTGCCGGAGACGCCGCCACGAGCTGTTTCGGCGTCAAGGGTATGGTCACGTGCAGCAAGGAGGGCGGCCCATGGCAGCTTCTGCGCCGCGAATCCATGTCCAAGGGCGTTGTCGCGCACATGAATGACGACGGCACCGTTTCCCTTGAGCTTCACATAGGCGTGGATCACGGAGTCAATATAAGCGCAGTGTCACGCAGCATAATGAATGAAGTCAAATACAAACTCACCAAATCCACGGGTGTTCCGGTAAAAAGCGTGGATGTTTATATAGATACGATTATCGGATAAGCTCCGGAGGTAAGTTGCTTTGAAAGAATATATTGACGCCGCCGCGTTCAAAGAGATGATACTGTGCGCGGATGCGGCGCTCCATGCGAATATACAGCAGATAAACGAGCTCAACGTGTTCCCCGTCCCCGACGGCGACACCGGCACCAACATGTGCCTGACGCTCAACAACGCGGCCAACGAGCTGCGCAAGAAGAATTTCACCGCTATCGACAAGGCCGCGGACTGCGTGGCCTCCGCCCTGCTGCGCGGCGCGCGCGGCAATTCCGGCGTTATCCTGTCCCTTCTGTTCCGCGGCATATCCAAGCGCCTCAAGGGCATCGACACCGCTGGTCCCGTGGAGTTTGCCGGCGCAATGGCCGACGGCGTGGACTCCGCGTACAAGGCGGTCATGAAGCCCGCAGAGGGCACCATACTGACCGTCTCCCGTCTTGCATCCAACGCCGCCGTCGAAGCGGCCGATGCCGGCGCAAGCCTTGAGAACATGTTCGTGTGCGCGATCAAGGCCGGAGAGGAAGCGCTTGAGGACACCATCAATCTCAACCCCGTGCTGAAAAAGGCCGGAGTTGTAGATGCAGGCGGCAAGGGCTACATGACCATACTCGGCGCGATGCTCGCATCTCTGCGGGGCGAGGTAGTTTCCTCCGCGAACGCCGTTGAGGTCAGCGCCCCGGCCGACTCTCCTTTTGATGTTTTCGACACCGAAGAGATAACCTTTGCATTCGACACGGTGTTTATCGTGCGCAAGAACGATCCCGACGTGGATCTTGACCCGTACCGCGCTTTCCTCAACAGCATCGGCGACAGCCTTGTGATCGGCGAGGACGACGAGGCCTTCAAGGTGCATGTGCACACCAACACTCCCGGCGATGCGCTCAACGAGGCGCAGAAGTACGGCACGCTGGAGCTTGCGAAGATCGAGAACATGCGCACGCAGCATGACGACATAGTGGCCGGCCGCAAGGCCCAGACCACCGACGATCTCGAAGCCATCGAGGAGGAGCTTGAAAACGGCGGCAGCGCTGTCGCGGCTCCCGAAAAGGAATTCGGCATCGTCACAGTCTGCGCAGGAGACGGCATGGCCAGTCTCTTCCGTGAGCTCGGCGCCGACGCGATAGTCACCGGCGGGCAGACCATGAATCCCTCTACCGACGACATTCTCCGCGAAATAAACCGCACCCCGGCCTCGACCGTGTTCGTCTTCCCCAACAACAAGAACATCATCATGGCCGCAGAGCAGTGCATACCCATGACCGAGAAGCATGTCGTCGTCATCCCGACAAAGACCGTGCCGCAGGGCGTGACCGCGCTTCTCAACTTCAATCCCGAGGAGTCCGAGCAGGCCGTTATCGACACGATGCTCGAGGCCGTCGGCAATGTCCACACCGCAATGGTCACTTACGCCGCGCGCGATTCCGACTTTGACGGGCATACGATCCACGCGGGCGAATACCTCGCGCTGCTCGACGGCGCGCTGCTCGGCAGCTACACCAATATTAAGACGCTCTTCAAGGAACTGAGCTGGGCGTTTGACGAGTTCTCGCCGGAGTTCATCACCGTGTATTACGGCGCAGACGTACAGGAGGCCGACGCGCAGGATGCCGCAGGCACGATCACCGGCTGCTTCCCCGACGCTGAGGTCAGCGTTGTCAACGGCGGTCAGCCCGTGTACTATTATATGATAAGCGTGGAGTAAGAACCGTATATATAAATATCATCCGGCGAGATGTGAGGCTTCATATCCCGCCGGATTTTATACTGCCTATAATTCCCGTGCTCTGGAGCAGTGCAGCATAACCAACAAATATCGTATGCATTGCTTGTCAAGAACAGACAAAAAGTGCTTCCTGCTCCTCTCTCTATTGACTTGTTCCATCATTTGGATTATACTTTAATCAGTTCTTATACCATACCAAGAACTATTCAGGTTACTATGATAAGGTAGTAAACCGAAGAGCTCTAATGCCTCGCCTCGTGCGGGGCATTATCTCTATCCGCCGAAAAACATTATCATCATTACATTATTGGCATTATAAGTTAAAACAGAAGTGGGAGGTCAAAGATATGCACCAATATGCAATAGGGCTCGATATAGGCATTACTTCGGTCGGCTGGGCGGCTCTTGCACTGGATGCCGACGAAAATCCATGCGGTATACTGGATTTCGGCTCCCGGATATTTACTGCCGCCGAACAGCCAAAAACCGGCGCTTCGCTTGCCGCGCCCAGACGCGAGGCCAGAAGCGCGCGGCGGCGTTTACGCAGACATCGTCACCGTAATGAACGGATACGTAATCTTATAGTCTCGTCAGGACTTCTCAGCAAGGAAGAACTCTCACAGCTGTTTGACGGACAATTATCAGATATATATGCTGTGCGCGTAAAAGCGCTGGATACATCCGTCTCGCGCAGCGAGCTTGCTAGAATAATGCTGCATCTGTCACAACGGCGTGGCTTCCGTTCCAACCGTAAGGGTGAATCAGATCAGGAGGACGGGAAGCTGCTGGCAGCGGTGAACAAAAACAAAGAGCGCATGGGCAAAAACGGCTATCGTACCGCCGGAGAAATGTTCCTAAAAGACCCGCTTTTTGCTGAACACAAGCGCAATAAGGGTGGAAATTATATTGCCACTGTTACTCGTGTGATGGTCGAGGACGAAATTCGCAAAATATTCTCCGCTCAACGCAACTATGGCTCTGAATTTGCCTCTGCCGAGCTCGAAAATGCCTATCTCGAAATACTTCTCAGTCAGCGCTCTTTTGACGAAGGTCCCGGCGGCAACAGTCCTTACGGCGGCAGCCAAATAGAACGAATGGTAGGTCTCTGTACGCTTGAGCCTGACGAACCTCGCGCTGCAAAGGCTTCATATTCATTTGAATACTTCAGCCTGTTGGAAAAAATCAATCATATACGGTTGATCCACGGCGGGGAGAGCACGCCTCTTACTGACGGTCAGCGCAGAACCCTGATAGAGCTCGCACACAAGTCGGACACCCTTAGTTACGCAAAGATCCGCAAAGAGCTCAACATTCCTGCCAATCACACGTTCAATATGATTCGCTATAAGACGGACGTCCCTCCGGAGGAAGTAGAAAAGAAGGAAAAAATCGTCTGCATGAAAGCCTATCATCAGATGCGCAGGGCTGTGGATCGAGTAGCCAAGGGCCGTTTTGCCATGCTGAGCAATGAACAGCGCAATGAGATCGCCAGAGTGTTGTCCCTCTATAAGACCGGCGAGAAAATTGAGCGCGCTCTCACCGAAGCCGGAATAGAACCTTGTGACATTGCCGAACTTGAAACCCTGAGTTTTTCAAAGTTCGGGCACCTTTCCGTAAAAGCCTGTGACAAGCTCATCCCGTTCCTTGAAAAGGGCATGAATTATAACGACGCCTGCACCGCTGCTGGGTATGACTTTCGCGCACATAGTAAGGATGGGCGAACGCTGTACCTTCCTCCGCTTGGAGACGACTGTTATGAGGTTACAAGCCCCGTCGTGCGCCGCGCCATATCGCAGACCATAAAGATCGTCAACGCTATCATTCGCCGCTACGGCCATAGCCCAGTGTATGTAAACATCGAGCTTGCACGCGAAATGGCAAAAGATTTTGCCGAGCGCAGCAAACTGAAAAAGCAAATGGACGACAACCAGAAACAAAACGAGCGCATGATGCAGCAGATACGTGAATACAAGCACGGTGCGCCCACCGGAATCGATCTTGTAAAATTCAAGCTTTTCAGTGAGCAGGGCGGCGTATGTGCATATTCACAGCGTCAGATGTCCCTTGAACGGCTGTTTGAAGACAATTATGCCGAGGTAGATCACATCATCCCATACAGCATAAGCTTCGATGACAGCTACAAGAACAAGGTACTCGTACTTACCGAGGAAAATCGCAACAAGGGCAACCGCCTGCCGATGCAGTATCTTACCGGCAAACGTAAGGACAGTTTCGTCGTTTGGGTAAATGCCTGTGTGCGCGATTACCGTAAACGCAGACTGCTGCTCAAGGAAGCCTATACCGCCGAGGATGAGGCAAACTTCAAGGAACGCAATTTGCAGGATACCAAGACGATGGCGCGCTTCATGTACAACTACATAAACGACAACCTCCAATTCGATCCGTCGTTTACCGGCCGCAAAAAGCGCGTGACCGCAGTAAACGGAGCCGTCACGGCATACATGCGTAAGCGTTGGGGTATCAGCAAGGTGCGCGAAGACGGCGACAGGCACCACGCAGTAGATGCCGTGATAATCGGATGCACAACAGATGGCATGATACAAAGGGTATCTCGCTATGCCTCGTGGCATGAGAAACACTACATGCGCACAGAAAACGGAAGCATCCTCATTGACCCCAACACAGGCGAGATAAAACAGGAGTTTCCATATCCGTGGCCATGGTTCAGGAAAGAGCTTGAAGCCCGGCTCAGCAATGATCCTTCACGCGCAGTGGCGGATCTGAAGCTGCCATTTTATATGGACGATGATGCCCCACACGTCAGGCCGCTGTTCGTATCACGCATGCCAACAAGAAAAGTCACAGGAGCTGCACACAAGGACACTGTGAAAAGTCCCAAAGCTCTGGATGAAGGGTACACTATCGTAAAACGTCCTCTGACCTCACTGAAGCTCGACAGTTCCGGCGAGATTTCAGGATACTACAAGCCTGAAAGCGACCGTTTGCTTTACGGGGCGCTTAAGAAGCAGCTGGCCGAGCACGGAGGTACCGGCGCAAAAGCATTTACCGAACCTTTCCGCAAACCGAAAAGTGACGGAACTCCCGGCCCCATAGTGAACAAGGTTAAGCTTCTCGAAACGACTACGCTGACCGTTCCCGTGCATGATGGCTGCGGTGCTGCCGACAACGATTCAATGGTCCGTATAGATGTGTTTCATATTGAGGGCGACGGATATTATTTCGTCCCGATATATGTCGCCGATACGCTCAGGCCCGAGCTTCCAAGCAAAGCCGTAGTTGCCGCCAAGTCTTATGAGGAATGGAAAGACGTGAAAGATGAGGATTTTATTTTCTCGCTTTATCCTAACGATCTGGTCAAAGTAAAACACCGCAGGGGAATGAAGCTCTCAAAGGTCTTTCCCGAAAGCACTCTGCCCCCCATTCTGGAATGTAAAGAATCCATGTTTTACTATATCAGCTCTTCAATTGCGAATGGTACAGTTCGTTTCATAACAAACGATAACACCTATATAATACAAAGTCTCGGCCTAAAGACACTTGAGAGCATCGAAAAATATACTGTGGATGTGTTAGGCGAATACCACCCGGTAAGGAAGGAAAAAAGGCAGCGTTTTGATATAACGAAAGGCTGAATTATGGCTTTCAGAAATATTATTATCGAAAACCCCGCCCGCATCTCTGTCAAAAACGAACAGCTTGTAATAAGCACCGGCAGCGACCATTCGCTTTCTCCCGAGGACATTTCCTCCATTCTCATAGAGAGCCGCCAATCTACAATAACAACAGCCGCACTGTCCCTTTTGGGGCAGCGCGGCTGCGCGGTTTTTATATGCGACGAAAAGCACATGCCATGTGCCGTGCTTAATTCATACTGCCAGCACAGCCGCCAGCTGCCGATTCTTGAAAGTCAGCTGAACTCCGGAGAAGTACTCAAGAAACGGATGTGGCAGCGCGTTGTTACTGCAAAGATAAATAATCAATCTGAATGTTTGAGAATATGCGGAAAAACAGATGAAGCAAAAGGGCTTTCTGCAATGGCAGACACCGTTCGTTCGGGCGACACCGGAAATGTTGAGGCTGCCGCGGCTGCCCGATACTTTCCCGCTCTCTTCGGTCGCGGTTTTACCCGCAGTCTGGTGACCGGTATAAATTCCGCCCTCAATTATGGTTATGCCATACTCCGTGGCTGTATGGCACGCTATCTTGCAGTATACGGTTTTCTCCCCGCCTATGGGCTGCATCATAAAAGCGAACTCAACAGCTTTAATCTTGCCGATGATATGATGGAACCGTTCCGGCCGGTCATTGATCTCATGGTTTTTTCAATGATCGATGAAGCTGACGATCTCACACCGGATAAAAAGAGGCTTCTTTTTAACTGTCTGAATCTCGATGTCCGTTCCGGCGGTCAACGGCACTCCGTCGCCTATGCAATGGAGCGCACAGTACACAGTCTACAGCGTTCATTCACAACCGGAGAAGCAAAGCTCATTCTTCCGGAGCTTCTTGAACTGAAGCAGCACAGCTATGAATAAATTTATGAGAATAATGGTGTTTTTTGATCTGCCGGTGCAGACAAAACGACAGCGGCGTGAAGCCACACGCTTCCGGAATTTTCTCCTGACAGACGGCTATCACATGATACAGTATTCGGTATACGCCCGTGTCTGCAACGGAGCCGATGCCGTTGAAAAGCACCGGATGCGGATAAAGGACAATCTGCCAGACAACGGATCAATACGGATGCTTGTGATAACCGAAAAGCAATATGAGTCCATTGATATTCTGCTCGGAAATCTCACGCAGGCTGACGACAGTTTTCAATGTGAACAGCTCTCAATTTTCTGAAATTTTTAAAAACAAAACCTGCCCTAACCATTGTAGGGACAGGTTTTGTCTGATAGTCTATTATACCATACCAAGAACTATCAGGGAACTATAACCAGAAGTAGCTCAACTGCTTTCCGAGGGCTATTATACCATACCAAGAACTATCAGGGAACTATAACGCGTGGGACGTTGAAGTCTGGGGCAAAACTATTATACCATACCAAGAACTATCAGGGAACTATAACAACGTAAATCTGGGTGTAGTCGGCGATGTTATTATACCATACCAAGAACTATCAGGGAACTATAACTTGATAATGCCGTTTATAACGTCGTTGCCTATTATACCATACCAAGAACTATCAGGGAACTATAACAACAACGTGGTTTTCTGTGTGGACAACCACATTATACCATACCAAGAACTATCAGGGAACTATAACTCCTCGCCGCGTCATACGGCTACGGCGCTGATTATACCATACCAAGAACTATCAGGGAACTATAACCATTCTTTGTGTCGAAAAGACGTTCCTCTGATTATACCATACCAAGAACTATCAGGGAACTATAACCATAGACTTTTTTGATATTGTGTGGTAATTATTATACCATACCAAGAACTATCAGGGAACTATAACGCGCGCGACGGCATCGTCGACGCGAGCGAGATTATACCATACCAAGAACTATCAGGGAACTATAACAGATCGGCAGCTCCGGCGATGACGCGCAGAATTATACCATACCAAAGGGCAGCAGAAAATCACTATTTTCATTCCCCGCTCTTTTTTTCCAGCGCCTCTATGCGGCGGCGCAGACAGTCGAGCTCGTCGGTCATCGGGTCGCGGACACTGATCTGATCGACCTCGGTCGCATAATCCACCTTCTGTCCGGCTATGCGCACGACCCTTGCCGGGATGCCGACCGCCGTGCTGTCCGGCGGGACCTCGCTGAGCACCACGGAATTTGCCGCAATGCGGCTGTTGTCGCCGACCTTGAACGGCCCCAGCACCTTGGCTCCCGTGCCGATGAGCACATTGTTTCCTATCGTCGGGTGGCGCTTACCGGTGTCCTTGCCGGTACCGCCGAGCGTGACGCCGTGGTACAGCAGGCAGTCGTCCCCTATCTCCGCCGTCTCTCCGATGACGATGCCCATACCGTGGTCGATGACAAGGCGCTTGCCTATCTTCGCGCCGGGGTGGATCTCTATGCCCGTACGGTGACGGCTGGCCTGAGAGATCATGCGGGCGATAAACTTCATGTTGTGCTCGTAAAACCAGTGGGCGCGGCGGTGACTGCGCGTGGCCTTGAGGCCGGGATAGAGGAAATAGACCTCCAGCGGACTTCGCGCCGCGGGATCACGCGCCATATAGGCCTGTATCGTTTCTTTCAGATCCTTAAACATTATATAAAAACTCCCATTTTCAAACATAAAAAAACGCGGCGCATCACGCCGCCGCAGCATAACAAGGCAAGAGCGCTCACAGGCTCTCACTCACAACAGCGACAGCGACATCGTCCGCAACAGATACAACAACACGCTGCACACTTCATCATCACTGCCACCTCATCAATTCCTATACAAATTAAAGGTTTACCCTCTACCTGCATAATACGCGGCAGAGGGAATTTTGTCAATAGCCGTCCGGGGTATTACTTCTTTGGAAAATCCACGACCTTCTTCTGAAGCTTGTGCTTTTTGCCGTCCGGGGTCACAATATAGGTGTTATCCAGCAGCTCTATCGTGCCGCGCCGCCACTCCTCGATATATTCCCTGCGCAGCACTGCGCGCTCTGCGGTCTCCTCCTCGGTCAGCTCGCGCAGCTTTGCGATAGCCGCCAGCTCGTTTATACGGTCAAGCTTTGTCTTTTCCATTCTTATCGCTCCTCTATCGTTCCGAGTTCATCCAGCGTCAGCTCAAAAGCCGGGATGAAATGCTCAAGGAAATATTTCACCTCAGGCAACGGGCTTGCCTCAAGCTGCCTGCGCGTCTGCTTCTCCGCCGCGCTGAACTCGTCGTTCCCCGCGCGGCGCTCCTCGATGCATTTTATATACGCCGAGAGCTTGTCGGCAGCCTTTACTATGTCGTGCACGCGCTCCTGCGTCTCGCCTGTCAAAAGCGGCTCAAACGCGCCGCGCAGCTCATCCGGCAGCGTGTCCAGCAGCTTTGTGCATGCGACGTCCTCCACCTGCTTGTATGCGTCGCGTATATGCTCGTTATGGTATTTTATCGGCGTGGGCAGGTCGCCCGTCAGTATCTCCGAGCAGTCGTGATACAGCGCGACTGCGGCGCACTCGTTCGGGTCACATGGAACGCCGTATACGTCGCGGCGGATGACCGCCAGCGCGTGGGCAATGACGGCGCACATGTGGCTGTGCTCCTGTATGTTCTCCGGCATGGCGTTGCGCATCAGGCTCCAGCGGCCGATATAGCGCATACGCGAGATATAGGCAAAAAAGTTATCGGGCATGATTCTCTCTTTTCTTTCAATAAATATCATATGGATAATACCACGATTGCAGACTCTTTTCAACCGTGGTATTATTATGCCGCATCATATTTCAACTCAAAGGAGCGGCGGCCATGTACAACGGCATAAAGATCATCGATGCGCACACTCACAATGCGCAGCAGTTCGACCCTGAATATTTTGCAGCCTTTCTCGCCCGTACCGGCACGGACGCCGCCTGTGTAAACACGGTTGCGCACAGCCGCTGCATATCGCTCACGCCGCAGGCGCTGGCGCTTAAAGAGCTCTTCCCCGGCCGCTTCTACGTGTTCGGCGGGCTTGATATGAGCGAATATTACCTCCACCCTGAAACGCTCGGCGAGCATATGGCCGCATACGGGCGCAGACTGCTCGAGATGGGCTGCGACGGCATCAAGATGCTCGAGGGGAAGCCGCAGATGCGGAAAATGTACCCCATACCGGACTTTGACGCACCCTGCTGGGAGCCGTTCTGGGCGTGGGCCGAGGAGGCCGGCATACCGTTTATGTGGCACGTAAACGACCCGGAGAATTTCTGGGACCGCGAGCATGCCCCGGCCTTCGCCGTCGCACAGGGCTGGCTGTATGACGGCAGCTATGTCAACAACGAGGCGCAGTACGCACAGGTGCTCAGCGTTCTGGCCCGGCATCCGCGGCTGAAGCTCATCTTCGCGCACTTCTTTTTCATGTCGGCACAGCTGGACCGGCTCGCCGGGATACTTGAGCGCTTCAGCGGCGTCTGCGTCGACCTCACGCCCGGCATCGAGATGTATGAAAACTTCTCTGCCGCCCCCGATGCGTCCCGGGCGTTTTTCGACCGCTTCCACGACCGCATCCTCTACGGCACCGACATCGGCGGGCGCTGCATCCTGATGGGCGAGCACAAGGAGTTCGACGAGGCGGAGAACCTGCGCCGTCCGGAGATCGTGCGGGAATTTCTCACGCTCGACGGCGAAACGGAGATCGCCTCCGACGGGCATTTTCTCATCGGCCGTCCCACGTTCACGATGCGCGGGCTCGGGCTGCGCGGCGACAGGCTCGCAGAGATCCTCGGCACGAATTTCACCCGCGCCGCCGGAACAGCGCCGCGGCCGGTCTGCGGCGGGGCCGTGCTGGCCGAATGTGCGCGGCTGCGGCGGCTCATGCCCGTTCTCGGTGCAAAATTGCCCGGTTTCGTCCCGGAATTCTCCGTTATAGAGTACGCCGAGAAGATTTTTGCAAAAAAAATGAGATAAACTGCGTGCTTTCTGTTGCAATTTTGGCCCGCAGGTGCTAAAATCCAGTTTTGTGTTGAAAAATAAGGACATAATCTTTTTGGAGCTGCCAGACTTTTGATAAACGACGGGCAGTTCCGTTGATAAGGGAGCGAATTCAAATTGGATAAACTCAGAAATGTTGCCATCATCGCCCACGTCGACCACGGCAAGACCACTCTTGTCGATGAGCTGCTCAAGCAGTCGGGCGTATACCGCGAGAATCAGGAGATCGTCGACCGCGTCATGGACTCCAATGACCTTGAGCGCGAGCGCGGTATAACCATCATGGCAAAAAACACCGCCGTATGGTACGGCGACACGAAGATCAATATAGTCGATACTCCGGGTCACGCCGACTTCGGCGGCGAGGTCGAGCGTATACTCAAGATGGTCAACGGCGTCATCCTGCTTGTCGACGCCGCAGAAGGCCCCATGCCCCAGACCCGCTTCGTGCTCAGCCGCGCGCTTGAGCTCGGCCACCGCGTCATCGTCGTCGTCAACAAGATCGACCGCCCGGATGCGCGCATCCACGAGGTCATCGACGAGACGCTGGAGCTTCTGATGGATCTCAATGCCACAGACGAGCAGCTCGACTCCCCCATGCTCTTCTGCTCCGGCAGAAACGGCACCGCCAGCTACTCTCCCGACGTGCCGGGCACCGATCTTGAGCCTCTGTTCAAGACCATTATCGACTACATCCCCGCGCCCGAGATGGACGAGAGCAAGCCGTTCCAGATGCTTGTGAGCAGCATAGACTATAATGAATACGTCGGCCGCATCGCCATCGGCCGTATCGAGCGCGGCCGTATAAAGCAGAATGACGAGATCGAGGTCTGCAACTATCACCGGCCCGACGACGCCCCCACCAAGGCCAAGGCCGTCTCCCTGTACGAGTTCGACGGGCTCAACCGCGTACCCGTGACCGAGGTCGGCGCCGGCAACATCATTGCGATGAGCGGCATCGGCGACGTCACCATAGGCGACACCATATGTGCCCGCGGCTCTGCGGAGCCGCTGCCTTTCGTGAAGATCGGCGCGCCCACTCTGGAGATGACCTTCTCCGTCAACGACAGCCCCTTTGCCGGCCGCGAGGGCAAGTTCGTCACTTCCCGCCAGATCCGTGAACGCCTCATGCGCGAGACGCTGAAGGACGTCTCCCTGCGCGTGACCGACGTGCCTGACAGCACCGACAGCTTCAATGTCGCCGGCCGCGGCGAGATGAGCCTTTCCATTCTTATCGAGACCATGCGCCGCGAGGGCTATGAGTTCCAGATCTCTCCCCCGCGCGTGCTGTATCAGGAGATCGACGGCAAGAGATGCGAGCCTATAGAGCGCGTCGTCGTCGACGTTCCGAGCGAGTACATGGGCGCAGTTATGGAGAAGCTCGGCGCGCGCAAGGGCGAGTTTATAGAGATGACGCCCGTCGGCAACCGTATAAAGCTTGAGTTTCTCATTCCCTCCCGCGGTCTGTTCGGCTACAGGAACGAGTTTTTGACCGACACCAAGGGCGAAGGCATCCTTGCCAGCGTTTTTGAGCGCTACGAACCCTATAAGGGCGACATTTCCCGCCGTTCTACCGGCTCCCTGATCGCATGGGAAACCGGCGAAGCCGTGGCCTACGGCATATGGAACGCACAGGACCGCGGCGCGATGTTCATCACGCCGGGCACCAAGGTCTACGGCGGCATGGTCATCGGCGTCTGCCCGAAGAGCGACGACGTGCCCGTCAATGTCTGCCGCACAAAGCACCTCACCAACACCCGTGCCTCCGGCTCCGACGAGGCGCTGCGCCTTGTCCCGCCCAAGCAGCTGAGCCTTGAGCAGTGCCTTGAGTTCCTCGCCGATGACGAGCTTCTTGAGGTCACTCCGAAGAGCCTGCGCCTGCGCAAGCGTATCCTCGACCATAGTCTGAGGATGAAGAATGTGATGAAAAACAGATAAAATATAACGGCGTCCCGGCTTATCCAGCCGGGACGTTTTCTATCGGCTGCTATGCTATGAGCCGGCCCGTATTGCGCGCGTTAAATTTGGCCGTTCGGCGGTTTTTGATATTGCCACGCAGACACAGTGTGTGTTATTATGCCGGTAGTCCGCAGCCTGGACTATAGTATAAATTTTCTTACGAAAAAGCATAGCGATTATTAAGATAAGGAGGACGGATAATGATAATTCAAAAGCCCGCGATGGCGGGCACACTGGAATCCAGCGACGCGCAGGTAACGGTCGAGCCCGGCACGAACGGCATAGAGCTGGTGCTCAAAAGCAGTGTCATGAATCAGTATGGCCGCCAGATAAAGGAGACCGTGAAGGCCACGCTTGCAGATCTCGGAGTGGAAAACGCTGTCGTTACCGTCATAGATAAGGGCGCGCTCGACTGCACGATAAAAGCCCGCGTGGAGTGCGCGGTATTCCGCAGCTGCGGCGCCGCGGCGGAAAACGTCCCGTGGGGAGGTGCCGTGAAATGATACCACGTCCCAGACCAGAACGCTTCCGCCTGCGCCGGACAATGATGTTCATGAACGCCCAGAAGCCCGGTCTTATAAAAGACGCCTATATATACGGCTGCGACTCCATCATACTCGACCTTGAAGACGCCGTCGCCGAAAACCAGAAGGACGCCGCGCGCTTTTCGCTCTACCACGCGCTGAAAACCATAGACTACGGCGACACGGAGGTCATCGTGCGCATAAACGGGCTCGACACTCCGCACTGGCGTGAAGACATCCGCGTTTCCGTTGCAGGCGGCGCAGACGGAATACGCATCGCGAAGTGTGAGAGCGCGCAGGACATAAGGACCGTTGAAGACGCGGTCGAGGCTGCCGAGCGCGAATTCGGCGTTGAGATTGGCAGGACGCTGCTCATGGCGGCGCTCGAGAGTCCCAAGGGCATACTCAACGCCTACGAGATATGCTCTGCGTCCGAGCGTATGTTCGGCGTGGCGATCTCCGGCGGAGACTTCCGCAAATGCATGCAGACAAAGTTCCAGCCGGACGGCGTGGACATGCTCGCCGCGCGCGGGCAGATGCTGCTCGCCGCACGCGCTGCGGGTATACAGTGCTTTGACACCGTTTTCACCGATCTTGACGACGAAGAGGGCTTCCGTGCAGAGGTATTGCAGAACAAGGCCATGGGCTTTGACGGCAAAAGCCTCATAAATCCCAAGCAGATCCGCCTTGTCCATGAGATATTCGCCCCCACGGAGAAGGAGGTCGCGCAGGCGGAAAAGATCGTGCGCGCATACCGCGAGCAGTCCGACGCGGGAGTGGGCGTGTTCACCGTTGACGGCAAAATGATAGACATCGCATTTATTCCCGGTGCGGAGCGCACGCTCAGGCTCGCACGCGCCTGCGGTATGTACAAAGGAGATCTGGTATGAAAAATTTTGTCGGACGCGATATACCCGATGAGCTTCTTGTCGAAGGCAAGGAGGTATATCAGGGCAAGTATTATATGGACGGCAAGTATATGCAGAAGGCCGCCCCGAGGACGCGCATTTATGAAAAGCCGCAGGAGAGCAAGCTCGTCGCTACCATTGCCGAAGCTCTCCGGCAGTGCGGTGCAAAAAACGGGATGACGTTTTCTTTCCACCACCATCTCAGGAACGGCGATTACGTCACCAACATGGTCATGCAGGCCGCGATCGAAGAGCTTGGACTGGAGGACATCACCATTGCCGCCTCCTCGCTCGGCGAAGCGCACGACCCGATCGCCGGATACATTGAGCTCGGCAAGGTCACGGGCCTGCAGACCTCCGGCATACGCGGCAGAATAGGCGAAGTCGTCTCCGCGGGCAAGCTGAAAACGCCCGCGATCATCCGCAGCCACGGCGGCAGGCCCCGCGCCATTGAGGCGGGCGAGGTGCATATAGATATTGCTTTCGTCGCCGCGCCGACGTCTGACTGCGCCGGCAACTGCCGCGGCACCGGCGGCAAGAGCAACTGCGGCAGTCTCGGCTATGCCATGACAGACGCGAAGTACGCCGACCACGTCGTCGTGGTGACCGACTGTCTCGTGGATTTTCCCAACTATCCCGCCTCCATCGAGGCGATAGATGTCGACGCCGTCGTCGTTGTCGACTCGATAGGCGACCCAAAGAAGATTGCCTCCGCCGCCGCGCGCATCAGTCAGAACCCGCGCGACCTGATGATGGCTGAAAACGTCGCAAGAGTCATCGCCGCCACGCCGTATTTCAAGGACGGCTTCTCGTTCCAGACCGGTGTCGGCGGTCCGTCGCTCGCTGCGAACCTCTTCCTTGAAAAATACATGGATGAGCGCGGCATAAAGATGGGCTGGGCCATAGGCGGCATATGCAGCGTAATGGTCGATCTTCTTAAAAAGGGCAAGGTCGGCAAGGTCATCGACGTGCAGGACTTTGACCTCGAAGCCGTCAACTCCATCAACCGGACTCCCGGTCATTTTGAGATGAGCGCCTCGCAGTACGCGAACCCCGCCAACAAGGGCGCGTTCGTCAACAAGCTCGACTTTGTCGTGCTCGCGGCGCTCGAGATTGACACGGATTTCAACGTCAACGTTCTCACCGGGTCCGACGGCGTGCTGCGCGGCGCGCCCGGCGGGCATCCCGACACCGCCGCGGGCAGCAAATGCTGCATCATTGTCACACCGCTCACCCGCGGCCGAATGGCGACCGTGTGCGAGCATGTCGTCACCGTCACCACCCCCGGCGACTGCGTGGATGTGCTCGTCACAGACTACGGCATCGCCGTCAACCCCGCGCGCGGCGATCTTATAAAGTGCCTTGACGATGCGGGCATCGAGCACGTCAGCATCAAGGCGCTTCAGGAAAAGGCATACTCCCTCGTCGGCACGCCGGACGATCTGGAGTGGGAGGACAAGGTCGTCGCCGTGCTCGAAGCGCGTGACGGCACCATCCTCGACGTCGTCAGAAAGATTAAGCCATATATTTAATACAGCTCTCCATCTTTCAGGGGAGCGGCATGGAGAGGCATTATCTTGGAATACAGTGTAAGCGAGATCAGAAAATGGGACCGGGCCGGAATGGCGCAGTGGGAAAGGCTGCTTCAGGCCGAAGGGCTGCGCCCTGAAGCCGGGCCGGACTATATCTGCGGCGTGTTTGACGGAGACCGGCTCGTAGCTACGGGCTGCTGCTGCCGGACTACGCTGCGCTGCTTCGCCGTTGACAGCGAGTATCAGGGTCAGGGACTTCTGAACACCGTGCTCACACAACTCATGGACTATCAGGCGCAGCATGATATATACCACGTTTTCCTCTACACAAAGCCCGCAAGCGCGCGTTTTTTCGCCGATCTCGGTTTTTATGAGATAGACCGTGCGGAAAACTCGCTCGTATTCATGGAAAACCGCCCTAACGGCTTTGAGCGCTACTGCGCCGGGCTTGAAAAATACCGTGCGGACGGCTCCAGCGCGGCGATAGTCATGAACGCAAATCCTTTCACGCTCGGGCACAGGTACCTCGTCGAGCGCACCGCGGCAATGTATGACCATGTGCACGTGTTCGTCCTCAGCGAGGATGCAAGCCTCGTGCCGTTCGCCGTGCGGTGGCAGCTCGTTCTCAACGGCACGGCGGACATTCCCAATGTCAGCTGCCATGAGACCGGGCCGTATATGATAAGCTCCGCCACCTTCCCCAGCTACTTTCTCCGCGACGAGCGTGAGGCGATCATCCGTCACGTTCAGCTCGACGTACGGCTGTTCATCCGCATCGGCGCAGCTCTCGGGCTAAGTGCGCGCTGTGTCGGCGAAGAGCCGTCGAGCCTTGTCACGGGGATATACAACGACGTGCTTGCCAAATGCCTGCCCGAGGCAGGGATAGCCTGCGTCGTCATCCCGCGCCTTGAGCTGAACGGCATGGCGGTCTCCGCAAGCACCGTCCGCCAGCTCATACACGACGGGCGGCTTGCGGACATACGCCCGCTCGTGCCGCAGTGTACGTGGGATTATTTCAACTCTCCCGAGGCGCAGCCGGTCATTGCCCGCATGATCGGAGAAAACGAAGTGAAACACTATTAGAAGAGGTGACGGAATGGAGCAGATAGAAGTCTCTCTCGCCGCCGTTCTTGCCGCGCGTGAGACGCGCGCGGCGAAGCAGCAGGAGCTTATCTCCCACTTTGCGCGCCCTGTCGTCTCCTATACGCTCAACATCGCAGGCTCTGTTAAGAACGGGCCTGCGTTCCGCCGCTGCTTTGACGAAGGTCTGGCCCGGCTGCACCGTGAACTCAGGTACGCGGGGCTTCCCATACTGCACGAGGAGAACACCGACGCTCCCACCGGCTGCGAGGCGCTTATAGCCGTTGACGGCGATGCCATGCGGATAAAGGCGCTGTGCACCGGGATAGAGGACGAGGACGAGATGGGCCGTCTCTTCGACATGGACGTTATAGACCCTCAGCGCGGAAAGCTCGACCGGTCGGAGCTCGGTCTTGAGCCGCGCCACTGCATCATCTGCGGGGCGAGCGGCAGCGGCTGCGCCTCGCGCCGCCTGCACCCGGTATCCGCGCTGCAAGCAAAGACCGGGCTTCTCATCCGCAGCTTCTTCCAAAGCTCCGACGCGGAGTTCATCGCCTCGCAGGCGGTGCGCGCGCTGCTCTACGAGGTGTGCACCACGCCGAAGCCCGGTCTCGTCGACCGTGCCAATTCCGGCAGTCACCGCGATATGGACATTTTCACGTTCATGACGAGCACCGCCGCGCTCATACCGTATTTTCAGAGCGCCGCTGCCATCGGGCAGGATAACGCCGCGCTCAGCCCGGAGGACTGCTTCGCGCTGCTGCGCCGCGAGGGGCGGAAAGCGGAGGAAGCCATGTTCGCCGCAACGAACGGCGTGAACACCCACAAGGGGGCTATCTTCTCTCTCGGCACGGTGTGCTGCGCCATGGGGCGGCTGTGGACCGTCGCCGGTCTCTGCCGCGACATGCATGCAATACTGGCCGAGTGCTCGCTCCTTGTGCGCCGTCAGGTCATTGAAGACATGGCGCACATGACCGGCTCTACCGCCGGGCAGCGTATATACCGGCAGTACGGTCTCTCCGGCATACGCGGCGAGATGAAAAATGCTCTGCCAAGCGTTGAAAAGCTCGCTCTCCCCGCTCTGCGCGCATCGCTTGCCGCCGGAAAAAGCTTGGAGCAGAGCGGCGTTGATGCATTTCTGGCGCTGCTTGGCGGTGTTGCGGACACGAATATCGTCTCCCGCGGCGGCCCCGGCGCTCTCGAGTGGGCAAATACCCGCGCCCGCGAGCTTGTCTCCCGTGCGGCCGGCGTAGACGAAGTAAGCGGCTTTGATGCAGAAATGATAGAACGTAATCTTTCCCCCGGCGGCTGTGCAGACCTCCTGGCAATAACCTATTTCCTGTACTTCTGCTGCGGCGAAAACAAATAGGCTCCACTCCACAAACAATGGGCATTTTACGGTATACTTCAAAATTGAGAGGAAACAGTCTATGTCTCCAAATGACCGGTTTATAAAAGAAGAAACGGCAGATATATGGGATAAACTCTATAATCAGGCCAAAAAAGAATATCACCCGGAGGATGTGACGCCCTTTATCCATGCGCACAATGTGGTATGCGCGCTGGAAAGTGCGGACGGAACCATATATACAGGCTTTTGCATCGAGGCATGCAGCGGCGTGATGAATCTGTGCGCGGAGCGCGTAGCAGCTCTGAATATGTATGTCAACAGCGGCCAGACGAAGATCAGACGGCTGATTGCCTTTCGGGATGAAGCACCGTCCGGAGGCGGCAGCGGAATGCCCTGCGGTGCCTGCCGCGAGTTTCTGTATCAGCTGAACGAAGAAAACGAAAACATGGAGATCATGGTGAATTACGAAACAAGAGAAACCGTGACTCTGAAAGAATTGATGCCGAATTGGTGGGGGAAAGAACGCTACGCAAGCTCCCGCCCGTGAAAACCGGGGTATTAAAACGGTAGGCGTCAAATACCCTGTCCTCCGCTGCGTCCCGGGCAAACGGTATGACGCTTCTGAACAAATTAAAAGCTGCCTTATGGCAGCTTTTTAAAGGACTTGAGTTAGATGAAACTAATCTGACGTGCGGGATCAGCAGGACATAGTCTCCCCGATACGGAAGAAGTCTCTCACCCAGCGCAGACCGTAAGCATCCATCGGATAACAGGCCTTTATGCGGCCGTCCTCCAGATGAATGATGTCGGTGCAGCACTCGCATATCAGCTCCGGATCGTGCGTAATAATGTAGGCAGTGCGGCCGCTTCGGCGCAGTTGTTTGAGCAGCTGCGCGGTTTGCAGCATGACGCGGCTGAGCTTGAGGCCGCCGTAAGTGCATCGAGGCTGAGCGCGCGAAGCCCCATACGCTTGCGCTCCTCGTTGGGGAGCAGTTCGAACTGCGCGCTTGTGTAGTCGCCGCAGATGCGGCCGCCGCTCATGTAGAGATAGCGGTCTGCGATGCCCCGCAGATAGTATAGCCGGTGCTCGGACAAAACGACCGTTTTGCCGAGAGATTTCAAGTAGGCTATGACCTCCCGCAGATCAAGGATGGCGTCGGCGTCCAGATTGGACGACGGTTCATCCAGCACAAAGACCTGCGGCTCCATCATAAATGCGGACGCGCAGGCGATCTTCTGCTTTTCGCCGCCGGAGAGCTCAAAAATACTGCGATCCAGCAGCTTTTCGAGCTTCAGCGCCGGCACGGTACGTTCCAGCCGCGCAAGAATATCGGCTCTCGGCATCCCGAGGTTTTCACAGCCGAAGGTGATCTCGCTTGTGGTGTCCACATTGAAAAACTGAGAACGCGGGTTCTGAAACACGCTCCCGGCCTGTCTGGCTGTATCCCAAAGCGGCTGGACCGAGACGTTTTTGCCGTCGATCTCCACACTGCCGGACAGCTCGCCTTCAAAATAGTGCGGGATGAGTCCGTTGATAAGACGCGTCAGCGTCGTCTTTCCGCAGCCGCTTTCGCCGCAGAGCACGACGACCTGCCCGCCCGGGATCGACAGGTCGATCTCACGGATACCGCCGCCGGTCTCCGACCGGTAGGTAAAGGTCACGTTGTTGAGCTTTATCATCCAAGCCACCTGCTTCCAAGCGTCAGAGCAAAGCCTGCGGCGCAGATCGCTATCATCAGCACATCCTGCGCATGAAATCCGATCTTGCAGATGTCCGTGCGCCGGACAGGAGCGCCGAGACCGCGCGTCAGCGCGGCGGTGGACAGCTCGTCGCCGATTCTCACGACGGAGATCATCAGCGGGATGAGCCGGTATTCGAGCATTTTTCCCGGATGTTTCCCGCAAAAGCGAATGCCGCGCATACGCATCGCGTCGGAAATGGCGGCGTTCTCCTCACCGATCGTCGGGAAGAAGCGAAAAATAACAGACATCGGAATGATGATCTTTTCCGAGATGTGCATGCGCTTCATAGCGGCGATAAAATCGCTCACCGAGGTGGACGCGATAAAAAAGGAACCCATCATTATACCGGGGGCAAAGCGGGTCATGATGGAGCACACGGCGAGCAGCAGAAAGGCCGGAAGACCGGACATGGCGCAGAGCGCCACGCGCTCAAGCGCAAAAAAGAGCGCATAGAGCACAAGGTATTTCAATGCCGTTTTCCACTTCCCCTCCGTAAGCAGAAGTATGAAAGGCAGAATGCTTAACACGGGCTTGACGATATTCATAACGCCGCTGTTGCCCGTGGAGAGCATCAGCGACGTTACGGTGACAAGCATCAGAAGCTTGGTGCGCGGGTCAAGCAGGAGCCCGCGGCGCCTGACCGCTGCGTTTGGTACGTCCATCAGGCGATACCGGCTTTGACAAAATGCTTTTTAAGGATCGCTTTGCCGATGACGCCGCCCAGCAGTGCGCAGAGGAAGATACCGGCGATAACGAGCACGATGCTCCACATCGGCATGACAGACATGACCCTGTCGGCATACTCTTCGCCGAAGCCGGCGGCAAAGTCCGCGCGGGCCTGATCTGCCATGAAATACATGGGGATGTATGTGCCTACCATCCACAGACTGAACACGCCGTAGCCGAGGAGAGTTTTCTTTGCGCTGCGGTACTCGCCGGACTTCATGATAAGGTCGCCGAGTAAACCGAACACCAGCCCCACCGGCACGCCCCAGAAGCCCATACCAGTAAAGCCCATCAGAAGGCCGGAGAGTACTGCCATGATGGTCACCATGCCGAATTTTTTGACGCGGACAGCGAAGAGCATGAACGGGATGCCCGTAACGAGTGTCCAGAGCGAACCGAGAACGGGCAGGAATATGGGCACAAAGCCGATAGGAATGGCCACACAGCAGCCCAGCACGAAATAGAGCACAGTGAAAAGGCCAATGTTGATGAGGTCTTTTGCCTGTAGTTTGTTGTTCATAATATTACCTCCAGCGTTTGCAGTTAAATATGTTTAACTATGGCGCATTATAACGATTTACCTGCGGGACATCTATAGCCCATTCGACATTTTTAATCCAAAACGGCAGCGAGTTTTGAGAGAAAAGGAAAGTCTGACCATGAATTCTACAGCCGACATTATTGAGCAGTGCCGCTATCTCCCCGGCATTACCGTGCATGAAAGCGGGGCATATACCGACATTCTGCTTGCAAGTGCCGAAGGCAGCGGAAAGATGCGCTTTTTCCGGCCGGTTTTCGGCATCACACCGGCGCTCGTTTCGGTAGCTGCGCCGTCATGGCCCGCGCCGCAGCTCAGCGATAGCGCGCCCGAGGCCAGAGGTCCGCTGATCGTAAACTACTGTCTTCGAGGCCGGTGTGAGCTGGTGCTCAACGACAACCGCAGCGTTTTCCTGACGGCCGGGCATGTTTCGCTGACGGAAAAATTCGCCTGCGGCGAATACGTATACCCGGGCAGGAGCTACGAGGGGATAGAGCTTTTCATTGATACCGAAGCGGCGCAAGACGGCGTTGAGCTGCTGCGTGAGCATTTCAGTGTGGATATTTCCGCTCTGCGGGAGAGATATTGCCCCGGCGGCGAGACATTCATTGCAAAAATGCAGCTGCCGGATACGCTCATCAGCCGTCTTCGCGGCGGCACGGACATGGGGAACGCGGCAGAAGAGACCGCGAGAAGAACAGCGGTGATAGATTTGCTTGCGCTCCTGCAATATGGCAGCGATGCACCAAGGGCGGAACGGCTCACTTACTTCACGAGGTCGCAGGTCGAGATGGCGAAACAGATCGAGGCCGTCGTTTCAAAGGACCTTGCGCGGCAGCATACGGCGCGGGAGTTTGCCGAGCGCTTTTCGGTCAGCGAGAGCAGCGTCAAAAATTATTTTCGCGGCGTGTACGGGCAGAGTATCCTGCAATACGCCGCGCATTGCAGGATGCAGCATGCGGCAGAGCTGCTCGCATCCACGACGCTTCCCGTCATTGAGATCGCGGGCCGGGTCGGGTACGGGAATCAGAGCAAGTTCTCCGCAGCTTTCCGCAAAAAGTTCGGCCTTTCCCCGCGCGAGTATCGAAGGGCACATAAATTGACTGAAAAACAGCGGTCTCAACCATGAGACCGCTGCTTTTCGATGCAGACGTTATGCTTTTGCCGCATGCGCGGCGTTTTGTTGATCGAACAATTTAATAAACATAAGTTCAAGCTGCATGGCAGGCTGAAAAAACAATGAGCATCACGCTGACATAGTACAGCAGAGCAAAGACGATATGGCAACATACGTCAAGCATCATATCTCTCCCACATAATTTTTACTTCTTTTGCAGACAATAAGAATTGAAAATCGTGTCAAAGGAGAAATATATATGAAAGCAACCGGGATAGTCCGCAGGATAGACGATCTGGGCCGCGTGGTCATTCCCAAGGAGATCCGCCGCACCATGCGTATCCGCGAGGGTGACCCGTTACAGACCACATTGACACCGTGGGAGCAGTTCTGCTTCGGCATGCTCGATCTGGCAAAACGCGAGGGGTGGGGATAGTACATAGTGAGTGAAACATGGTGGTCTACCGTGAGTATCCGTAAGGGCTGAAACAGTAGGTAAAAGCGCCGGAAACCGCTGCGCAGCAACGGCTTCCGGCGGTTTTTACTGTGACAATGTGGTCAGTGATGGGGGCGTAAAATCAGCGTTATCTGCGAAAAGATTTAACAGTAAAAGATAATCTTTATCTATTGTGCTTGATTATTCGTCTCCGTTAGCATCTTGAGTATCGTCTTCGATGTCAGGGTCTACTTCTAGACGATTCCCTTTGCTGCGATTACACGATTTGTGCAATAGTTGAGCATTTTCTATTTCTGTCGGACCACCTTGGTCAAATGGTATGATATGATCTACCTCGCAGTCGTCAATGCTCAGTATTTGATTTCCACAGTATTTACAGATATACCCTGGATGGAATAGTTTTTGCTTTATGTCGGGAGAGAAATAACGCTTTTGAGTAGTCGTGCTACCAGAATTACGAATGATACTGTTCAGAATGCTCATTACAGCATCTATGCGAGAATGGAAGCGATTCCCGGCGTTTGTGCCGACGTATACCCAATTTTGATAATCTGTATTTTCGGATTTTAACTTCTCTATAGCAGTTCTAATTTCATCTGCATGCTTCATAATGCTCTTTTTAGGAAAAAGCGAAAAAGGTATCATGATGGAATCATATACTGCACCATTAAATTTTCGACGCTGACCGGAGAAAAATGCGCTTTCGCCCAAAACTGCTTTTACCAAGTCAATTAATGAGTTATAATGCTGTTTAGCGTTTTTAAGAGTTAATTCGTCGTCATATTGGTGAACTTCCATATAACGATTCATTGTCAATTTGAATGTACCGGTCAATTGCATATCCCGAAGTGCAAAGTAGCGAAGAATTCGCTCTTCATAAGAGTATCGGGTGTTCTCATCGTGAAACAACATGGGGAGTGCGGTGTTAGTTTGGGCAATTTCTTTTAGCATCTCGTTAAAGCTACCACGATATAAGCAATTTCGTACTTCCTGATCCTTTAGTTTCACTGCACCCAGATTCAACCGGGAGAAGATCTCATATTTTAGGTGTTCAGAATCTTTTTCAATACAAACAATAGAAAGGGTCTGATAATTAAGACGACGTTGCAGATCCTTATCTAGCTGCTTAAAGTACAGACCATTAAGGCTTTTTAGTCTTTTCAGTTTAGTTAGCGGGAACTCGTTCTTTAAATACCGTACAAATGATGTGATTCGTTGCTGGCCGTCAATGACAGAATAGACGCTATCTTCCTCTTCTGCAAGGTAAATTACAGGAATGGGAATACCAATAAGAACCGATTCAATAAGGCAAGAGGCACGTTTATCATCATATACATATTTGCGCTGATAATCGGGGTCCGTAATTATATCATTAGCATCAACTGAGTTTTTAAGCTCCTGGAGAGACAGATTCATCGCTCTGGTGTGTACTTTTACTCGATTAATTTCATCATTTTGCATGAGAATTCACCGCCACTTCTTTATTTATAAGGCTTATCTTGCGTTTGCTTTATTTTCCGCAACTATTATACAAAAGAATATCTAAAAAATCAATAATTGGGAAATTTTAGCATCTTGCACGTATGCAGTTTTTTTCTGCTTCTGCTAGCCCAGCGCCGGAAATTTGTTGCAATCGAGGATTTAATACGGTAGCCGAGGGAGATGATCATGTCCAGATTATAATATATCGTATTATATTTTTTCCCGTCAGCGGCAGTTGTTCGGAATTTCCGAACAACTGCATTTTCTTCAAGCTCGCCCTCTTCAAATATATGCTTGATATGCTCACTGACGTTTGACTTGCTCGTCTGATAAAGCTGCACCAATTGCGCCTGCGTCAGCCAGACAGTTTCATCCTCCATCTTTACATCGATATGCGTTGACCCATCATCAGTCTGGTAAATAATGATCTCGCCGTTATTATCCATTCAGTCTTTCCTCCATCTCTGCCCAAACTCCCCTGCTCCTGATATGATTTTATTTTAATCTGACCGCGTGCGCCCGTCAAGGCAATTATACACTACAATTGGTTTTTAACTTAAACTTGCGGCTCGACCGGCAGCCGGTGCGCTGCGTACCGCCCGCCCGGTTTAGAATCCGACAAATATGATAAAAATTCCTATCGAGAGGAGATGGTCTATGATTGGAGATAAGCATAAACGACGAGCGCAGAACGGTCGAAGTCTGGCTCTCGAACGAAGAGAAAAGCAATCACACCGTGCGTCAGCGTCTCAAGCCGCTGTACGCAGAGTATGCGGGGAAGAAATACACCGTCGCTGTGTTCATGTCCGGCAGTCAGGACTTATACTCTCTGACAAGCGATCTGCTCTGCTATAACAGAAAGCGCATCGCGGAGCTCGAAGTGGAGCACGAAAAGGACTAGGAACAGGGCATGGTAATGTAAACGGACGACTATTATAAGCCGTCCTTTTATTCTTTTCTATTGCTTTTCAGAAGCTCGTGTGATACAATATTATCTGCAAATGCATGATTACAGATATATATAGTTGTAAGAAAGGAGTGCACCGCATGAGCAACGAGATCGCGAATCGCGGTGAAGTGCTGCTGTACAGCGACGAGAGCGGCAAGGAATACATCAGCGTCGTGTTCAAGGATGAGACGTTCTGGCTGACGCAGAGCGGTATGGCAGAGCTGTTTGCCTGCACCGCGGATAACATTTCTCTGCACCTCAAAAACATCTACGCCGATGGCGAATTGACCCCTGAGGCAACTACCGAGAAATTCTCGGTAGTTCGCAAAGAAGGCTCCCGCGAGGTCACGCGCACGATAGACCACTACAACCTTGACGCCATCATCGCCGTCGGCTACCGCGTGAACTCCAAAAAGGCCACGCGCTTCCGCCAGTGGGCGACAAAGGCGCTGCGAGAGTACATCCAAAAGGGCTTCGTCATCAACGACGAAATGATGAAAAACGGCCGTCCGTTTGGCAGAGACTATTTCGACGAGCTGCTCGAACGCATCCGCGAGATACGCGCAAGCGAGCGCCGCGCGTATCAGAAGATCGCCGACGTGTTTGAACAGTGCAGCTACGACTACGATAAAAACAGCGAGACGACGAAAGCGTTCTACGCCTTCGTTCAGAACAAGCTGCACTACGCCGTGACCGGCAAGACTGCGGCGGAGCTTATCGCCGAGCGCGCCACGCTCGACAGCCCGACGATGGGACTGACGACGTGGAAAGGCGCGCCTGACGGCAAGATACTCAAGAGTGACACGCTCATCGCGAAAAACTACCTCAACGAGAAAGAGGTCACGCGGCTCAACCGCCTTGTGACCATGTTCATCGACTACGCCGAGCTGATGGCAGAGGACGAGCATCTCATGAGCATGCAGGACTGGCTCAACGAGACTGACCGCTTCCTCACGAACAATCGCCGCCGGGTGCTCAACGGCAAGGGTCACGTCTCGCGCGAAGCGGCGGCGAAGAAAGTCAGCGGCATATACGAGGAGTTCCGCAAAAAGCAGGACGCTGAATACGTCTCCGAGTTCGACCGCGAATTTGAAAAGTATCTCAAGGGTGAAAGCAAATGAGAGAACACTTTGACATTGCCGGGTATTGCCGCATCTCGGTCGACGAGGAGGCGGGGCGCGACAATGTGTCCATCGAAAACCAGAAAGCCATCATACAGGACTATGTGCGCCGCATGTTCCCGGACAGCACGCTCACCTTCTATGAAGACCGCGACCGTTCGGGCTACACCTTCGAGCAGCGCGAGGGCTATCAGGATCTGCGCAGAAAGCTCATGGCGCACAAGTATGATATCCTCGTCGTCAAGGACTTCTCCCGCTTCTCGCGCCGCAACAGCCGCGGACTTGTAGAGCTGGAGGATCTGCGCGACGCGGGGCTTCGCATCATCTCCATCGGCGACGGCATAGACTTTCCGAATGACGACGATTGGGTGAAGATACAGTTCCAGTTCCTCATGAACGAAATGCCCGTCACCGACACAAGCCGCAAGGTGCGCTCGGTCGTGAAGCGCCGTCAGGAGGACGGGCGCTGGATCTGTGCCGCGCCCTACGGCTACATTATAAACAAGCAGCAGGAGTTTGAGGTCATCCCCACCGAGGCGGAGATAGTGCGGAAGATATTCGCGCTCTACATCAGCGGCTGGGGCTATAAGCGCATCGCAAACTACCTCACCGATGAGGGCATACCCACGCCGCGCATGGCGGAGCGCACCCGGCGCGAGGCCGAGGGCGAGACGCCGACGCGCAAAGTGAAGAACGAGTGGGCGATCATCACCGTGCAGGGTATCATCGATAATGATTTTTATATCGGCACTCTGCGTCAGGGCAAGTACACGCGCCGCAAGATAAACGGCGCGGACGTGAAGCAGGACGCAAGCGACCACAAGGTCTTTGAGCATCACCATCAGGAGATAATCGACTACCGCACCTTTGCCACGGCGCGGGCGCTGCGCGAGGAGCGCAGCACCTCGCACTACCGCGGTGTGAAGATAAACGACAATGTCTACTCCGGCTTCCTCTTCTGCGGCGATTGCGGCAGCCCCATGTTCGCCATGAGCCGCCGCGACATCCGCGACGCCTACCGCTGCGGCGAATACCACCGGCGCGGGCGCAAGGCCTGCACGAGCCACCACATCCGCGTCGATAAGCTCGACGAGCTGGTGAAAGACTATGTGCGCAAAGTAAAAGAGAACTCCGCGCATATGCTCGACCGCCTGAACGCCGACCTTGCGCGCGAGACGGAGGACATCGCCGAGACCGAAAAGGCGGCACAGAACCTCACCGCAGTGCTTGACGATCTTCAGGCCGAGCTCAAGGCCACGAAGCGCCAGCGCGTCCGGGACATTATGAAGCACCCGGAGCAGGAGGCGCTGCTCGAGGAGACCTACGACGAGATGGAGAGCGACCTCTCCCGCCGCATCAAGGGCATCAGAAACCAGATAGACATGAGCGCCGACAAGCGCAACACCATCATCCGCGTCAACCGCGCAGCGAAAACGGCGATGGAGGTGTTCGACGATATCCTCCAAAAGCCGAAGCTTGAGCGGCAGGATCTCACGCTGATAATCGAGCGCATCACCGTGTTCGAGGATCACATTGAGGTGCAGCTCAAGGCGGATATCGACTCCATCCTAAAGAGCGGGACGCTGCCGGAGGAGACGGAGGACGCCGCAAATTTTGATCCCGGCATGGCAGATAACTCACCCGTCACCATAGTCCAGTGCTCGGAAAAGCACGCGGACAAGGTCTACCATGTCAATGTAATCAGTAACGGTGACCCCCTAGAGATTTTCACCGATAAGGACGGAGAGCTTATTTTCAAGAAGTACTCGCCGATGGGCGAACTGTCGGATTTTGCCGCGCAGATCTGCGACAGTCTTAAAAAGTCCACCGACGGGATCGCCGCCGTGTGCGACAGAGACATGGTGATAGCGATCGCAGGCGGTGCAAAGCGCGAGCTGCTGGACAAGCCCATAAGCCCGCAGCTGAGCCAGATCATGGAGGACCGCTCAACCTACCGTCATGATATCGGCGGCAGCTGTCTGCCGGTCAGCACGGCGGATGAAAAATTCTGTATCTCCGTCGCTTCCCCGGTAATAAGCGAGGGCGATGTGATGGGCTGCGTGCTGTTTATCACACCATACGGCAGCGCCCCGGGCACCGAGGTGGAATACAAGCTCGCCCAGACCGTTGCCTGTTTTCTCGGCAAGCAGATGGAGAGCTGACAGAGAGGCATTGCCTGCAAGGTCAAACGGCTTTGCAGGCATCTTTTTTTGACTGCATGCCCTACACACGGGGCAAATTTTGTTACTACTTTGTAAAATATTTTGTTAATTTTGAAATTTCCTCTTGATACCTGCGGGGACTATACTGTATAATAAGCAACGCAAGCAAAAAAATTCAAAGCGTTCGCGCTGACCCTGATCTGCAGCAGCACGCAGCTCCTGCGGAGCAGGGATAAAAATACAAGTGAAATCGAGGTTTGCCAAATGGAGTATTCTGCAATGGCTCAATGGCTGAATACCTTTTTTGCCGGGTATGACAACGCCATTCTCTCTCTTATGAACAAGCTCGCCGGCGCGGCAGGCGGCTTCCTTACGCCTCTTATGAAGGTCATAAGCTTTCTGGGCGAAAAAGGTATTATCATGTTCCTGCTGGCGCTCGGGCTTATGTGCTTTTCACGCACCCGCAAGATCGGCGTATGCATTTTCGGCGCAGTATGCTGCGGCGCGCTGATAACCAACATCATTCTGAAGGATCTCGTTGCCAGACCAAGGCCTTTTGAATATATGGCGCAGTACAAGAACTTCTGGGAAGCGGTCGGCTCACCCGCGGAGGACGGTTTTTCCTTCCCCTCCGGGCACGTTACCGCCGCAACTGCCGGTATGGCCGCGCTGTGCTTTTCGCGCGGCAAAAAATGGATACTTCCGTCGGTCATCGTTGTGCTGCTGATGGGCATCTCACGCAACTACCTGATGGCGCACTTCCCGTCCGACGTGCTCTTTGCCGTTATAATCGGCCTGTTCTCTGCTTATGTGGCATATCTCATCACCAGGGCGATATTCAACTATCTTGAAGATAACGACGATTTCCCACTCTGCGCAGGAATACTTAATTTCGATCTCCCCGTTCCCGATCTCTCCGCGATAAGCGGCAAGCTCACGCGCAGCAGCAGGCATGCCGCAGCCGGCGGCGCAGGATCGAGCCGCCGTACAGCGTCCGCGCGCATGGATGTCAACACGGATGAGGATGATTTTTCCGGCGATGACGGTGAAGTGAGCGCTGTCCGCTCCAGCCGCAGTGAAAAGCGGCGCGCGGGAGCCAGAGCGGGCCGCAGCCGTGCGGCAAACGCGAATGCCGGCGGCTTCAAAGCCGCACTGCAGAGCGCTGCAAGCGCAGGAAGCAGCCTTATCAGCAAGGCCGGGCAGAAAATACCCGCCGCGCGCACCGGGAAAGACGAGTCCCGGAAAAGCGGCTCCGACTGGAACAGCCGCTGGGAAAACTACAGAAACTCCCATGGCCCAAATGCCGCAGCCGGCGCTCCTGAAGCGCCGGTATATACCCCGAAGGCTGCTCCCAATCCTTTTGGCACAGCGGCTGACGTACCCGCCGCGCCGGGCAGAACGGCAAAGCCTGATATTGAGAGCTTCGGCAGCTTTGATGAGGACGCCGATATGAAGATCGCACAGCCGCGCGCAAAGCGTCCGGCGGCCGATGAGGAGTCCGACGTCAGGATCGCGCAGCCGCGTGCGGCAAAACCGGCGGCGGAAAAGTCCGCCGCCGCCTTTGACACCGGCGTCTCCGACGACAGTATAGACTGGGCGCGTCTCGGTCTGGACTTCCTCGCGGATGATGATATACTGGGAGGCACGGAGGTCGAGATCGATGAGCCGATCCGTAGGCGCAGCAGTTCTTCAGGCCGGTCCGGGCGCAGCTCTTCCGGCCGCGGCGGCGTCTACAGAGGCCGCCACGAAAAATAACAGGACGGCACCGCCGTAAAGATCATACTCGCCTGCTGCCCTGACAGGGCGGCAGGCGCTGCTTTAGCATGGAGGTAAATTTATGAGCTTTGATATTGAAAACTGGCCCCGCCGTGAGATATACGAATTCTTCGGCAGCATGTCCCAGCCTTTTTACAGCGTCACGTTCCGCGTGGACGTGACGAAAGTGCATAGCTTTGCAAAGGCGCAGGGCATATCTTTTTACTATGCGCTCACATGGCTTGTGACCAGGGCGGTGAACCTTGTGCCGGAGTTCATGCTGACGATACGCCGCGGCGCTGTCGAGCAGCTTGAAAGGCGCGACCCGAGCTTTACGGATATGAAGAAAGGCAGCGAGTGCTTCCATATCGTCACCCTGCCGATGCAGGACAATATCGTCGATTTTTGCCGGGAGGCAAAGCGCCGCAGCGAGGAGCAGACCCGCTTCATAAACGCCGAGAGCGAGAGTGACGCGCTGATATTCATCTCGTGTCTGCCGTGGGTCGATATCACAGCGCTGACGAACGAGCGCGATTTTGACTGCGAGAACTCGGTGCCGCGCATAAGCTGGGGCAAATATACCGAGGAAAACGGGCGGCTGATGCTTGGCATGTCCGTTGAAGTCAATCATCGCCTCATCGACGGCGTTCATATCGGCCAGTTTGTGGCGGCTCTTGAAGCCGGGATCGATTCTCTGGAGTAAAAACGCAGGAACTTTCTCACCCGGCCGCCGTCTGTAGACCAGAACCGGATTTTTGAACATATGAGGTAATACCATGAAAAAGCTTTTGTCATTTATACTTGTGTCTGCAATGATATTTTCATTTGCCGCGTGCTCTGCCTCCCAGCCGCAGCCAGGCCCCGCCGCCTCCGGCGAGCCTGCCGCTTCGGCCTCTCCCGAACCGGAGGCAAGCGCCCAGCCGGATGACAGCTCCGACTACGAGGCGCAGCGCGCCGAGCTGGACTCCCTGCTCACCGACTTCGGTACTATGATACAGGCCGGCTCTGCCGGCAGCAGTCTCAAGGCCACAGCGCAGGCGGCAAGGCTGATGAGCTGGGGCGTCTCTACCGGTATGACGGACGAGCAGATCGCCGCCGAGGCCGGCAGCTTCCTGAGCCGTATGTCGGACACCGAGAAAAACGAGTATCTCATGCAGATAAATTCTCTCGACAGCGCATATCAGCAGCTTCTGCTGCCGGGGCAGGAGGAGCTGCTGGACTCTGCCGGATGCTCCGACTCCGGCTATCCGTGGAGCGACAGTCCCATTCCGGCAGTTGAGAGCCTGATGAGCGCGATGGGCCTGCGTGCGTCTGACGGCGCCGAGGCTCCCGCGCAGCCTTCGGCGGACTTGAGTGCATACAGCGATATACTTGAAAAATATTACTCTGCGGTCACGAATCGTCTGGACGACGCCAGCCTGCCGCAGGAGCTCAATCACAATCTCCAATATTTTTATCAGAGCGGCGATCCCGGTACGCTTGGCTACTGTCTGTACGACGTGAACGGCGACGGCACACAGGAGCTTTTGATAGGCCCCTCCGGTACTGCGGATTATCTCGAGAGCTCCACATACCCGGCGAGCTGGATATTCGACATGTACACCATTAATGACGGGCAGTGCGTCAACGTGTTTCAGGGCTGGGAGCGCAATGTGTATCAGCTGTGCTCCGGCGGTATCATCCAGAATCAGGCTTCCGACAGCGCATTCAACTCATGGCATGTCTACTATTCGCTCAGCGGCGGTTCACTTGTGAGCCGCTATGCCGTGATATATGATGCGCAGACGAGTCCGGATGCACCGTGGTTCCTGGGCCACCAATATAACTATGACCTGAGCGACATGCAGAATATATCTGAAAAAGAGGCGCTGGACATTATCAATAATTATGACGCCACAGTCATCGAGCTCCAGTATACCCCGCTCTCTGCGCTGCACTGAGCGCACGTAAAAGATACCCCCTCGGCGGAGCATTCATGCTCCGCCGAGGGGGTTGCCGGTCTTTACTTTTCTGACGGAGCCCAGCCGTCGAGCGGCAGGCGCTGCATCGCGCCGAACACCTTTGATTTCATATCCGGGTACTTTTCGCACATGGTTTTCAGAAGCTGCTTTATCTCATAACGCTTGCTGGTCTTGTCCTGCGGACATGGATTCTCAACTATCGGCAGCCCGAGCTCGCGTGCAACATTCGTGATGCGCTGCTCCCCTGCATAGATAAGCGGTCTTATCTGCGTGACCCCGGAACGGTCGAGATACGTGACAGGCTGGAAACAGCGCAGACGCCCCTCGAACAGCAGACTCATCATAAATGTCTCGACTGCGTCGTCAAAGTGATGGCCGAGAGCAAGCTTGTTCATGCCGAGCTCTTTGAGAGTGTTGTTGAGCGCCCCGCGGCGCATTTTTGCACAGAGCGAGCAGGGATTGTCCTCTTTGCGGACATCGAACACGACCTCCTTTATGTCAGTTTTAACGCAGGTATAAGGTATGCCGTTATCCGCGCAGAATTCCTTTACGGGAGTAAAATCCATCCCCTCGAAGCCAAGCTCTATAGTGATCGCGCCGAGCTCAAAGCGCTGCGGATAATAGGTCTGGAGCTGGCGGAGCGAGGCGAGCAGCAGCATGCTGTCCTTCCCGCCGGAAACGCCTACGGCGACCCGGTCGCCCCCGGAGATCATGCCATAATCGTCCACCGCGCGCCGCACGGTGCCGGTAAAATCGTTAAGCAGCTTTATATCCATTTTTCCTCCTTGGAAAATTAAAAATCCGTTTTGAGCATCAGCGAGATTTTGAGAGATTTCAAGAGATTTTAAGAGATTTGAAAATCAGAATTAAAATAAGTGTTGACATGGCAAAACGCTTGTGATATAAAGATAAAGCGCGTTTAGTGAATATTGTACTTTCGCGCCCCTGAAATGTCAAAACATTTATTCTATATGGAGGCACAGATATGTCTACTACTATGGCAACCAAGGAATCCGTTACCCGTAAGTGGTACATCCTTGATGCAGCCGGCAAGCCCATGGGCAAGACCGCTGCTCTCGCCGCTGACCTGCTCCGCGGCAAGCTCAAGACCGACTATACTCCCCACGTTGACTGCGGCGATTACGTCATCATCATCAACGCCAAGGACGCTGTTCTGACCGGCAAGAAGCTGGAGCAGAAGTACTACCGTACTCACTCCGGTTATCCCGGCGGTCTGAAGGAGACCCAGTACAAGACTCTTATGGAGAAGAAGCCCGAGCTGGCAATGCGTTTGGCTGTCCGCGGCATGCTCCAGAAGAACACCATCGCTGATTGGCAGCTCAAGCGCCTGCGCATCTTCGCCGGTGCCGAGCACGACCACGAAGCTCAGAAGCCCGAAGTTTGGGATCGCTAAGAGGAGGTAAGAGAATATGGCAACCTATAAGTGCAAGAAGCCCTATATGTACGGCACCGGACGCAGAAAGTCCTCCGTCGCACGCGTTCACCTCATTCCCAACGGCAGCGGTGTTATCACCATCAACGGTCGTGATATAGACGATTACTTCGGTCTTGACACCCTCAAGCTGATCGTGCGTCAGCCTCTGGTCACCACCGGCACTGTCGGCAAGGTCGACATCGAAGCTACCGTTACCGGCGGCGGCGTTTCCGGTCAGGCCGGCGCTATCCGTCACGGTATCGCCCGCGCACTTCTCTCCGTCGATGAGAGCTACCGCACTTCCCTCAAGGCCGCAGGCTTCCTGACCCGCGACCCGAGAATGAAAGAGCGTAAAAAGTACGGCCTCAAAGCCGCTCGTCGCGCACCGCAGTTCAGCAAGCGCTGATCCATACCCGTATTTCAGACAACACAAAAGCACCGGGGCTTTATGCTTCCGGTGCTTTTTCTGTTCCGGATTGGGGAAGCGGATGGACAAAGCGGCCGTATATCCGCATGACACTTCAAAAAACAAATCAGATCTGACCCTTGACTTTTTGGAATAAACCGATTATAATGCCGCTAACGATCGTTAGTTAGCTGGCTGGTGACGCAATGAAGCAGGAAGATACAAAGCAGAGAATTCTTGACAAAGCGCTGGAGCTGTTTTCCTCGCAGGGCTACGATTCGGTCAGCGTCGGCGAGATAGCCAAAGCAGTAGGTATCAAGGCGCCTTCGCTTTATAATCACTTTTCCGGTAAGCGGGCGATTTTTGACGCAATTGTTGAATCCACGGCGGCACGGTATGAGTCAGATACCGGGAAGATCAACATTCACGTACAGGATTCTGCACAGGATATCCCGGTTTTTACGGAGATCACGGAGGCCGCGCTTTTTGACAAAGTGCGGCAGATATTCGAGTACTCGCTGCACAACGAGCAGATCAGCCGCTTTCGCCGCATGATGACCATTGAGCAATTCCGCTCCCCAGAGCTGGCGGCGCTGTACTCCAGACGGTATGTAGACCGCGTGACAGCTTATCACGCCGGTATCTTCCGGGCGCTGATCGCGGCGGGTGAGATATGCGCCGAGGACCCCGATGTGCTTGCAATGATGTACGTGGCCCCGGTCCTGACGCTTATCGGACTGTGCGACCGGCAGCCGGAGCGGGAAGCCGAGTGTCGGGAGCGGCTCCGTATGCACGTAAGTCTCTTTTTTCGCATGGTTCACAGAGACCCCGCCCAAGGGAGCGACAGCAATGAGCACGGCGGATGAAAGGTGGGTTTTGTGCCCTGTTTGCGGCGCAAAAACGCGGCTCAGGATATTACAAAGAACCGTGCTGAGGGATTTCCCCATGTTCTGCCCGAAGTGCAGGCAGGAGAGCATGATAAACGTGCAGAGCTTTCAAATAGAAAAAACAGATCAGCCGGACGCTTAGACGCAGTGCTGACCACGCTTGCAGTGGTCTTGTACTGCGTCTTTTTTTCAGGAGAAAATCAATGAAAAGGTCATTAATTCAAAAGCTGGGGCTGCTCGGCGTTGTCAGTTTTGTTTCCTATACGGCGGCGGTCGTATTCTCCCCGCTGGCCTATCCGGGCTATAACTGGATGGCGCAGGCTGTCAGCGACCTGAGCGCGGCGAACGCGCCTTCTCTGACGCTGTGGAATCAGCTGAGTTCATTTTACAACACCTGTGAGGTTCTGTGCGCAACTATCGTGTGTGTCGGGATACAGGGGCGAAAGACAAGACTGCTGCGCACAGGCATATATCTCTTTGCCGTGATGGAATGGGTCTCCGCGATAGGCTACCGGATGTTCCCGCTCAGCAGCAGCGGCTATGCCGGGACAGTTCAGGATGTCATGCACATGGCAGTCACCGCCGCTGTGGTACTCCTTTCAATCGTGTCGCTGATAACCGTCATTGCCGCCGGAGCAAAAAACAAAAGCTGCCGCTCTTACGGAATATGCGCCGCGATCGCACTCGGAATGATGCTGGCCGGGGCGCTGGGGGTAAACACAGTACCGTCTCAGTACTTTGGCGTTGCCGAGCGCTTCAGCGTTTTCGCCGCGACGGGCTTCAACATGGCGCTGGGGATACATCTGTTCCGTATGGACGCGGACACCGCTGGGAGCGATCATTATGAGCTTCATTGCAATGGGGCAGAGGGGAAGCCTTAAAATATTTTTATTTTAGGAGGATTTTTTGAAACTTACCGCTTTATCACCGGAGCGTGTGGCCTGACCGGGAGGTCCGGCAGTATATTCACACGCCGCTCCTCCCGAAGAAACCAGATCAAGCTGTACATCTTCAGGAGGATATAACATGAACCGCGAGAACAAACGCAAAACATTTGAAAAGGGTTACTATAAAACTCACGCCAGCAGCGATACGTTTACCTGCAAAGTCTGCGGCAGGCTCTGTACGCCGGAAAATGCCGGCAGCAGTCACCGCAATCACTGTCCCAACTGTCTCAGCAGTCTTCACCTGGACATTGAGCCGGGAGACAGAGAATCCGATTGCGGCGGCATAATGGAGCCGATAGCCGTCTGGGTGCGCCGCGGCGGCGAGTGGGCCATCATTCACCGCTGCAAACGCTGCGGTGCACTCAGCTCAAACCGTGTGGCAGCCGACGACAACCCAATGAAGCTCATGTCGATCGCCATGCGGCCGTTGAGTGAGCCGCCGTTTCCTCTGGAGCGCATTGAGGAAATGACCTTGCTGATGGGCGGCAGCGGGAGTATGAAGTAACCGAAGCCAAGGACAGACGCGAAGACGCAGAGCCGGATATTTGTGCCGCTCTGCGTCTTTTGCCAAAATGAAAGGAAATAACGAAATGAAAATCAATTCTTTTACCGCCGCCATGCTTGCGGCACTGCTTGTCACCTCTCTTACGGCCTGCGGAAAAACACATACGCTGGACTTGCCTGACCAGCCCGTTTCTTCCGCGCAGCCGGCGGCGCCTGCCGTATCGACGCCCGCTGTCACGCCGGAGGCCGATGCGGATATTCCGGCTGAGGAAAGCGCTGCCGATACCCGTGAGCCATGGAAGATAGAGTTTGAGAAAAGCCTGTTCGAAAATTACGGCGTGACGCCGGACCATTACGAGGATCTGGGCAACGGCGTATACCAGGTCTATGTCGTGATAAACGGCAGCGTCGTTCCCTATGTCGCGGTGGATTCTGCTACCGGTGATTATCACGGGTAAGGGTTTATAAAAAGTATAAAACGCCGGGATAATTATTTCTGCACCGCCGATGATAACGCAGGCCCGAGTCTCCCACACAAAACTCATGCTTTATATATTGATTCAGTAGGATTATAATCTTCCGGAACGGTCTCTGAAAAAGAGAAGTGCCCGTAACATCGGGCACCCGAACTCAAGCATCAGGAGGAAAAGACTATGAGCAGAATATCGACACCGTTTCACTATGATTATGTGGGCAGCTTCCTGCGTCCCGCAGCACTGAAAGAGGCAAGACTCGCTTATGAGGCGGGGAAAATCGGCAAAGCTGAACTGACACAGATTGAGGACGACTGCATCCGCGCGCTTGTAGCCAAACAGAAAGAGCTCGGCTATCATGTCATCACCGACGGCGAGTTCCGCCGCGCCACATGGCATCTGGACTTCATGTGGGGATTTGACGGCGTCGGCCACAAGCCGACCGAAACGGGTCTCCCGTTCCATGGCGAGCAGGCGATGATCGACGACACATATCTGACGGGTAAGATATCTCTTCGGTCGGAGCATCCTTTTGTCTCCCACTTCCGCTTTGTGAAGGCTCTTGAGGACGATAACACCGTCGCCAAGCAGACGATACCCGCGCCTGCGCAGTTTCTTGCTCAGCTGACGATGCCCTTTGCCGTGGAGAATACACGGAACTATTATGCCGCGGACGCAGAACTGATCGCGGATCTCGTGGCCGCATACAAGGAAGTTATAAAGCAGCTTTATGATGCCGGCTGCCGCAATCTCCAGCTGGACGACTGCACGTGGGGAATGCTCGTTGACCCGCGCGTGTCTCTGTTCTACGGCACAGAGGGCAGCGGACTTGACAGGGTCAAGGAGACATATCTGACGATCAACAACCTTGTGATCGAGGGCAAGCCTGAGGATATGGTTATCAACACCCATGTCTGCCGCGGCAATTTCCACTCTACCTATGCCAACAGCGGCGCTTATAACGATGTGTCCGAGTATCTGTTTGCAAGGGAGAATGTTGACGCATTTTATCTCGAATTCGACGATGAGCGCTCCGGCGGCTTTGAGCCGCTTGCAAAGGTGTCCGGCAGCAAGAAGGTGGTTCTGGGACTTGTCACGACAAAGTCCCCCAGACTGGAGAACAAGGCCGCCGTTATTGCGAGGATCCACGAGGCGGAGAAGTATCTTCCGCTGGAGCGGCTGTGCCTGAGCCCGCAGTGCGGCTTTGCTTCATGCGAGATCGGAAACAAACTGACCGAAGAGGAGCAGTGGGCAAAGCTCAGGCTGGTGAAAGAAATCGCCGAAGAGGTATGGGGCAAATAAACAACAGAACATCTGCAATAATCAAAACCACCGGTCAAACCGGTGGTTTTGATCATCAGACTGTCAAAAAATCATTTTTGCCAGTCTGCTTGAAAATCTGAACTTTTTTGA
>OIYO01000120.1_pt1 | contig 78385 bp, 101 predicted proteins | sample 1588191 | NCBI WGS metagenome assembly OIYO01 (sample SAMN03283275) | human gut metagenome | biome: human-associated habitat; material: feces | host: Homo sapiens | place: Peru | collected 2012 | reverse complement strand
TGCGCTTGCAAGCCTTGTCGTAATACTCCTTGTTGAGCTCGAAGCCGATGAAGTTGCGTTTCTCTCTGATGGCTGCAACGGCGGTGGTGCCGCTGCCCATACAGTTGTCTAATATGGTGTCGCCCTCGTTTGAGTAGGTGCGGATGAGGTACTGAATGAGAGTGACTGGCTTTTGGGTGGGGTGGAAAGAATCATGGACGTTTCGCCGGAATACAACTATATCGGTCGGGTATTTCTCATCGGTAAAAATATCGTCCGCTTTCCCAAAGTTTCCGTAGCATCGGTTAGTTTGGTCGTTTATCTGCTTACCTCTACTATGGTTGCGTTCATGTGGCAGGCATTTGCGCATTTGCGGATGATAGGTAGGCTGTTTATCATAGAAAACAGACATTATTTCAATCCGCTTCAAAGGAATCTTTTTGGCATTCAGAAAACCAGTTGTGCGGCACTTATCCCAATAGATATTGTATCTCCACATCTTTAAATTGCTCATCATGAGTTGCGCTGTGAACATACCTTGTCCGAAAAGAATGATAGCTGCATTAGGTTTTGTGATGCGTAAATATTCGTTCCACATAGGCTTGAAAGGAATGGCGTTGTCCCATCCTCCTCCTTCACTCTTTTTGTTGAGAACGCCATACGGCAAATCACACACAATGCAATCCACGCTTCCGTCCGGAATCTTTTTCATTCCTTCCAGGCAGTCTTCATTATATATCTTATTCAGTTCAATCATGCTTTGCTGTTTTGTAAAATTATCAATTAAACCATTTTACTGTTGTCTCGCCCTTATACCCTTTCTCCCATACAAACCATGCGTAAGCCGCTGCGCTGCTTCCGAAAGCCTCGAAGTCGCCATTCATAGCACATTTCAGTCGTGACGAACTTACCCAAACACGAATGGGGGGGGTAGAACGGAAGAGAGCGCGTCGAGCCTTGCCTTCGAGAAAAGTCAGCTTCAGGAACATCGCCACTTTCTTACCTTCGGGAATGATGCTCAGAGCCTTCTCCACAAACTGCTGCGCATATTTGTAGGGAGGATTGGTCACGATGTTGCCGTCCCACACTTGGTTATCAATAGCGAGGAAGTCAGCCACCTCGCCGTAGCCTCTATCCACAAGGTCGCGGCTTACCACCTCATACCCTGCTTTTTTCAGCACCTCGCTCATGTGGCCCTCGCCGCACGAAGGCTCCAATATCCTGCCCTCAAACTGCTCCAACCTGCAAAGCCATTCCGTCGCTTTGGGCTCGGTGGCGTAGTAGTCATCGGACTGACGTTCGTGGTCTGCGTGACTGCTTGCGCCAAGAGCCTTGAATATAGAGGCAGAGTTGCCGGTCCAGTCTTTGGAATGTATCATGATGCGTTTTGGTTATAGGATTCAATACAATCTTGCTCTTGAATTATCCATATCCTCCTCCAAGGTGACACCACCGAGCAGGTGGATGATGAAATTTCTTATATACTTCATTGTTCACAGAAATTGGTTAGTGGGCGCATACGGAATCGAACCGCCAGCGGATATATTTAGATTAAAATGGCTTTGTCCTTTATTATGAGTGTCCGCTGCCACTTTGCGCCCTTGAAAAGAAGCCCTATCCTCACGGACGGGGCTTCTATAGGTTTTTATTGCTCCAATAAACATGTTAGATAATATTCTGCCTCCACTGAGGCTCTAATACAGCCGCCCGCCTCTCACAGAAAGGCAACTGCCTAAAAATCTATTCAAACTATAACAAATATAATAAACACACGGGTGGCGAAGGGAAGAATCGAACTTCCTTGCTCTCGGGCTTTATATGCCATGGCGCACTCTCCAAGGCGCTGCGCCGACCTTCACCGGTTGAGGAGCCTGCGACTCCTCTTGTAAGACCCATAAACAACAGGATTTTCACCTGCAGGCATGTCCTTTCATACCTATTTATAGTTAGAAATTCAGTTTTCATTTAAGGAATACTGGCAGTAGAAGCGCCAGTGACCACAGCAGAGCGAGCGTCCAGTCGTTCCACAGGAATCGTTTCAGTTGTTTCATAATCTGTCGTTTTTAAAATAAAATCCTCCCTATCCTCACAGACGGGAAGGATTGACACATAAATAAATCAAACAAATAGTTATATGTCGAATTAGCAAAATATAATAAAAACAAAATGCGATGGAGACAGGACAGGACTTGAACCTGCGTCTTGCATCAGTCTTTGGAAGACCTGTGCATGCTCTCACCTTTTGAGCTACCCGCCTCTTTGAATATATGATGATGAAAGCGTAAGCCGTTTGCTTTCTTGCCCCTCTTGTGTTCCCTTTATGCTCCGCTTGCATCTTTAAAAGAAAGATGCAGTTCGTTTGTTGCTACTCAGAAACACGCTGAGAGAGGACTTGCGTATAATTGTGCGTCCTTTTCACGGGTCACGGCATCCACGATGCTCTCCGCTACTTTATTACACCTATACTATTTAGTTCCGATAAGTCAAAGATCGTTCGTCACGGAAGAGCCGTCGCCTCGGTTCGGCTTCCTTGTGGTTCGCCCCATGGCTGATAGGGCAAGGCATATACCGTCCATTTGAGTGGTTCCGCTCGCCGGTCTCGCTCCGGGTTGCCAGTCGTCAGCTGTCTCGGCGGATATGGAAGACTTGTCAGCGTATGTTGTCTTCCGTTATGTATCTTGAAAGCCTGGCATTGATTATCGCCTGCTTTATCTCCGCTTTGGAGTAATATAAGGGGGAATTTCTGCTGTCTCCTTTTCTGTGTGCCTTTATGACACCTGCCTTTATGAGCCGCAGCAGCGTCTTGTAGTCAGTGAAGGTAGCCCTGCACCATTTCTCCACATCCTTGAGCCGGAGCTCGTCGGATGTCGGCTCGTAAGCCTTGACTGCCGTCATGTAGCCGATCTGCACGAAGTCAGCCATCATTGCCCCTATCTGTTCTATCGTCATCGTCATCGTCAGAATTGTTTTATGTAACCCAAATCCTTCGCCCTTTTTCTGATGAGGTTCTGTATGTCGGAGTCTGACTCCCACCTCAAGGCTTTGCTTACCGTCTGCACCGAAACGCCAACGTCTTTCGCCAGAGCCACACCCTTTCCGTGGCGGAGGATTATTTTTTTTCTATGTGGTGCCATGTTTTTACATCAAAATTTGGTATCTATTGTTAATTTATATATATTTGCCAAATCAAACCATAAGTTTAATTTTGGTTTAACTTTGATTTAATGTTGGTTTATGTTCAACGCTTGCAAAAGTACATAGAATTACATAATCCACCAAATAAAAGCACATAAATTCACATATTTACGACATAGTTTAATATATTTCAACATAGTGTTACAAATCTTTAATAAAAGGAGGGTTTATTATGGCTAATTATACAGATGAAAGCATCAAGAAGAGAATTGAGGTTTTGAGACGGAAGCGCGGCGTGACCGCTTCCAGGTTTGCAAAAGAATGTGGCGTAGACCAGGGGAATTTCTCCCGTGCCTTGAACGGCAAGGGTGGCTTTTCAGAGGTTGTCCTGATGAAGATAGCCAAGGCGACAAATGTGACCTTTGACTGGCTTCTGACCGGCTGCGGACTGTGCGGAGCTGACGGAGAGAAGGCATACGAGGAACTGAATGCCGATTTCCACGGCAACGAGACACTTGACGAGACCTTGAAGAACATCATCAACTCCTCGATGGCCATTGATGACGGAAAGAAGCACGAACTCTGGGACGCTCTCAACAGGGTGCTGAACGGCAGTGCTTCGGAAGAGCGCAACTCCACCGACCTGTCAAGGGAGATCGAACTGAAAAACGAGCTTTTGAGACAGAAAGAGGAGATGATCGTGAAACAGGACAGGGAGATTGAGTTTTACCGCAGCCTGTTGAAGCAGGAAAAGGACTGATTGTTTAACCATTGTTTGACCAGCTATTACAACAATTCACGTAATAAACTGGCAGACAAAGGGTTACAAATTACGGGTATAAGATTCCGGTTCTGAAGGTCGTGGGTTTGAATCCCACCGGAGTCACCAGGGATGGGAAGGTACCCGAAAGGTGCTTTCCCATTGATTTTTAAGGAGTTATAGAAAAATACAGGGTTTATTTAAGGAGGTGCGGGAGATTGACGCATCGGTGAAAGTAACCTTAAATAACTACAAGTAAATGGAATTTGTTTGACCATTGTTTGACCAATGTTTGACCGAAGAAAGAAAGGAGACGGATATGGCAGTTACTTTGAAGGCTCTGATAAGGAAGAGCAAGATGAGGGCGGACAAGACTTGGAATGTCTTGATACGCCTGACTTATGACAGGAGGGTGAAATATATCGCCACGAACGAATTTGTGGAGAAGAAGGACATCACGGCTTCCGGCAGGATAAAGAACATGGCCGTGGTGGAGAGGTGTGAGGACTTGATAAGGGTTTACAGGAAAAGGATCGGGGAACTGAATCTCGAAGTGAACGACATGGATATAGATGATGTGGTGAGATATGTGACGATGAAGCGGAATGCCGGAGGCTTGTCGTTTACGGGATATGCGGAGAAATGGCTTGAAGAGTCGGAGGTGAAGGGGAAGAAGAACTACAGGTCTGCCGTGAACGCATTGAAACGCTTTGTGGGCAGGGAGGAGATTATGTTTGACGAGGTGACGGTGAACCTGATGCGCGGATTTGAAAAATGGCTCGGCGACAAGCCCCGTGCCGCTTCCCTGTATTGCAGCGCAATAGTGAAGATGTTCAACGACGCACGCGAATACTATAATGACGAGGACAATGATGTGGTGCTGATAAAGCATTCGCTGCGGAAATACCGTGTACCGAAGCCCGGTGTGGCAGAGAAGAGGGCTTTGCCTCTGGAAGTGGTGAGGAGAATCTTCGCCTTGCCTTATGACGGAAAAGGAACGAAAGGGAGGTGCAGTGTGCGAGACCTCGCGCTGGACTGCTACCGGCTGAGCTTCTGTCTGATGGGGATGAACTCCGCCGACCTGTGGGCCGCAGAGGACTATGAGGACGGGATGATAGTGTATCACAGGGCGAAGACGAAGGACAGGCGCAGCGACGGTGCGGAGATGCGTGTCGTGGTGCCCGATGTGGTCAGGGATGTGTTTGAGAGGTGGAGGGATGCCGATGGGGAGCGTGTGTTCAGCTTCCACCGCCGTTTCTCTACGCCGGAGAATCTGAACAAGTCGATAAACGAAGGCTTGAAGGCTGTCGGCAGGGAAGTGGGCGTGGAAGGTCTGCAGTTCTATTCCGCCCGTCATTCGATGGCCACCATCGCTCTGAACGAGGCAGGCATATCGAAATGGCTTGTGAATGACATGCTCTGCCATGTGGACCCTGCCATGAAGGTGACGGAGCTTTATATCAAGAAGGATTACAGGCCCATCAACGAGGCCAATGAACGGTTGATGATGTTTGTCTTTCCCGAATGGGGAAAATAGAAGAAAGCCCCACACGGCGTAAGGAGGTCGGTGTGGGGCTGTTTTTTGTCTTTAGATTACCTGGTGTCTGATGTCGAGTGCTATAAGCTGTGTGATGTCGTCGCAGAGCTGCATCATGTGTTCGGCGAACAGGGTTTCAATCTGGGCGACTTCGTCCGGGTCCTCGACGGCATCCGTTTCCTCGTTGAAGATGAGAGTTACCTGGCGGAGCATATCCAAAGCCTCCATTGCTTTATCGCTTATCTTAACCTTGCTTGTTATTTCCATAATGTTGAGTTTTTAAAATTGTTTTTATTTTGTTTCATTTGTTAGGGTTGATGATTTCTCTATCAGAGGCAGTATGCCGTGTTTTTTTTTTTTTTTTTTTTTGAGCGTGTCGTAGAGGAAGAGGCGTCCGCGCTGCGTCCATTCGGAGTATGTGCGTGCTCCGTCCGTTCCGTCCTTGTGCTTGTAGGTGAAGGTCTTTGACTGCACATATCCGTTGGAGATGTGCTTTGCGTAGAGCACCCACGTTGCGCCGACCTTGCGCTGTATGCCGAAGTTGCGCAGCAGGATGTTGAAAGCCTTTGCGGACTTGCCGTAGTCCTGTGCGATGATTGTCGTCTGTACGGTGTCCTTGCATTGCAGGATGGTGTCAACGTATGAGACCTTCGGCTGCATTTCGCTTACTGCTGTGTTGAGTTCTGTGATTTGTGCGTCCTTCACTTCGATTTCCTGCGCCTGCCGTTTGTTCTCCAGGGCGAGCTGCTGTTTCTGCTCGTACTCTGCTGCCCATGCTCTTGCGGCTTCGGCAGGGTTGGAAAAGTCGGGAAGGGAGATTTCGTTTTTATGTTTGTTTCTTTCAAGCTCTTCCCAACGGATCACAAGCTTTGCTCTTGCTTCATCGTTGAATTTGGTAGCAATAAAAAGACATTCGGTTTTGTTGAGAATGTAGCAAGACTCTTTTCTTGTACCACCGTTAGGCATATCAACGATTTGCGATGTAAGCGCAAACTTGCGCCCACATATATTTTCCCATGCAGGCTCCATTTTGCGGATAGCTCTCATTACGTCTTTATGGCGTTTCCCGGAAATTTCTGCGATTTGCAGTGAACTCATTGTTTCTTTGATAATCAATTCGTCCATATAAACTTGATTTTTGAACAATTAGCTATGCGGACACAAAAAGGGCGTACCGCTACCCTTTGTTCAATGCCTCAAGTGGATGGCACGCACACATCATTACAATGCGTGCAAGGGGCGATACGCCAAAAGCATATCTTTTTCCCAAAAGTTTCGAGCATAATTGAAGCCCTCCCTCAAAAGTTTTTTGTGGAAGAGCTTACGTCTCTGCCACTTGATTTGTTGAACGCTGCAAATATACGAATATATTTGTTAGCGTCCAAATTATCGGGCATTTTTTTGCGTACATTATTATAAACGGAAAATCCCCACGCTCAAGCAAGACTGCAAGGCGTGGGGATGGGGGTTATAGATATTATCTAAAAGAGCTGTCGTCAATAATGTAACCTACATGTTCACTATTGCCGACCATCGCTATTACACATTCGGCTTTCTCTCCGGAAACAGGGTCTTCCATCTCCACACTACAACGCGTGAAATAGGATGTTGGAGTGATGCCGCAGTCTTTCAATATCCTGTCGATTTCTGCGGCCTCCATCTTCAACGAGACAGAGTTGTCTGTTTTGTGACCGGCGACAGAGAGTGCCACAAGTTTCATACTGGCATTTTCTATCTCATCATATTTCTTTTTGCCGTACTTGTCTGTTATTGCCTTTTCGGCGTTGCCATCCGGTTTCCAAACACAGCCGTAAAAGTTGTCGAACTCTTTGATCTTCATGTCCACACCGTTTTTCTCGCACATTTCATCGACGGTTTTCTGCACCTGTCTTTTGATGGCATGCTCTTCTCCGCAAGAAAGCATACACAAAAGGATTAAAGACAGAACGGTTAGGACTGATAATGTTTTCTTCATAATTGTATTTTTTTTATTTATAAAACAAATTTTACAAATCGGATAAAACTCTTGGGAGGCCATTGAAAATCACGGGTGACTCCTTCCAGTCAATCGTAACCCAGTTGTTGAACTCGGAAATTGCATCTTCGCTTGCAGGGTAACAACTCTGCCAGTCGCTGAGGAAATATGCCGTACCATCCTCGTAGCAAACGAAAGATGTCTTGCAAGACTCGGATGATGCAAAGACGAGATAGGCGCCGTCTTCACTGAGCGCCTGTATGTCATCTATGTTGTACTCTACTTTTTCGCCAGAGCAATTATACTCAGCCTGCTCAATAAGCTGTTTTGCCAATTCGTTGGTAATCATATTTTTTCGCTTTACTAAATGTTAATACTCTGTTACAATTTTCTCGCATGGTCTGCCAACGGCATTCCTCGCGTCTTTCTTGATACACTCAACTTCGTCGGTTTCGTCGAGGTTGAAATGCTTCTCCTCGCACATCCGGCGAAACTCGTCAAGACTTTCTGCGAAGCCCTGGTAACGTGCGCTGCGCTGACCTTTGTATTCGAGCCACGCAACATAATGATTTACTGCTTTCATATCAGGATGTTTTAAATGTTAGACAAAGTGGGAGCCGGAAGGCTCCCTTTTAAGGCCAATGGGGTCATTTTTTTCTGTCCCGGAACTTGCCGCCTTCGATGATTTCACCGATGTAGTGCTCTCCGTCGGCAGTGAGAGGCCGTCCGTATTCGTCGCACCGCTCGCCGTCCTCGTTCTCGAAATGCGGACGGTGCAGGTCGGAGAGCACGCCCCGGATTTTGCACCACTCGATAGCGTGGAGCTGGAGACTGGAGTGTTTCTCCGCATCGGTCAGGCAGCCGATGAAGAAATCGCAGAACTCGCCGTCACAAACATTTCTGCCCCGTTCCATCATATCGTCCTGATAGCGACGGTCAAGGTAGCGCAGTTCGCTCTTCATCTCCTCGTAGGTGCGGATCTCGTAGTCCGCCGCCTTGCGGTAGAGCTCGGAAAGCTCCTCGTTCTCGTAGTGTTCTCTTACTCGTCTGATTTCCTTGTCAAGTTCCTCTTCGGACATTTTTCTGAATTGTTCAAGCATATACATATTCTTTCAAATTTAAAAGGTTGATGAATTGCGGTGCAGCCGTATGGACTGCACCTTTTGAGGCTTCGGATGCTCACTGGAAGAACTTGAGCACCTTCTTGTCAATCTCCAGTTTTTCGCACACGTAGCGTTTTGTCATTTCGATGTTAGGCACGTTGCCGTTCATGTGTCCCATCATGAGCGCAATCTGCTCAAGTGTAACGCCCTTCTGCGCCAGGTTGGTGGCAAAGGTGCGCCTGCCTGTATGCGAGGACACGAAATTGTATTTGCGCCCTGCATACTCCTTGCCCCCCTTGAACACCTTGACCCACGAGACGACACCGCAGTATCGGCATATCTTGCGCAGGGTCTTGTTGTAGAACGAGAGGTCGGGCTGCGTGGGTTCCAATGGAGTCCTGACGAGATACTGTGGCAGCAGCCTATGTACCGGCACCATCACCTCGGTCTGTGTCTTCTGTGCGATGTACCGGATGTAGGGCACTCCGTCAAGCTCCGTGATGTTGTCCGGTGACATGCGCAGGCAGTCGCACCACCTTGCACCCGTGAGGCACTCTATCATGAAGATGCGCTTTACCAGTCTGGTGTAGACGGAACGGGGGTGATACATGTTTATCTTCTCCACCTCATGCATCGTGAGGTATGTGGAGACGGAAGGCACCTTCTTCATCTTCATTATCCGCGTGAGACCGCTGAAATCAAGCGGTATGTTCTTGTCGCCGTGTGCCCGGATTATCGCCGAGAGCTCTGCGCAGATGGTCTTCACGGAGTTGGGGGCGTAGTTGTCGTCGAGCTCCATGCGGAAATCACGGAGATTGTCTTCCGTGACATCCTCCCATTGAGGCAGATGCCCGACGAGGTCGCGGAAGCGCGACACTGCCTTGACACGGTTCGGGTGTTTCCATATCCATGCCCCGTAGAAGGTGTGGCGCCATTCGTTGCCGTGGTAGTCGTCGAAATAACCCTGGCGGATGGCGTTGGAGTACTTCTCGATCTGCGGTTCGGAAAGAAGGTCTTCCCATCCTTTCTGCTTTTCCTGTTTCATAATTCCAATGTTTTAAGGGTTAGTATGTGTTGTGCAAAGATAGTAATATTATATGATAACACGACTATTTCTGCACATTTAAGGCTGCATCACAACGGCAGCGAGACAACGTAAGCCTCGGGCTGGACGTCCTTCGAGCGCTTGACGGTGAACCCGCATATCGAGCGGAGATAAGACGCGACGTTCTTGATGAACGGCTCGTCGATGATGATCATCGGAAGATTGTAATCCTTGTTCTTTCTCAGATTAAGGAAATCGTCTTGTTCACCGTTAAAAAGCCACTGATAGAAGGAGCTGCCGAGATGGTTCTCGATGCCGCTGTCGGGCATACCTTCCCTGTCTGCGAACCTGACGGAAACTATCATGAACCTGGCATTGGCTTCATGTGTCATGAAAAAGTCCTCTACCAATTCATTGAGTTCAGAGGTGTCGAAATTCCTTTTGCTGATACCTTTCGCTCTGAGGATGTTGTCTGCGAAAATTACTTTTTTTGCCATATTCTTTCTAAATTTTAAGGTTTGAAAATTGTGCCTTACGGCCTTTCGACATGTGTTTGAATAGTAAAAACCGGAACGAACCTCACGGCGGGTCCCGACTGCTGCATTATATCTAAAATTTCATTGCAAATATACGGAAAATCCTTCGAATTCCGCATATCCCGCATGATTATTTTCAAAGAAAAATACGACAGACGAACCTCACGGTGGGTCTGCCGAAGATAAAACATTAGTATAGAATTATGATATGGTCAGAATGAGTGCCCTGCCCGGAAGGGACAAAGGCATTAGCAGGCTATTCAGGAGCATAGAAGATTGTCACCACCAGGCTCCGTGCAGGTGTGACGGAGAAGAAATAGACGAGCGGTATCGCCTCCTCGTCGTCGAGATACGCCAGTGTGCCGTATGTATTGATGCCGTTGCAGGCATCGCCGGTCAGCCTCTCTACCGCCTTGCGCATCACGATGATGTGATGCAGTGAGGAACTGAGGTTCTGCAATACGAGTCCGTTTCCTGCCACATGTACGCTTGCAGGCCATTCGTTGATGAAGCCGATGGAGTCATCGTGCTTGTTTGATACGAATGCGGAATTGTCGAAGACTGCCTCCAAGAGAGCCTCTTCCACTACGTTCTTGCCGTCGATTGGAGCTGCGGTGAGCTTATGTGAATAAGCTTCGGAGATGTTGTCGATTCTTTTCATAATCCAAAAGTTTAAGATGTTAATGATGTGTGTGCGCTCAAAGGATGCGTTGCTTGTCTGTATGTCGTTGATTAAAACAGTCAAGTGGAATAATCGGACTACCAGGCGATAGACTGGCAGGACTATCATTCTATACGTACTGTTTTCCTGAATGTTCCTTCTTGCGCACTTTCAGGCTGCAATGCCTGTCCCGTCTCCGGCGCTGTGTTGCATGGGGTATAGAGTATAGATTGTAGAGGCGTGACGGATGACGCGTTGAAGGATAGGCTCTACCCTTCCACGCGTCATATCTGCACGACTCACATGAATAGCACGCCCCTGACGGAACGCCCTGCAATGGGCTTTGGTTGTATTGTAGACACACTCAAGGAAATTGTTGCCTTGCTGTAGTCAGTAGATACTATCCAGTATGTTACAAGCGGCGGGATACCAAAGATATTTGTCTCCCGCCGCAATTCATACGGGATTGTTGAAGCGTTTCCACTTGTGTGTCTTTTTCGGCAATGAAAATCCGTCTCCCCCTGTCTGATGGGACGTTTCTGTATTATACAGATAATGTCTGGATGGACACCGGACAGTAACGGGGAGTTTCCCGGTGGATGCCGGTGGATTGTATCCAGAGATGTTAAATGAGGCAGGCAGGCAGACGGTCCGCGTCCACGGATGGTGTTCCGACCTTTGGCTTGGCACATTGCTGTAATGGAGCGATTTATAGCCGGTCTGCCAGAAATCGAGGATCCTGAACTCCTTTCAGTAATGAGATTGAGATCAGGAACCTCTATCTCTGGTTAAGAACCGGATATATGAACGTGAGCCATTCGTCGGGATGGGGCGGTGTGCGCCGCATGTGGGGAGAGTTACGGACCGGCACATGAAAATAATGTGATGATATTGCCTGCCTTGGGCGAGTAAGGTACCTTGGAGAATCTCTCAAGGTACCTTGCCGTCATTGAGGCAGGAAATTAAACTCTGTCCGTCCTACTCCCCGGTCCGTGTGCCCGGAAACGGAGAGAGGTGTCAGAGGTTTGCCACCAACATGCTGTACGCTGCCCTGCTTGTGAGCATGGCGTTACGTGCGCAGCCTATTGATAGATAGCCTCTGATTTCGCTCTCCGTCTTGCTCCTGTTCGCCGTGACATTCCTGCCACGTCCGCGGTCAACGCATCCCACTGCCTGTGTCTTGACATATCCGAGTCCGCCGACCTTGCTCTTGCCCGTATGGACGGCACGGAGGCAGTCCATGACGAAGGCGTTGAGCTTGTCGATGTCCTCTTTAACGTTGATGACCGGCAGTACCTGCGTAGCCCACGAAAATTCCCCGTACCCCTTGTAGAGATAGCGGTTTACGGCGTTCACGGCACGTGTGAAGGTATTGTTGCGCTTCCTTATCGTCCTGCGCTCTATTTCCTTCTGGAAAGTCTTGATGCGCGAGGAAGACAATGAGATGCAGCTCCCCTTGATGGAATATCCGAGGAACTTGAACCAGTGGTCCGCATCGAGATATTCAACCTTCCTGGGGTTGAGTTTCATCTGCATTACCGCCAGTTCCTCCTGCATTATGCGCATCGCCTCTTCATAGTCCTCTCCGACATACAGGGTGTCGTCGGAATAGCGGACATAATATCCGTTGAGACCGGACAGACGCTCGTCTATATGACAGAGGACCACGTCGGCGAGCCATGCAGCCACGGCACATCCCTGCTTGAGGGACTGGTAGCTGCGGCACAGGTTGCCCTGTGTGTCGAAGTAGAGGTCGGAGTGGTAATAGTCGCGGACAATGGCGACGAGCGCCGATTTTCCGTATTTCTCCTCTATCCTGTCGAATGCCCTGTCTATGAATGAGAGAGGGACGGAATCGAAGTATTTGGAGAGGTCGGACTTCCATCCGACAGTCTTTCCTCCGGCATTGCAGATGCGGCGTGACACCTCCTGCACCACCTTTCCGCAGCCTATACCTTTCTGGTAGGACTTGCAGCGTGGGTGGAGCATTTCGGGCATCAGCTCGAAGAAGAGGTCGTTGGCGATGGAAAGGACTACGCGGTCGCAGGGTTCATTTACGTAAACCGTGCGGAAATCGCCGTTGTCTTTCGGTATCTCAGCCGTGTGCGGAGGCATTATCTTGTATTGTCCGTCGCGCATCCGCTGATACATTAGCGAGCGAGCCTCAGGAGTTGTGAGCTGATACAATGTAGCTTTGTTTATGTCCTTGTCTACACCCTTTGCGATGGCGTACTGCCAGCGTTCGGGCTCGAAGAACATATCAAGGATTTTGTCTTCTTTCATAATTCTGTTTGTCTTAATGGTTTATACTAAGAAGCCCGCCACTTTTGACGGTGACGGGCCGTTAGGCTTGTGTGCGGCCGCAGGCTTGGAGCCTCGCTGCAAGTTTCTGATTGTAGAAGCTCCTCTTGGGGGATCACGGAACCTGGAGATGCTCCAGGTAGAGAGATCCGCTTAAACGAGCTTCTGTAAAGAATGCCTGCCCACCGCACGCTGTCGGCTTCAGGAGAGCGTGTTATTCCCACTCTTTGATTTTCGCTTCAACGGAGATGTGGGAAACGGCGATGAGCTGCTTGAGAACACCCATCATGCGCCATCCCTCCTCTCTGTAAGCGTTCGCCTTGGCATCGACATGCTCAAGAGACCGGCTCTCGCTCATGCCGAGGAAACGTGCGCCGTGGAACATTATGAGGTTGCGCATCGTGAAATACGCTCCTGCTCCCTTGTAGGCGTTGATGAACGCTGAAGAGTGTTTCGTGATGTGGCACAGATGCCTGTGTTTCTTGTTGAACGCTGCCACGATTTTGTAAAGTTCCTCCGGATTGGTGGTGTGTGTGGCAATGGATGCCATCTCCCTGAACGGTCTGTATACTTTCGTATTAAGGTCATCCACGAAGATGTTGACGTTGTTGAGACGCACATAAGGCATTCCCTTGCACGTGTGCTTCGGTCTGCGGACACCATGCTTGTCAGTACTATACATGAGATTGTCTTCAATGTAGGCTTTCAGCTTGTCGATATAATCGTCTATCATGTCAGCCAGAGTCTTGCCGTCAAAGAAGAGCTTACGCTGCTTGAGGCAGCTTGTGTCTCCGTGGCGGAACATCTTCATCTGTGCGAGAAACTCGTTTTCGACCATGCGCCACTGGTATTCGTAGCCGAAGCCCTGCAGCACCTTGTTGAAACTGAGGTTGCGCTCTTCCATTTCGCGCAGGATGCGGAACATCTGTGCCATCACCCACCGGCGGAAGAGCTTGTAGTGGCTGATATATCCCCCGGTCTTGATCTTGTTGAACACGGGATCATCGTCAGTGACCTCTACAGGCACTCCGTCAACGACCTTGACCACCATCTGCTCTCCGAGAGAGAAATAGTTTGAAGTGTCGATGCCGGCAGCCTTGAGGGCCGCTATGCGTGCAGCCGCAGTCTTGACGGCGGTCTTCTTGCCGTTGTCTGTCGCCTTGTTTTCCAACTCAGTCATAGTGAACTCACCTGAAATCATTACGTTTCGTTTCATAATTCAAAAAAATTAATTAATAAAAAAGGTTTGTTAATTCGTGAGGACAGGGACGAACCCTGCCCGTTCCGGCTATTCTGCGCCAATCCATTGGCGGAACAATATGAGGTCTTTGTCGGCAGATGACTGCCAGAACCACGAGCCCCATTCCTCGTGCCATGTGAGGATGCCTCTGACTATTGCCATAAGGACGAATAGCTCAAGGCTGCACCGTGCGACCTCACGCTGCTCTCCGTACATCATCGCCTCGTCGGACAGCTTACTTTCCGGCAGAGCCTTGAAATACCTGCGACGGTGGGACTCAGAGCGTTCGGAGGGGACGGAGTGCTTGTATATCCTGTATCTCCTCTCTATCTCCTTCAACACGTCGCCGTCGTATTCGGGCATCTCCACCTCCTTGAGGTCAACGAGGTGGTTTGCGATGCGCAGAGTGCGCTTTTCGAGGTTTATGAAGAACTTCTCTCCGTTCTCCACCCTCCTGATGATTTCCTGTTCTGTCATATTCCTAAAGTTTTGGTTTGTATGCGGTGAGGCTTTTCAACCCCACCTTTCAAGGCTTGCGGCTATCGTTCAGGAAGAATATCCGTATAGTCGCAGATGGCTATCCGCTGTCCTGCCCGTATGAGTTTCGGCAGATAGGTGTCGAGAGCATGATAAGGGAATCCTGCCAGTTTTATCGGCTTGCCTTCGCCGTCCACCTGCTTGCTGTAGCGTGTCAGCGTTATTCCGAGGAGATTGGCGGCTGTCACTGCATCCTCCATATAAGCCTCGTAGAAATCGCCGCTACGGAAGAGCAACAGGGCATCAGGATGCTTCACTTTCAGCTCCTGGAACTGCTCCAGGAGAGGCCACACCTCAAGCGTCCGGTATTTCTCCGTCTTGTGGGTGACGCTTTTGGCACACATATAGTGTATTTCACTCTCTTTGAGATTGAGTTTCTTGAAGAGATATTCTTCGATCTGCTCGTTCTCCCACTTGTCGGGACAGCCTGTGATTGTTGTGATTTCAGCTGTCGAATAATTCATTATTGCTATATCCATGATTGTAAAAAATTTGGTTAATGATGTGGAGGCGTGTGCCTCCGTCCGGCTCAGTCTACGTGCTGATAGGTTTTGCCGTAGTCCTTCTCATAGTCGATATAGAACTGCTGGTCGTCTTCAATCTCTATAGTTTCTCCACAGAAATTGTCAGAATCAAGAACAATAGCCGAATCATAGTAGGCTGCTTTTACTTGTTCCAATGCGTCTTTCTCGTTCTCGGCATCTACACTTACTACCTTGTTTAAAGTCTCTGTGACTGATACGTAAAATCTCTTCATAATTCTTGATAATTTGGTTAATAATGGCAGAGGGATTGCTCCCTCTGTTTTTAGGCGTAGACACAGCAGGATTCCACCATCTTCTTGTATTTCTTCGGGAATCCGTTCCAGTCCCTGTAAACCTGTACGATCTGGCAAGAAGCCCATGAGCTGAGAGCTTCCTCGTAGATATAGAAGCATTTCAGCTTCCCTGTGTCGTCGTACAGAATCCAGTCGCCAGAAGCGAGCGAACCCTCATTGAGCTGTATGGCATATCCTCCCTTCTCTTCGTATCGTGCGACGAGGTTGTCTACATAATGGTAGTCACATTTTATCTTTCTCATAAATTCTGAATTTTGGTTAATAATGTCAGAGAGCACAAACTCTCTGTTTTTAGGCGTAAATAAAAGCTCTGCCATGAGTATTACGCAATTCTTTCAGAAGATAAGGATTAGAATTATGTTCTTTGCGTATATACGCCTCGCACTCTCTCTTTGTATAAAAACGTTCAACCTTACGCGGATTGTCGGGCTTTACACAAAACCACATTCTGCCACCGACAACATCACTGATTCCACACTGCGCAATTTTTAAATTCGTATTCATAATCATTTTTTAATTGGTTAAACATGTGCCTCCACAGGGGAGGCCGTTTCAGGCTTTTTCGTTGCGTACCGCACGGATGGAGCAGTAAGGTGTGTCGAACGGATATTTAGCCTCGTTGATGTAGTACACAACGGAGGGCACGCTCATCGTCAGAGTGTTCTGGCAGATGACCATTCCGTACATTCCGTGCGCCATCATGTTGCAGGCGCACATCTTGCAGGCGATAGGATCGCAATCCTGCGCCACATACTTGAAGCGGCGTCCGGCATAATGATCCGTCCTGCTCTTGCTGATATAATGGGCGAGAAGGAGACGTCCGCTGCCGGAAGCGCAGTCGTTGACCGTGCCACATTCCTTGCCGGTGTCGATTACCTGAGCCATGAGGCCTGACACGCACTGGGGAGTGAAGAACTGTCCCGTGCGTGAAGCCTTGCCGCGAGAGAGGTACATCTCCTCATAAAGAATGCCGAACACATCGAGCCATTCTCCACGCTCCATAGCCTTGGCGACATCTTGAAGCCACATTATGACAAGATTGAAGAAGCCGTGCGATTTGCGCCTCTGCTCCAGAATGTGATTGCCGTATGAGTCCATACCGGACTGCAGGCTCTTGACGTCGAAATAGTCTATCACGTAGTCGAGGAAATCATCCAGGGCAGACTCTTGTGGCCTGCCGTTCTTCTCCGCCTCGGAAGACAGAATTTCAATGTACTTTTTCTTGTCCATATTCTTGAAATTTAAAGGTTAGAAAATAGGAAGCCCCACTCCGTGAGGAGCAGGGCTCTTTAAGGCTTACTTCTTAGCAAAGTCGAACAGTATGTGCTGACTTTCTCTACTGACCTCAGAATACATACATCCCACGTTGTCGTAGAAGTCTCTGAATGTGGTATTCGGTTCTTCTGCAAGGACACATTCCATCTCATATAAGAGACTGTCTTTGACGTAAAAAGTTCTTGTTGAACCTTGACATCCGTTTGTGTATTCGAACGGATAGACCGCAGTGCAGTCCTCTATGAGATGGCATACGAAAGCCCAGCATTTCTCAAGGTCGGGCTTGTGGGTGAACTCGCAGTCGGTGTGCGGATCGTAATATCCGCAGGACAGATTGATGCACGACACGCTGACACCGGCTTCTGCAAGCGCCTCTACGTCCGTCATCATTCCGCCGGACTCATGGTAGCCCCAGCTCTCGCAGTCCGCAGCCTTGATGAAACCATCTGAGCAGAGCGGACCGGAGATTTCTGTCACCATGTCACTGCTTCCACGCCTGTCAATCTGGGCGCAGAAACGGCAGTCTATGAAGAAGCCGATGTCTGCGGCGCTTGAGCCGATGCAGCCGATTTCCTCTCCGATGAAGAAGGCACATTTGAGGACAGGGTATTCCATCAGCGCAGAGAGCGCAAGGAATATCCCGTTCTTGTCGTCGGCTCCCAGTCCGCACTGCTTGCGCATCTTGGGCGAATAGCCGAAAATGACCTCGTCAGTCTCCACACAAGTGAAGTCAGAAGGATGGAAATCCTGCACCTGGTCCATGTGTGCGCACAGGCAGGGGTAATTAACCGCAACACCTTTCGTGATGTAGAGGTTTCCTATATTGTCCTGTGTCACGACAGCTTCAGGAACATTAGCTTTTAGCCATTTCTTGATGAATCGACGGATGCGTTTCTCGCTGCCGCTTTTTGAATGGATGCAGTACAGATCTTTAAGTAACTCGTAATTCAATTTTTCTTTCATAATTCTAAATGTTTTAATGGTTAATGATGTAAAGGCAGGAGCATTACATCTCCCGCCTTTTTTCAGGCTTCTACTTCAAGTTCTTCTTTCTCTGCTTCGTGCATCGTATCCTCGTCTTCGAACCAGTCTTCGAGGACTTCGGAGTAAATAGCATCCTCTTTGAGGATGTACTCATCGTGATATGCAGAGTGCACACAATCGTTTGCACGCTGCCACTCTCCGTGGATGTCCTCGACGGCGTTTCTTCTGAGGATGTCGTCGTTGAGGTTTTCAACCCATACCGCCTCATCCTCATAGATGTAGCAGTCTTCCTCTTCAGACCACACGAAATCATTCGTGCGGTATTCGTTGATATGGATGTGGTGTCCGTTATATATAGCATCAGTCGAACAGTCCTCGTGCATCCAGTCCTCGTGATAGTCGTCATACTCGGCGACATTATCGGCGATCCACTCTTGCGAATAGTCCGACCATCTTTCGTTGTCGTGTGAACAGTAGAAATGATGATTGGTTACGTCCAGATCGTCGGTGTAGTATACATCGGAATGATTGTATGCGATGTCCTTGTTGTAGTCGTAACAGACAAAGCTGTCCTGATACGACAACGTATCACCATCGCACAGCCGGCATTCGATAGAGAACCGCTTCGCCCTCAGGGACTCGCCGTTGTTGGCGACGAAATTCCTGTTGTCGTGACAATCGACACCGACACGCTTGTAGCCGTCGATGAGGCCTTCCTTGATGAGTCTGTTCACAAGCGTCTGCTTTAGAACTTCGTCCATATCGGACGAGTATTGACGCTCTGCCAGTCTCCAGGATTTCCCTTCCTCGTCTATGACGTCATTGAAGATGACACAACGTGCCACTATCATTCCGTCACTGTCTGTCAGCCATGCTGCGCTGGCATCCACGGCGTCGGCATAGAAGAAGTATTGGTCCTCGCCTCCCATACAGGAGTGGAAATCTCCCTTGTATAGGTTTTTGTCGTAGATGGTCTCAAAGTCGCTTTTGTCAGATCCCACGTGGAGCGTCAACGCAGACTCTCCGATAAGGGACTCTGCATATACCTGCCAGTCACGGGCGAACTCCTCGCCTATCCATCGTTTGACCTGTTCAGGTAGGATTTCTGTGAACGGCAGGCTGTCGAGACAGGAAGTTATGAATTTTCCTGCCTTCATCTTGAACACCCTGTCGCCACGCTCTGAATTGATGTAGCGGACGGATTTCGTGTCTCCGTCGGCACACAACCCGTGGCGGCTGTCGATATAGAGAGTCCGGTGGCGCAATGGCCAGTCGTTAAGGACAAAAGGTCCGTAATTCTCCATCCATTGAGGTTGTCCGCCGTCAAAATGATATGCGGCGAATGACTCCGAGATACGGAGAACGGCTTTTTTCACATCGTCCATACTTCTGGCGTTAAGATAATCGTATTTGTAGACGAACTCTTCAGCCACCAGTCCTTTGTTCAGCATGGTCCTCTGGAAAGAGAGCCACGCCTTGAGGAAGCGTCTGTCCTTGAGCCATGCAAGCAGAATCTTGTTCTTGCGAGACTTGGCTCCGTTGCCGTGTTCCACGATTGCAAACAACTTCTTGAACTCTTCGTAGTTTTTGAAACTTTTAATAAAAATCATAATTCTAATGTTTTAAAGGGTTAGTAAAATGAGGCGCACACTTGGAAATGTACGCCATTTGGCTCAATAACCCCGATATAGGGTTCTTCTAACAAGCGGATACTCATAATCTCCGTCCTGTCCTACGCAGAAGGTGAAGCTCGGTTTGCCATTCCATAACTCCACCCATAGCCTGTCCAGAATACCACGGTTCAATATCTTATGGAATTTCATGTTGAAGAAAACCGTGTCGCGTTTTGATTTCTGGCAGTTGCAGGCATAACAAAAGCCGTCGGACAATTCTCTTAGGGCTTCGTCAGACAGTTCAAACTTAAATGTCTTGTAGCCGTCATAGATTCGTCCAGACAAGAAATCGTTCATTGTGAACTGCTTTCTGTCGTATGCCTTCAGCAGCCCTGTCAGGGTCTTGTACTTTCTTGTTCTCATAATTCTTCTTTTTTTAGGGTTAGTAAAAAGAAATCCCCACCTTTTTGAGGTGAGGACCGTTCAGGCTTATCCCATTCTCTCCAGCTTCACGGAGACAGAGTAACGAAGAGAGGAATATTTCTGCTCCTCCTTCCATTTGTAGGCGACGCTGCACGGGAGATACTGGCTCTCCTGCTTCTGTATCACCTTTATTATCGTCTCCTTGCAGATGCCGTCAGTGTGCTCCACTGAGAATGTGGAATAACAGGTGTTCCCGTCATCGGAGAATGCCGATGTCCCTTTTCTTCTGGCAACGGCAACGAGACCGATGAAGCGGTTGATGAAAACGTACTTCTCTCCGTCGAAATACACGTCGATGGGCGTGTCATACTCTTTTGTTCTGATATATTCCATAATTCAAAGTTTTAGTTAGACAATGAAGGCAGCACAGATTATCGTACTGCCTTTTTTGGCTTACACGGTGTAGTCGTAGCCAACACCGGTACATCTCCAGCAATCACCGCACTTATACATTTTCCTTGCGAGAGTGCCTAATGTGATTTTCCTTGTTTCCATTGAATTATACAATGGAAGCAGCTCCATGGCTGCCTGTCTTCTTGTTTTCATGATTCTATATTTATAATGTCACTTTTTGGGACACACATGTATGTATATGCACCCTGATACAACTGGTACATATCTCCACGCTCTTCCATGCGTGTAATGACATGTTCTCTGTAAAACTCGTTGCAGGTGAACTTGTCTGTAAAATACCTTTCTCTAATCAATACTTTCATAATTCTTTCGTTTTTAGTTATTATCGTACTGCCCGGATTACAGGCAGTTTTCAGGCTCCGGCATTTTCACCGCAGAATTTCAACACTCTGCATTGCCTCCGAAGATGATCCTCTCAAGCAGCAGCGTGGAACGCCACCACTCTCGCATGAACCATCTTCCAATTCTCGTACTTCTCCAGAATTTCCAGAGCAGAACGGCATAAAACACTCCAAGCAGACCGCCAATTATCGTACTTCCCAGGAGCAGGAAAATTGGAAGCACCTGAATAATTCCAAGCAGAATTATCGTACTTGAATATATCTTCTCTCTTCTCATAGTGCCACCTCCTTTCCTTCTCTCTCTGGTGAAGTCTCTGGGAGCTGCTCTCCATAATGGCAGAGGCAGATATAACCGCCTGCCATCTCGTAATAAATCTCGTCGTTTGTCATAATTCTATAGTTTTCAAATTAAATTCCAAATCATTCAGTTAATGATGAAAGCAGGACACCACATTACACGATGTCCTGCTCGTTAAGGCTTTACTTCTTTACCGCCAGATATGCAGTTATGAACACATCTGCAATGACAACACCGAGGAAGGCAGTGGAAACGGTGAACAATACACCGCTCCACACTGTCAGGCTCCAGTCTATCTCCGTCAGTGTGGCTGAATCCAGCAGCTCCCTGACACCTGTGATATAGGCAGGTATCAGGGAGCACGCCAAAATGATAAACAACACACACAATGAACTGCACGCAATCTTCTTCATAATTCTACAATTTTAATGGTTTATATTGTAGGGTTGATTTCTCAACCCCATTAGCCAGGATGCCTCTATTTCCTTTTGCTCTCGTTGCAAAATGTCTCACGTCATTCGGCACCCTCCAATTAAACAAGATTGGTCCGATATGTTTTTCTGCTGCATACTCAAGGGTAACACGGCTCACATATAACCGCTTTCAGGTAGATTTCATTAATCCGTTCAGTATCTACTTTCTTCACTCGCTCCGCCACACGTGACGGATAACGGATATTGAGCGTTTCTGGTTAACCACACCTCGCACGCTCATACGATAGAATATGAATTATGATTAATTCTCAATACCCACATAACGCTTTATGTTAGGCTCAGGCTCCACGGTGCATTGGGTTGCTCTCCTGGGAGTTTCCGCTCCTGCCTCTGCTGGCTGCTCTTGCCTTCTCCTTTGCCTTCGGATCGTGGCGGGATCCGTACAACTTTTGCCGTGATCCTGCTCTCCGTGCCTGCATCTACTCCTACTCAGTGCGTAGGGCTTGACTCGGAAAAGGTAGTTAGCACGCTTAAACGCTCGCTTGACTCCTTCCTGATTTTCTCGACAGCTCGACGGGATTTCTCCTCCGCTCCTCCATATCACTATGAAGGTTTGCCCTCTGTCTGTCCTCTCACCTGCCACATCCTCCGGAAATTTATTTCCGTCTGGAAGTGTTCCGTTACTTGAGATATACGGAATGTCGGTTTAGACAGTTTTTAGAATCTTCATCCTCTGAAAAAAAAGGATATAACAAAGGGTACCCAATTTGGGCACCCTAAAAAAATCTGGTATCAAAAAAAGGACTGCAATATATTGCAATCCTTTTTTTGTCTTGTCTGTAGCGGTTAACGTTTCCGTTTTCCTTCTCTTACTTGTCTTCGCACCGCTTCACGTTCCAAAATACCCAACTGAATGAGTTCAACCAATTTGCGAATTTCCGCAATAGTGTACGGAATGAATTCTGTTGTACGTGTAACCTTTGCCGGCTTAAAGGTGTCGTTAATCCGACATATAAGTGAAGCTATACGTGAATCTGTATCACATATATTCTCAGATGCAAGACGCGCAAGGGTATTACCGTCGTCCTCAGTTAGGTAGTTTTCGGGAATGTTGACACCTTTTACCAACTTTACTACCGCTACAAAAGCGGTGAACAATGTAGCACGGCTTATTTTCTGGTACTCAGCGTTTTCTGCAAAAGCCTTAAGTCTGTAGGCTTCTAACGCTTTTTTCAACTGAATGAATTTAGCATCATTCTGTAGCCATTCTTGCACGGCTTTAGATTGTTCACCTAATTCCGTATAATCCGCATCGAGTACAACGGTACGCACCACATCTTTCACACGTTCGTTTAGAGTTTTCATAATTTTGAATTTTTTTAGTTATTGGGCAATATTGCCGTTGTTCCGTGCCATGGATTTGAACCACGGTATAGCCTCGAACTAACACGGATTGCCATTAATTAATACGGTATTGGGTACTCTGCGAATACCACGGCAATTGCTTGATGTTCATCATCAAGCCCCCAAGTATTTTCTGGGAATTTTTTCAGCCACACGTTTAAAGTGTATTCATCAAATTCCGCAACATCGAAGTAAATGACACGTAACAGACGATTGGGGAGGCATACGATGCCATAAGTTTCCCACACGCCACACGCCTTGCAAGCCCTTACAAAATCTGTAGTTAGCTCATCTGTTAACACTCCAGTTTTTTCATCGAAGAAAAAAGCATTTCTTAAAATAATATCCATAATTCTATGTAATTTAAGTGGCAGATTTAATATCGGTTCTACCAGACAACCAGATACGCCTATAGCATAGGTATATATATGCGTTCCGCTGAACGTACCCCAAGGTACTAACAATATATGTAGCTGCCAAACAAATATACAAAAATTTAGATTTTTAACCTAACGTGTAAATAACTGATATTCAATAAGTTACACAATAAACACAAAATATAAATTAAGAAACGAAAGGTGTGTTAACAAAAGAGGGTCAATAACAGAGTGAATTTTATATAAGTTTAATTAAATAATGATAACGTTTGAGTGTGTAAATACAATTATACAATATTCAGCCTTTTGTGGATATATATACAAAAGAAAAGAATTAATATACGGATGTAAGTGGTTGAAGGACAGAGGGTTACAAAATATAATTACAAAAGTAACAAAGGGTTTTCAAAGTGTGAAAAAATCTTTACAAAACAAGGTTATCTAAAATAACATAGTTTAACGTGTGTGATAGACGTTTAATAAGTGTTGGTATGACACCAAAAATGAAGGACACCCACCCCCCCCCATGGGAAATGGGCGCTTTCGCGGTCACTCACCCCACAAAAATTTTTTCTTTTTCTTGTTTTTCTCAACTGCAAATTTAGGTTAATTGTCAAGATTTATTCATTGATTGTTAACACCTGTTATTTTGCATAAGTATACAGAGGGGCTTGTTTTGAAAATATGAGTGTGGTCAAACACTCAAAATGTCAGATTTTGTCTTAGCATATTTATCCTACATATTATGTATGTTAACAATGCATAATAATCCCCTTATTTTAAAGTACTTCTGCATATTTATAGAAATTTTTCTTATCTTTGCTATACAATAGATTGAAGTTAAAATTGGGTTAGGCAAAAAACCACGGGTATGGATAATTTCGTAAATCATTGGTTTTCAACGACTTGATGAAAAACGTCAATCTTCTACAATGTTCAGAAGTGTGCACTGAATAATCATAATGTGCATTTTTACATTGGATATACGTTTTTACATATGTTTTTGCGTGTGTTTTGATGTATTTAGCGTATTGTATAATATAATTGTGAAATGAGGAGAAGAGAGAATTGATATGAGCAGGAATACAGGATTGATGATAGACACTCTGTACCAGCAGTTGCTTACGTTGTCGAGGAATCCGCGTTACGGTCTTGACTCTCTGCGGAGTGAGTGGGGACGTACCAATGGTGAGTTGTATAACAGCAAGAAGCTTTCTTTCTGCCGTGGCATAAGGGAGCTTGCGAAGGACTGTCCTGTGAAGTGGTATAACGGCAGTTTCTATCTTTTCAACGGAGTGATATACGAGAGGTGTGACGATGATGTGGTGAAGCAGGCGTACAGGCTGTTGCTTGAAGGTCTTGCGCTTGCGAGGATGGTTGACAACGTTACAGTGATGAGGGATGTGTTTCTGGCTACGATAAAGCTGTATAATGTATTGAGTCCGCAGTTTGATGTCGTAGCTTTCAAGAACGGTGTTGTTGATTTCGGCACTAACAGGATAGACCCTCAGGTGATGCCATTCGGTCCCGAGTGGCACGTCATATACTACCACCCTTATGATTTCGACCCCAAGGCGAAGTGTTTGAGATGGCAGAGTTTCCTTCACGAGATGCTTCCGGACAAGACCTCCCGTCTGATACTTCAGATGTTCCTCGGACTCGGTCTTGTGCAGAGGGGTGATGCGTATAACAAATATGACGGGAAGACGACTTCCAAGATAGAGTTGTGCCTTATACTCCTCGGTACCGGAAAGAACGGCAAGAGCGTAGTGTATGAGGTCATGAGTGCCCTTTTCGGCAAGGAGAGGATAAGTTCCATGGACTACGGGGCGCTGACTGCGCAGGGAGACGAGGGAATGAGAGGGAGGTTCCCTATAAGGAACGCCATCTTCAACTGGTCAATGGACTCTGACGCTAAGAAGTTCGGCAGGGGAGACAACGGAATGTTCAAGAGACTTGTCAGCGGAGAGCCTGTCCCTATGAGGGAATTGGGGAAGAATATCCTTGAGACCCGCAGGCTTCCGTATATGATCTTCAACATGAACGAGCTTCCTTTTTCCGAGGATGCCTCTTTCGGATTCATACGAAGGCTTCAGTTCGTGAGCTTCAACGTCGTAGTCCCCAAGGAGAAGGAGGACAAGGCATTGTCTTCAAAGATAGTCTCTTCCGAGCTCAGCGGAGTCTTCAACTGGGTCCTTCGCGGTGCACAGGAGCTGAGGAAGCGTCGTTTCGTGTTCCCGGAGTCAGACTTGAACGACAGGCAGAAGCTGTTGAGTCTGATGAGCAGCCAGCCAATTACTGCCTGGGTAGCGGCTTACGGTATGCGTCCGGGCAAGGAGGCGCAGAACGAGATAGGCGTTGAGATACCCGCTGCGAAGATGTATACGAGCTTCACTACGTTCTGCAGGGACAATGACGTTGACGAGAGGGACATCCCTTCTATACAGCGTTTCGGCAGGCTTATGAGGGACAAGGAGCGTTTCTTCAAGAGGAAGACACCTTCCGGCATGGTCTATAAGGTATACGGAGCCACTGAGGATAGGGTTATGGAGCAGGTGTTGCTTTCCGAGCTTCCGGTGAAGAAGGAGGACAGCGAGAGTTTCATCAGAGACGACGACTGATATGGCGGGGAGATACAGGAACAAGATGCCTCCTTTCACTCCAGACTCTGAGCACTGGACGAGGAAGTCGAGGTCGTGGAAGGCTAAGGTGGCGTACAGGAGCGAGGATGAAGCATGGGAATACCTGCAGCAGAATCCGAGACTTGCCGGACAGGGAATGACAGTATACAAGTGCCATGTATGCAGTATGTGGCATATAGGACATAAAAGATAGTATAGATGATGATAAATTCAGAGATGACATTTGATTATAGCGAGGTGATACAGAAACTGAGCGAGCCATTGAGGAAGAAACTGGATTTTTAATAATAAAATAGTTGAGATATGAGGAAATATTTATTCATTGCATTAATCGCTATGACGTTGCTATTGGCAATGTGCAGCAGGGATCAGAGATTCCAAGAGGGCAATCGTGAGTTGTATGACACCATTACGGTGTACTCTGTAGACAAAATCGTAGAAACGTCTGGAAGCAAAGAAAAGTTTAGCACAGAGACCTATTATCTTGTGGCTACAGACAAGGGGGCGTATCGTATAGATTTGTATGGGATATGGGCTAATCCTCAACTTGTTGGAGTTATAAAACAAGGTAGAACATATATTGTTAAAACTGAATTTTTTAATGCTCCAATGATCAAGGTATACAAACGTATAACTAAGCTAATTCGTGAATTATAATGAAGAAGAAAGGATATTACGAATACGACCCTGTTATCTATCCGAGGAGGTTGTGTGTCGCTATTGGTATGAACCAAGAGGACGCTAATAAGTGTTTTGAAGGCAGAAATGGCGAGGTTTTGATGGTTGATTTCACTAATTATGACGCAGTAACCTACGATTGCGTTAGAGATAAGGCGAATAAGAAGATTTGTTCATTTATTAATTTTGAAAGCAAGGGTTCTATGAAGATGGGGCTTTGTTGCCATGAGGCTTCCGCCTACCTTATGGGTTGGATTGCATCTTGCATCAACAAGGCTCGTTTGGGCATTGGTAATTTTATTGAAATTAAAGATATAAAAGAATAAGAAATATGAAACCGATTATTGTAATAGAAATTGTAGAGGGAATGGGTATAGACAAAGAGGTTGTTAATCCTTATGGATACGAGCTTTTTGTAGGTGATAAAAATATTGAAGCCCAGTGGGAGAAACTTGAAGGGCTTCGTAAGACCGGCGGAGTTATTATCGTTAAGCCGGACGCAAAGAGTGCGGTACACGAGATTCTTAAACCGTTTATTAATGGTGCTGGCTGGCTTGTCGGTTGTGGCCTGAAAAAGGTGCATACGAAAGAGCATGGCGACTTCTGCATTATTCTCTTCCATAATCCGCCTAAGGATATGATTCAAAAGATTCATACGTTTCAAGAGGAGGAATAGATTATGATTAAGGAAGAATATATTAAGGTTGGTTCAATCTTGCAGATAGAGAGGTTTGATTTGATAGAGATTACAAGTTTGTCGTTTGTTGACGTAATAGATCCTCTACATAATATTGGTTCGTTCTTCATCAAGATTATTGATATAGGAAACAAAATGTGTAGGATTAAAGCAACCATATCTACGTTGTATTCCTATAATGTGGATATAGTCTCACTGGCGAAGGTTGCTGATCTCTTGGTTTTTAAAACAGAAACCGAGAAAAGCGATGCAGACTGCTTCAAAACTATCACTGACAAGATGCTCGATACCTATAAGGCTAAGAATCAAGACTACGGGAATAGCTTCAGCAATCTGTTCAAGGAGTGCGGCATGACATACGCCTACGGACACATGAAGGAGAAACTGGAGCGAGTGAAGTCGCTTATGAAGGATGAGGCGAAGGTGAAAGGCGAAGGGATGAAGGACAGTCTTAAAGACCTTGCAAACTACGCCATCCTGACGATTATGGAACTTGAAAGAAAGGAGGAGAAATGAAGAGATATATAGGAATAGACCCAGGCAAGCACGGTGGCATCGCAGTGATGGGAGCCGACGGGGAGGTGCTTGATGTAGTGAAGATGCCGGAAACGCCGCAGGATTTGCTTGACTTCCTGGAGCAGTACAAGGACGACAGCTTCTGCACACTGGAGCGAGTAGGCGGAATGCCCGGCAACGGCGGCAGTGCGATGTTCAACTTCGGCAAGGGCTACGGCCACCTGCAGATGGCGTTGCTCGCCCTGCATATCCCCACAGAAGACGTCACGCCGAACAAGTGGGAGAAGGCATACCAGCTTGGCAGCAGCGGCAAGTACACAAAGACAGAGTGGAAGAACAGGCTAAAAGCCAAGGCGCAGCAGATGTTCCCGCATTTGGGCAAGAAGATAACGCTTGCCACCTGCGACGCCCTGCTTATTTGCGAGTACGGAAGAAGACAGAATTTATAACATAAAAAAAGAGGAATATGAAATTAGAGTTTGGAGTAAAAGTCAAAGTAGGCAACTACTACATCTTGAAGTATGCCAAAGGTCTTGGCAAGAAAGAACTTAGCCGTTTGAGAAACGCGTCAGGCATCCCCAGGAAAGTGCAGAAACATCTTGGCAACGGCCGTACACTGCCTTTCATCAAGGTAGGTACAATCAGCGGTTCGTGGTCGGTTGAGTATATCATGGGCACATCCATGTATGACGCCATCGACGCACTGCGTGTTGTTATGGACGAAACCGGCGAGAGACAGTTGTATGGAGTAGAAGCCAAGAACGCCGAAGCCATGTTCGTTGCGATGTTCGCCGACACCACCGTTGTAGGTGACTACGAATACCAGGTAGCCAAACAGAAGCTCCTGTCAGAATACCTTGACCGTGCAGGCAAGGAGCTGAACAAGAAAGCCGATACCGGCAAGAGCGACGAAGAACTTCGCAAGGAGAACGAAGCCGCCGTTGAAGAAACCGCAGCGAGAGAGACCCACGCCAATACCCTTCTTGACATGGCAGAAGAAATAATGAGAAAGGAGACAGGAGATGATCAACGGAATTGACAGACTTGTAGAAATCATAGAAGACCGCTACGCTATGGAGCAAGCCATGCGCATTATCCTTTGGTCTTTGGGAACCAGACAACTTCCACCAGAAAGCAGCCTTCCGCTTTTCAGTGACAGTCTTGTGAACGAAACATTCTTCGCCATTCTTGAGCGCATCACCGGCAAGGAGTACAAATAAAAGAAGGCGATGCTTCACAGCACCGCCTCAACTGAAAATTTTAGAATTATGAAACGAGGAAAGCTCCCCGCTCATTAAAAGTTGTTGCAAAAGTAACCAATTCTTCCACTTATTCCCAATTGCCTGTTGCCTTTAACATTAAATTAACTATTTTCCCCCTTTGCAGAGATTGTTCTTGAACAACAGACAGTCCTCCTTGCACGTAGGATAGTCTTTAGGCAAGTAATAGTGTACGGTATTGTTCTCCGTATCAATCTCATCCTGCTTAATCTTGTTGTAGTCAGCTTCAAGCGCCACAATCTTCATCCACTCCGTAGAGCCGAATTTAGCCTTTTTCTCTGCCCTTACCAGTTTTTTGAGAATAGTCTCCTTTGAAGTCTCCTTCGCCAGTTCCTCCGGAGATATTTCATCCCCTCTGCTTTTCTCCTGTTGTTCCGCCACGCGCCTCTGCACCGAGCCGAGCGCCTCCAGCTTGTTCATCTCCCTTTCAAGCTCCGCTTTCTCCCAGTTCAGCCCTATTCCCTGGAACGCCACGCTCCATGCATCACGCTTGCACCATCCCGCTGCTCTGAGGTCAGCGTAAATAAGATATTCCGGTGCCTTCATTCCATACGATTTCGCTGTTTTCAGCGCCTGTACCGTCAAAGTATATCCATCCATACACAATTATCTTCAAGAAATTAAATCATCTTCAAACACAAACTCCACATAGCACACGCACGATACGTGGAAAGGCGGGAACGGGTCCGTCCATTTGTGAACATAAGAACACTCATGGTCGCATTGGTCGCACGGAAAGCTTGACCCCCGATACACCCGGAATCCGACAGCTTCCATTTCCATGCCATATTCCTTCTCTGCCAGTCCCCACGCCAATGCAATCACCTGCGTAGAGTTTCTGACGATGTTCCTGTATGCATTGCGGAATACACCCTTCCCGTAAGAAGGCGTAGCGATGTTAACATCCTTTCTCCTCGCCTTTGTGATTACCGAAGTTCGGTAAGGGTCCTTATAGCCAGTCCTTATAGCCGAAAGAATCTGCTCCTCCTTGTAGTCCATCATCACGCCAGCCTTGACCATTCTCACCATATCCTCTGCGAAATTGTCAAGGTACGCCATCATCCTCTCGCTGATGGTCCTTCCGTACACCTTCCCGGAGAGCAGGGAAGCGATGCCGTTCCCTTCAGTGCCGAGAATGTCAGCCGAAGCGTAGGCATAAGCCTCCGTGAACTTCAAGATGTTCCCTGCCGCCTCTCTCGTTATCCCCCTCGCCTCTTCAAGCAGCTTCTCCTGTCTGTAGAGTTTGTTTCCGCGCCGGTATTTCCTTGCCGCTGCAATGATGAGCTTCGCTTTTGGGAACAGTTCTTTCTGTATTCTTCGTTCCATGTTTCTGAGAGCCTGCGCCCTTTTCGCCGCATATTCAGCTCCACGTCTTTTCTCGTCCATAAGCATCAATGACTACGGTTGTAATTCTGCCAGTTGTTGCGTCCGTCCCAGTTTCTGTTTTCGTCATATTCCTTTCCGGACTTGTTCGGTCTTCCCGCTTTCCTTCCGTTACCGGTATTCATATCGCTTCCCGAAGACTGTTGGTTTATCTTTGCCGCTTCCTTCTGTTGTTGGATAGCGTTTTCCGTCTCGTTGTCCGCCCTTTCGATGTCCATAAGCAGATCCTGCTGTTGCTCCTCCTTCTTTTCCCTCATGATGCGAGTAAACTCATCATTCTTGCTGAACTTGGAATTACGTTCCGAAGCCGTCTGTTTCGACAGGAAGCTGTTCTGTACCGCCGTTGCGAGGTTCGTCACCAGCTCCGTGTCATTCTGATGCACATACGGTTCAATCCATGCGTTTACAGACAACCCCGTCATCGACGCCATGCAGTCCTCCTCTGTTCCTATTCCGAACTTGCAAATACGCACAATCTGGTCGAGGAACGGCTGCAGTTTCTGTGCATCATTGGTAGCCATTTCTATAGCCGGAGAATACAGCAGTTTCAGAGCGACCCCAGGCAAGTCACCCGATTTCAGCTCAGGAGGCTTTACAGTGAACGACAATTCATAAATAAGGTCATACGATTTGTTCAGCTGAGTTGCGAAAGCGTTAGATGCATCCGTTCCGTTGAGGAACTGCGCTTTTCCGTCAGGGTCGGTGATAAGAATAGTCTTAGCCGCTCCCGTATTGTCTCCTGTCACAGAAATGCTCTCTCCGTCACCCGTCAGAGACAGTATAGGGAACGCATACGCCTTGTTGTTCTCGCACAGGTAAGCATACGCCTCCTCATAGTCTTCAATGTTTCTCTGCACCGGGCTCCAGCACGGTCCGTCATCATTCCTTTTGTAAGCCACAGGCACGAACAGGAATCCGTGCAGTTCCTCATTGACAAGCGTATAGTCACTGATTCCGAAAATCCTCGCTATCCTTACGACCGTATTAGCCAGTTTCCCTTTACCGAGTCCCTTCTTGAACCTGTAGAATTTCCTGTCATCCCACACTTCGACCCATTCAGTGATTTCCTTTCCGTCATCATCATAGTCGTAGTATTTTCTTGCGAAAGCTGCCGTCTCACCTGTCAGCGAGTCATAATGCGGGTATAAAATGTCCCCGTTATCGTAAGACAGAGTTTTCAGTCCAAACCTCTTGTTTTTGTCAAAGAAACCCACAATAGCCCCCTCGGCGACCTTCATATACGCACAAACCGCTTCGAAGAACCTTATCTCGACGTTGTGTGTCAGCCATCCCTTCTTGAACTTGGAAAGCAGTTTCAGGTCATCTTCGATGCCCTTATCGTTTTCGCTGTCGGTAAGTTCGAACTGGATGTCATTTCCCGTCACGTGCAGTACATGCTTCACCCATATCAGGAACTGGAATGCGAACGCCGTCCTCATTATCTTCTGTACGTACCATTTCCCGTCCTCCGGGTTCTGCTTGTATATGTCAGGATATTCCTCCTCATCCCAGATGCGGTGTCCAGAAGGATAGAACTCCCTGAGGAAGTCCGCCTGCGTCTTGATCCTTCTGTAGAGCGTGTCCTCCGGCATCGAAGGGTTCTCCTTGTCCGTCACCTCCCTGTTGAACAGGTCGTGTTTCATGTAGCCTTTAGGCGTCACTTCGAAGAACGGCTTTTTCACGAGCAGTTCCCTCAAATCCGTTACTTTCAAATCCTCCATAATCCTTTAATATTTTTGTTTTTAGTTTTTGTGAGTGAGAAAATCATCATGTATATCAGCGACTCGAAGAAGTCAGGCGAGTGTCCGACATATTTCTTCGCCTTGGTCTTTGCCAGCAGGTTGAATCCCTTGTCATCCCCGTTCTCGTCACGCCGTAGCATTTTCCTCTCCTTCTGCAGAATCTGCCTCAGAGTCCAGTTCTTGAAGCCGTCACCAGAGAATTTCCTGTCAAGCAGCCCCCTGTCTATTGACAGCCCTTTGTCCTTGACAAGCCTGTAGAACAGCCATGCGCATTGCGATTTCAGGTTCTTGTACAAGTATTTCACTCCCTCCTGTTCCTTTTTGTTCTTCGCCATCGGTGCCGCCTGGTTGTTGAACGGCACAGCCTCCGGCATGAATCCTTTGAGGTACTGTCCGATACCCTGCAAGTCGTATGTGAAGTTACACTCCTCCACTCCCCACTCCCTGAGTTTCGTCTGAATGCACGACACCAGTCTCTTTGCGTCGAGTCTCAAAACCACAAGGTCCTTGATGTGGAATCCTTTCCAGTGCCACATCACGAAGTTGTCGCCACCAGTGAAGGCGATGTCCGCCGATGCCCTGTCGATACCGTCCCCCTCCTGCTCTGCGTTTTCAAAGACAGCCTCCATGTCCCCCATCTTTATCAAGTCATCGCCCGCCGCTTTCCAGTTCCAGTTACCCTCAAGGTCGCGCATTCTCTGCTCCTCGTCCTGCTGTGCGAGGTTCGCTATATACGAAGGGTCGGTAGAAATCAGCTTTATGTTCTCCGAAACGTCAGCCCTTATGAATGTTGCCGATTTTATGAACACGTCATATTTCGTGTACCCAAGCGGTTCATAGCTGTCCCTGTATTTGTTCCATAGTCTGTCTATGAGGTGTGAGCACTGTTCGTAGACCTCCTCTCTGGTGTTACCCCAGTATATCGAGTCCGGTGTGTAGCCATCCATAAAGCAATACCTTATGACACCATCACGTTCAGGTATGATATATCCGTCCTCGTCCACCCCCCAGTCGATGAACTTCCTCACCCAGGATTCCGGGTCCGGGTTGCAAGTGATCCAGAATCTGTTTCTTATGTGCGCCGCGTTACGGTTGTTTGTGAGCAGGTATTTGAATTTCTTGTACGGGCACTGCGTACCCTCATCAATGCAGATATATGCGAACTGCCTTCCCTGGAACCTGTCCTTGAAGTCCTTGAATGACCCGGAGTAATACGAGAATTTCAGCCATCCTCCGTTAGTGAAGTTCCAAGTCATGTCGTTCGGAGACTTGTTGTAAGTGCCGAACTGCGAGAACAGCGTGTAAGAGTCGGTAATCAGCGACTGCAAGTCATCCTTCTCCTTTCTGACAATAACTGCATGGAAGTCAGGTTTCTTGATGTCTTTCAGAACCTCCATGAGAGAAGAGAACGATTTAGAACCACCTCTTGAACCTCCAACAATTTTGATGTCAGCGTTGATAGAGAGCATACGTTCCTGTCCTCCACGCTGCGCCACGATTTTGAGTCTGTCAGGATGCTTGCGGTCAGCGTCGCGCAGAGATTGTATGTACTCCTGCGTATAAACAGGAGCTCCATTGTCAAGTTTAAGTCCAGTAAAAGTCTCCATTTAGGTATATATATATATTCTAAATGCAAAAATATCGAATTTTATTTGTATAATTGCATATTTATACATATTTTTGCGATGTAAATATTTATACTTATGCATTCCGGGGAAGCACCCCGATGTAACCGACACAAAAACTAAACATTTTACACCATGACAAGGGAAGAACTCTTGAACCTTGTGAACAAGGAAGCAGACACTACCAAGTTCACATCATTAAGCCAGAAGACCATCAATGAAGAACTTGATGATGTCCTGGAAGATTTCGGTGATGACGAGGAAGCCAATTCCAAGATAGTCACCAAGTTGGCGAACCGCTTGAAGCGCATGGACGGCAACCTTCACAAGAACGTCTCCGACGAGATGAAGAAGAACAGAGCCGAGGCAGAGCGCAAGAAGAAGAAGGAGGAAGACGAGCGCCAGAAGCAGGGAGAGGAAAGCGAAGACGACCGTTACCAGGCTCTGGAAAATAAGCTCAACAAGCTCCTTGCCGCCAACGAAGAGCGAGACAAGCGCGCAGCAAAGCAGGCCGCCCTTGACTCCGTAAGAAGCGGTTTGAAGGACAAGTTCAGCAAGGCGAACCTTGAGATGAACGACTTCTTCCTTGAAACCGCGCTTTCGAAGCTCGCCGTTCCAGACGATGATGCCGACATCGCAGAACTGACGGCGAAGGCCGAGAGTATCTACACCACCGATTACAAGCGCGCCAACGGCGGTGCCGCCATCCCAACCAAGCATGTCACCCCGGGCAATGACACCGGCAAGGTTGACGACCATGAGTTTGACGACATCATAGAGCGTAGGAAGCGCCGTTTCGGAAAGGTAGACGAAAAGAAGTAACAGAACAAACAAAAACAAAAAAGACTGATTATGGATAACTCTATGAATTACTACGACCAGATGCTCGCCCAGGGAGCCGTGATGAACGGCGGTGTGATGCTGCAGGCCGAAGGTTCCATCGGCGGTCAGCGTTATGTGTTCGCCGGTCTTGAGGCCCTTGTCAAGAACGCTTTCAACCGTCCACCAATCGGCGGTCAGCTTGCCAATCCGTTCCCCGGTCCCGCCAAGATCTACGCAGGAGACCTCATCGAGCACGACCTTGGCATTGTAAGCGGCAAGGGTGCGACAGTGAAAGTGCTGAAAGCCTACGAGGTGGCCAAAGCAACCGGAAGCGCCACAGACACGGTGATATACCTTACCCGCAACGGTTTCGTCCACATCCCGTTTGTCGGCGACAACATTATGATAGGCCAGAAAGACTTCACCACCAAGGGCACCGGTGTTACCGTGACCAAGGTAGAGACCGAGACAGACGCTACAGCCGGTGACGTATGGAAAGTAACCCTTTCCGCCACATTAGGCACACTGGAGAAAAAGACAGTTCTTGTCGAGGCATCTGCAGCAGGTGCCAGTGTTTTGCCAATGGTTACAAACCCTAACTGTTTCGCCCCGAACGACTACGACCTTCCGTTCTTCGACCTCGGTGGCGACAAGTATCACAAGCCCCGTTACAACATCAACTTCTGTATGTTGCACCCCGACCTTGTGATGTGGAAAGACAAGATGGGTCCCGTATGTCCGGCCGTTGCTGCCATGAACAAGAGCTTGTACCCAGAGTTCTGGCGCATTTAACCAACGCAAAGTATAACGTAAAAAGATTGTAACAGGATATGGGAAAATTCAATTTCAACGATTCTCGAATGGCCAAGTTCTTCTCTTCGAAGATAAACCGTGACTATTTGCAGACATACATCAACAAAGAAGGCATCCTTCTCAGTAACTACGACTGGTATCTCACCCAGGGAACCATCGCCACCGACGTTACTCCTACCGACAACAAGGGACTTGCCACCTTCTCGGTGAAATCCCGCGAGCTGAAAGCCGCCACTCTGATGAACCTCCGTGCTCCGCTCAGTGAAGGCTATCAGAAAGAGAAGGGCAACATGAACTGGTATACCGCCACCATCCCCGACTTCGCCGCCGACGGTTTCCGCGAGACCGCCACAGAGCGTTGGTATCGCATGAAGATGCTCGGTGAGGAGTTCGGTGACGACGCCGACCTCGTGGACGAGTATACCGACAAGCTTCAGGACCTTGTGGACTCCCTGAACAGTACCATGACCTTCATGACCGCCCGTCTCGCTTCTACCGGTGAGCTCGACTACACGAACATTGGCCGCGGCATCCAGGCACCTCTCCACACCGCCAACATTCCGAAGGAGAACTTCAAGAAAGCCGGCAAGCTGGAGTGGGCCAACAAGGACTGCGACATTCTGGAGCAGATGCGCCAGTTTGAGGAAAACTGGCGCAAGGCATACCCACAGTACGCCAAGACCCCACTTGTATGGCAGATGACGAAGAACGACTTCAACAACGTTCTTCTGAAGAACAAGCAGGTGCAGGAGCTTTGGAAGAGCTGGGCAGCCGCCAACTATGTAGCAGTGTTGCAGAACTACGGCGTGAACAAGGAGATGTTCCTGAAGTCCGTGACCGACCTCAACGGTCTTTCTCCAATCGAGATTGTGGAGGAGCAGGAGCAGAACATCCGTTTCGACGGCAGCGTCGAGACCATCCAGGGCTGGGCTGACGGTACGGTAGTATTGCGTCCGGCAGGCAAGGCATTCACCTTCAAGCGCAAGCAGATCAGCGACAAGGTGATATTCGAAGCCTTGGGCAACAAGATGGTAGACGTAGTTTGGGCAACCACCAACAACGGCCTCGGTCTGTTGAGGAACATGACCACTCCTAACGGATTGTATAAGGAGTTCAAGACAGACCTGTTCCTCGCTGCTGTTCCCGCGATGCTCGACTTCCCTTACCGTTGGATCATCAACATCAAGGGAAAGGGCTAACCCTAAATACCGAGAAACGACATGGAAAAGGAGTGTGAAACATACACCGTGGCCGATTATCTTTCAGGCAAAGTGAAGTTCGGCGTCAACGACGAAGCGCTGCGCCCGATACTGTTGGACCGCGGTCTCGACCTTGACATTCAATACGGCGACGCCGACAAGTCCGCCCTGCGTCTTGCCTACGCCGACATATTGAAATGGTTTGTCCTTGGTGCGAGCAAGGTGAACAACACCTCCGATTCCGATAACGGCTGGAGTCATTCGGGAGGAGGTTACGAGCTCAGCGACACCGACCGGCGCGAGTTGAAGGAAGAGGCCAACGCCATCTACCAGGAACTTGAGCCCTCGTCAGTATTCAAGAGCCAGTCCTCCTTCAAGATTGTCTCCCACGGCATCAAGCGAGCCACCTACACATCGTATGGTATGCCGTTGCCCCACGTCATAAAGCATTGAGCGTATGAGAGAGTCCCGTATTGACAACCCCCGCTACCCCCACTATGTGAGCATCGTGCGCGTCATCCACGGCAGGAAAGACCCGGACAACCCGTTCTGTGAAGCCGACGCCCCCCTACTCGATGTGGAAGAAGAGCTGTACTGCGGAAAGTGTCGTATCTACACCGACACCACCACGACCGGAGACAGCCGTATAGACGAGAACAAGCGGAAGGCCAGCATCCCGATACGTTTCGATGCCTGGTCCGGCTGCAAGTTTCCTTTGGACGGTGACATCATCCGTTGCAGGATAGGCAACCACACGGAAGAAGGCATCGTGAAAGACTGCGAGGGAGACAATAACAGGACCGTAGTGTACTGGAGTTTGAAAAGAGTGTGACAATGGGAGGATATGAACGCAGACTGTCGTTAGGCTTGCAGTTCGAGCACGAGATGCTCGGCAAGATAAACAAATACGCCTACGAGCGAGCCTACGCCATCATGAAGAAGGCCGCCGACAAGGTGGTAGAGGCATTCAAGAAGAACCGTGAGTTCTATAATGTGACAGGAAACACCTTCACCTCGTTCTATGCCTCCGTCTACTACCGCGGCAAGCTGATGTACGTCTCCCGTTCCGCAGACGGCGAAGCCCCTCCAACCCGTCCCACCCTCCGTAAAGGCGAAATCTACGACAAGCCATCCTATTATGAAGGCGACGAAGCAGATCCTCCATTCAGAGGAAAGACAGGCAAAGGCGGACAATGGGGTCCGAACCTCATCTACGGCCGCATCGGCAAGTTCAAGCCCGGAGGCGAATGGGCATTGATGTGCGTGTGCCCTGTGGAATACGCCAAGTTCAATGAGAAAATCGTCGAAACCGTCTACAGCACCTACGAAGACGTTCCATTCCTTTTGCAAATCGGCATAGCAGAAACCAACGGAACGCTAAACTTTGACATATAATGCAAGATGGACCTGAAACAGATATACTACGATTTGGGCAATGCCGTGAAAGGCATCTGTGATGTCGTCATAGCCCGCAACCGTCCCGACACGGTAGACAAGCGCTATGACAGCTTTATCGTCGTGAGCCTGCCCTACGCCATCCGTAACAACGAGATAAGCGATGACGGCTCATACAACGACTACAGCACTACCGTCCAGATAAGCATCTACACGAGGAACCGTGTTTCCTCCGGTCTCGGCAACTGCACAGACCTTGACGCCATGGACGAGAAGCTTGAGCGTGTGCTGTCCGTCTTCCCCATCCGTACCCCCCGGATAATCGTCACGAAGCCCAAGGTGATACTGCAGACCGATGACGGAGACGGATTCGACATCACGATGATACAAGGCCGTTTAAGGACAAGATAACAATAACCAACCAAAAACTTATAAGTATATGGCAGCAAAGACAAAACAGGAATTGAAGGTCGTTTTCAATGACATCGCCGACCTTTACTATCAGCAGGCCGTTGTGGACTTCGAGCAGACTACATTGAAGTTTGCCCCAGAGTTCAACCTTCCGGTGACTGTAGACACACTGCAGATCACCCAGGACGACCCGACCATCAACCACTACAAGGTAATCGGCCTTGATGCCGACTGGACCTCAAGTTCAACCTCCGGAGACGTGAAAATCCAGCTCACCGTCCCAACCCTTGACAAGGAAGTGATGAAGATTTTCTACGGCGCAGACGCCGTGAAGGATGTCCCTACAGCCACTATGACCACCGGTGACACCGAGCTTGACGGCACAACCGGTTTTGAAGGTCACGCATGGGAGCTGAAGAAGAAGAAGATTACAGGAACCTTCTTCCTTGTAGACTCAGAGAAGAAGAACCTTGTGGTAATTACCAACCTCGCCCTTTACGCCAAGCAGTTGTATGACAACCCAGGCACACAGCCGTTTGCCATCCAGCTGACCGGCAGTATTGAAGGTGCAGGCAAGAAGAGCTTCGCTTATCTAAAAAAAAAGTCAGCGTAGCGACACAGTCGGCTAAAAAGGAAGAAAAACCGACAGTCTGAGACACCACAGAACCTTAGAGGCGGCAGGCATAAGAAATGCCGTGCCGCCTTTTTAATTGTATCAATCACACTAAGCCAAATATCATGTCAGAAAAAAAGATAGAGCAACCCTCCGTAGAATACCAGAAGATGCTTGATGCCGTTCTTGCCGCCGAGCCCCTTGACGTGGAGTTCAGAGGCAAGCGCCGTACTATAGGTTGGCTCCACAAGGGTACGATAATGAAATTCAGTCATATCGTGGCGAGAGAGAAGAACGAGAACCGTCGCAATGCGAAGATATGCGCCGTTGTGCTTCTTAACAACATCTGGAAGATCCGTGCCTTCTACGGTATCTATTGGCGTTGGCTGTATTACTTCTGCGACCTTGACGATGTGGAAGTGTTGCGTCTTTTGGAAACTGCGAAAAAAAAAACTCAATCGACAGCATCCTCACTGCTTACCATATTAGTGATAGGAATGACGAATCTGAGGATGACGATGACGATGACGATGACGACGAAGGAAGTCGATGCTATCCAAGCCGAACAAGCTGGGGAGCCGCATATTCGTTAGCCGAGAAGTTCCCTTTCCTCTTCGAGCGCCGTTACGGCATCCGTGCCTACGACTACTGGTGGGGCTACACGTCAGCGCAGATAGACCTTATGGTCGCCGATCAGCCATTGGTGGTATATCCGAAGAAAGACAAGGGGCCGACCCGCAAGAAACTCGCCTCCGCCTATGCACGTTGGAAGGCACGCAAGGAGAAGGAAGGCGGCGACAAGCTTGTAGGAAAAGAAGGAGTGACGTTCGGGGATTTCCTGAAGTGAGTGTAAACAGGTATTCTGGAGAGATATGGACTTGATTAAAAAAACACAAAAATGGTAGGAATATGGCAGGAGGAAATTTAGGAGATTTGAGCATGACGCTCACGTTGAAGACGCGCATGGAGGAAGAATCCAAGAAGCTTATTAACGCTCTCAACAAGATTGACGTCACCGGCAAGCGAGCCCAGGACGCACTGAATCTGATAACGGAAGCAACAAGTACCCTTAGCAGCAAGGGAGTTGCCGACATCAAGAAACTGCAAGATGCTATAGCGCAATATCAGGCGTTTGCCGCCAGAGCTGAGGGTCTGGGGGTTGATTCCAAGACGGTCAATAATATAACCGCCATAGCAGAGCAATATGGGAAAGTGTTGCAAATACTACAAAGAATAAATGCAACCGGGAAAGGCCACGCAGGTTTTTCCGACTACCAAGACATGCAGCGCGTTGAAGAACTTTTACAGCAACGCCGCCATGCCCAGGAACAGCAAGCCAAGAGGGAGGAGGAGCTTGAGAAGCAGAAGCAGGAACGCCAGAAAATCTCCGCACAGATGGCGCAGGAGGCATACCGGCAGGAGATAGCCGCCGCCGAACAGAAGTCGCGTGCCTTCGCCCAAGCCCTACAGAAGCAGATGGAAGCAGAGGAGAAGCTCCGTCGCTCCAGGGTGGGAGGAACGGAATTTGATAGACGTCGTGCGGTCAGGGCATCCTTTGCTTCTGAGCCAACCCGTTATTACGTTCCGTTTGCCGGCAATATGGACCAGATAAATGAAGTCCAGAAAGCCTACGGCAAAGCCTTTGACGCCCTTGGAGAGAGATACGACCGGCTACAGCAGAAGATTTCCAGTTTCCACGGCCCTAAAGACGACGAATGGCTTGTGAAGACAAAAGCACAGCTTGCAGAAGTGGAAAGTCAGATGCAGCGCCTTGTCGCCGCCTCCGAGCGACTGTCAATGCAGACTGCCGCCCGACTCGATGCCACATACAAGCCCAACGCTACCACTCCGCAAGAACAAGCCCAGAGGCGTCTGCAGGAAACTAACGCCTTGAAGAACGCCATTCTTGAGAGGATGGAAGCCGAGAAGAGGGAAGCCGCTGAAGCTGCCAAGAACGAGAAGCAGCGACAGGCGGAACTTGACAAGAGCCAACAGAAAATCAAAGCACTGAAAGACGCTCTGAACAGATTATGGGGAGAGCGCCAGGCAGGAAAAGCTTTGGGGCTTGACACCTCCGAAGCCGATGCCAAGATACGTTCAATGATAAGCGCCCTGCGCACATTGCGTGAATACAGCAATATGCTTGGCAACAAGGGCGTCGGTTGGCAAAGCAGCCTCGGAAGCTTGAACTACAACTATTTCGGCACCCTCGCCGAAGGAGCGAAGCGCCTGTCCTCAGAGCAAGCCAAGGCAAACAGCGAGAAGAGACAAGCCATCGCCCTGGAAGAGAGACACCGCCAGGAAGTCGCCGCCACCGCCGCCCGTGTAAGGAGTGACCTTGTAAGCGCCTTCGAGCAGGCGAAGAAGTCAGCCGGGGGTATGAGCTCCGCAGTGCAGGATTTGAAGAGCCTCTTCCTGCAGGGCGGTCTGATATACGGCGCGAAGCAGTTTGCAGACAGTATAATACAGACCGGAGGTGAAATTGTACAGCAGCATGTAGCCCTCCGTTCCATCATCGGAGACATAGCCAAGGCAGACGAACTCTTCGCCCAGACCCAGCAGCTTGCCCTGCAGTCACCCTTCAAGTTCGGAGAGTTGAACCGAGACGTCAAGCAGCTTGCCGCCTTCGGCGTAGAAGCCAACGACCTTTACGACACGACGAAACGTCTTGCCGACATCGCGTCAGGACTTGGAGTCAGCTTCGAGCGCTTGGGACTTGCCTACGGTCAGGTAAAAGCCCGTTCATGGCTTGACGGAAAAGAGTTACGCCAGTTCGCCTACGCCGGTCTTCCATTGTTGAAGAGCATCGCAGAGATGTATAACGAAACAGGCAGGAGCGGCAAGACCGACTATACCGAAAGTGACATCAAGAAGATGATCAGTCAGCGCCAGGTGTCATTTGAAGACGTGCAGAAAGTATTGTGGGGCATGACCGACGAAGGCGGCAAGTTCTATAATATGCAGCTTGTGTTGTCAAATACCCTTTTAGGCCAGTGGAACAAGCTTATCGACGCATGGGACATCATGTTGGGCAAGTTTGCCGAAGGCAACAACGTTATCGGAGGCGTATTCACTTCGATAGTCAAACAAGCCGCCAATCTTGTCCTTATGCTCGACAAACTTTCCCCGGCTTTGGTATCATTCGGTGCGATGTTCGCCCTGCGTAAAGGTTTAGGTGCAGTAGCTGCAAGAACAGGTATAGCACAGGAACTCACGGCGATGAAAGCGGCACAGGCAGCCGAATTGAGACGCTATGCGATAGCACAGCAACGTCTGTTGGTAGAAGGAAAGATTACGCAGGAAGAGCTAAGACAGAATCTTGTCGCCAGAGCAGGTTTCCTGAATGGCACGATAAACAAGAGGAATGCGATGGAAGAGCTTGCGATAAAAGGCAAACTCTCAATGTTGCAGATGCAACGTCTTGTCCAAGAGCGCATGATCTCCCCAGAGCTTATCAAGCAGCTTGAGCTGATGGGTATGATAAGCAGCAAGCAGTCAGAGCTTATTCTCAAAAGCGGTCTTATAGCCCGCAGTCAGCTCGCCTGGAACCAAGCTACGAGCAAGTTGGGAAGCCTTCTCACAGGTGGCAATGTAGCCGCCGTAGGAGCCGCCGTAGGAGCTGCGATATGGATGGGCTATGACCAATATACGAGCAAGCTTGAGCAAAGCATGGAAAACATGCGCAAGTCAGCCGAAGACCATTTCAAGCAGCTCAGCGATTATGTAAAAGGACTCCCTGCCAGTCCAGGTGAAGGCGACAAGATTGCCGGAATAGACAATATGAAAGACCTGCTGACACAGACAGGCTATTTCACAGACGAACTCAACGAGCAGCTTGAGGCATGTGGTGACATCAACGAAGAATACGACCTTCTGGTTTCCAAGACAAAGGAGTCATCTGAAAATGCCAAAGCCCAAGGGCAGTACACCCAGATGGCCGCCAATGCCATGTTCGAGAGCCAGAGAGGAGGAGCGTGGGCTGGTCAGTACGATATACTATCCCGTATATCCGACGCTGCAGGTCTTTCCGAACACGGCGGTGTTTTCGGTTATATCAGCGGTCTATTTAATGATGATCTGGAGAAGAACAGCAACGACCTGAACAACAGTCTGATGAAAGTCTCAGCCCAACTTGACATATTGTCAAGCGATGCGAGGAGCAAGCTTGAAAGCGTCGCCGATGCTTTCTTGAGCCCGGAACAACGTGTAATGTCACTTGAGGAGAAAATCGCCTACCTCGCCAAGTACAACAGTGACGCTTGGGAAGAGATAGTCAAGAGAGTAGCCAACGGAGACGAGACAACCGCCAAGCACCTCAAGAACATCGGCAAAGCAGGCAAGAATATGTCAAAAGACCTGAAAGAGATAGCCGAAGACGACTTCCCGAAGATAATGGAAAGCTGGCGCAAAGACCTTGGTATGACCGAAAGTGAGTTCAAGACCTTCTGCCAGCGCAACCCTAAAAAGTTCCAGGCGATGTTTGACAGTCTCCTGTCAATCGCCAACATTTCAGCGCCGAAGATACGCGAGGCACTGAAAAGAATGTGGTATGAAGCCGCCGATATGGTTGTTCCAGAGACCCCGAAACCCAAGAAGCCGAAAGGTTGGACGAACCCTTTAAGAGAAGGCACGATAGGCAGAAAGACATACGACAAGCTCGAAGCCGCCGGTCTGCTAAAGAACAAGCACAGAGACATGGCCAATGTCCTGTTTAACATAGACCAGGGCAAGAGTTCCGGCTGGCACGAGTACGGAGAAGCCATCCGCAAGCAATACAAAGAATGGCGTGATGAGAACAACCAGGCCAGGAAAGCCGGGGAGAAGCAGCCCTATTACTACAAGATGAAGCTACTTGAAGAAGCCGCGGCCAAGATAGGCGTTTCCCTTGATGTCGGCAAGGACAAGGTAAGCGGAGATTTCGGCAAAGACGGCGGCAACAAGGACGACAAGGTACTGAAGGCCCTGAAAGACAAGGTGTCGCTGTATAAGACCTACTACACAGAGCTGCAGAAATACCGAAAGCTGTATGGAGCCGATGCCGACAAGGAGCTGATGAAGGACAAGAACTTCGCTCCTATCAAGGGATATGGCCTGAAAGACCGCAGTGACTACGGCGGCAGTATCCGTCAGCTTGTAGGCAGACTGCCGAAGAACACGGAAGAGCGCAAGTCGTTCGTCGAGCAGTCCATCGCCGGAATCTCGTCCAAAGAGCGTGAAGAAGAGCAGAAGAGAATAGAAGACGTGAACAGCGAGTTGTCGCGCAAGCTCGACCTGCTGTCAGAAGAATACGACCTATACAAGCAGCTCTATGATCTGACAGGCGACAGCCAAGGCGCTATGCAAGTAGCCTTCCAGGGGAATACCGTACAAAGCCAGAGCCTCCTGCAGTCGCTTATGAAACAGATACAGGACGAGCTTGACAAGAGCCATCCGGGAACTAAAGCCGCAGATGTCACAGCACTGTCTGACAACGATTTCAACAAGCTTTTCGGAGAAAAGAGCGAAGCGTTGAGCGTATTGGTGCAGCGCTACAAGAAAGAGAGTGACAAGGTGCGCCTCGACACCATCAAGAAAATGACAGACCTCATCAAGGACAACAGGACCTTGGATCAGCAGATTGCCGACCTCGACAGGGAGCACGAAAGCAACCAGACAAAGATATGGGGAAGCAGCACCACCACCGAAATGAAGAAACGCGCTTCGGAAGGCGAGAACAAGGAATGGCAGGACAAACGCGCCAAGCTTGAGTTCGAACAGTTCAAGAACAACACCGACTGGGTGACGATTTTCGACGACCTTGACAGGGTGTCATCGAACACTATCGACACCATGTGCACGGAGATAGAGAAATTCTCGAAGAAAGCCGGTCTGAGCGTAGAGGTGGTGAAGCAGCTCCGTGATGCCCTTGACAAGCTGCGCAACGAGCAGATTGACCGCAGCCCGTTCGGTGTGATGTTCAACACCATAGGCCAGGGCAATGCTATCGGTGACTTTCTGAAACGCAGCGAACCCGGCAAGGACGGCAAATATATAGTCAGTGCCGAAGCGGGCAAACGTATGGGCATGCAGGAAGGCAAGTATACCAAAGGCGAGCTTGAGAACGGGCAGCAAGGCAAGTACACGGATTTCAGCAAGAGCCTCCAGAGCGTCGCCAACAAGTTCAAGGCATTGGAAAGCATCATGTCGCCCGTGGTAGACCTCTTCGCCGCTTTCGGCAAGGAAGACACCGTGGCCGGCGGTATAATACAAGGTGGCAGTGACGCCTTGAGTGCAGCAGGCAGTACAGCCGGAGCCTTGAACAACCTCGGTCTGGAGCAAGCCGGTCCGTACGGAGCCGCTGCCGCTGCCGCCATCAGTATCATCAGCAGTTTCGCCGCCGCCCATGACGCCGCTTTGGAACGCGAGATAGAAGCCAGCAAGCAGCGTCAGAAAGAGATGGAGAATCTGACCAAGAACCTCCAGCACGCCATCGAGATTGCCCTGGGAGGAGTGTATTCATACACTATGAATGACAAGACCCGCGACAAGCTCACGGAAGTTCTTGAAACCTTCCGGAAAGAGAACACCAAATTCAATTTCCAGACCCAGAAATGGGAGAAGACCAACAAGAACAAGAGCCGTTACAGCGAACAGACCGCAGAGCAGGTGGAGAAGTCGCTGCAAAACAAGGACAGCAATTTCGATGCCCAGCTCGCCTCCCTTATGGTCCAGCGCGACGAGCTCCAGAAGCAACGCGACTCCGAAAACAACAAGAAGAAGAAAGACAAGAACGCCATCAGTGACTACGACGCGCAGATAGAAGAAGCCAACCAACAGATTTCCGAATTTGCACAGGAGTGGGCCAAGACCATCTACAGCATTGACCTCAAAGACTGGGCGAGCCAGTTGACGGACGCCATTATTGAAGCCTGGCAGAAAGGCGAAGATGCCGTTGATGCCTACGAAGACAAGGTGAAAGAGCTGATGAACAGTCTGACGAAGAACATCCTTTCGCAGAAGATCCTGGAAGTGGCATTGAAGCCGACCCTTGACAATCTTGAGAACAAGCTAAAGGCCAACGGCGGCAAACTGGAAGCCGAAGACGTGCTCTCCATCACCGACAGTCTGATAGATGCCGAAGGCAATGCCATCGACTCCATCGTCTCCATCCTTGACAGTCTGAAAGAAAAAGGTCTCGATCTGAGTGAGAACGGCAGTCTTTCGACAAGCAACACCATCAAGGGAGTCACCGAAGAGACCGCCGACCTTCTCGCCAGTTACATCAACGCCATAAGGCTCGACGTGAGCGTGAACCGCGCCAACCTCTCCATTGTCGTTGAAGCCGTGAAGCTTCTCCCTAACCTCAATGTCATCGCCCAGTCGCAGCTCACCCAGCTAAATACCCTTGTAAGCCTTTCGCAGGCGCGTAACGACAAGCTCGACCAGATGTACGACTGGATGCGTTCGACCACCAACGGAACAAGAAAACTATACATAGCATAAGACATGAGCAAGACAAGCAACAAGGAGCGCCGTCTCTCCGACAAGATGAAACACGAAGCAGTCACATTGGGTCTGTGCGCCCAATGGACCGCCGAGTGGCAAGACGGCACGAACAAAGACGATATGGTAGAAAAATTCGTTGAAGGCATAGACTTCTGCATCCAACACAACTGGCCCAGTGTGGAAGTGATGAAAAAGAGCTTCGGCGACGTCATCCACCGGCACGGAGTATATGTTGACGAAAGCACCAGTCTCCTCAATCCTTTCACTGCTATATTCAACGGCCATTGCGATGCCTCCGTAACCTGCCGTGACTACGCCGTCAGCAACATCTACGTGCGTCACAAGAGCAAAGTGAGGATAACCGCAGGCGACCAGTCATACGTAAGAGTGAACCTCTACGACGACAGCGAAGCAACCATCCACTGCGAAGGAAGAGCAAGGTGTTTCGTGTACCACTACGGCGGAAGACTGACGAGTGAAGGCAGAGTGACAGTCAGGGAAAGAATGAAAGAGTAATAAAAATGCGATATTTATTATATATTTATACATAAATTATTAACTTTGTTGTAAAATATTGCGTTATGACCGATTATTACAAAGTATATATGCAGAAAGAAGGCGACGGAGCCCCATTGAAAGAGACTATCGCCGCTTTCGGCATGTACTGCATGAGCATCCCGATGAGCGTCGGCGACGGCATCAAGGCCCTGAGTGAGAGGAGCTGGGCAGGCGAAGACGGTCTTGACACCTATGTACCCGGCCGTTTGAGCCTCGAAGCCTACACGATAAAGATAAAGTTCGGCTACAAAGGTGCGAAATACGGCGCCAACCCCAAGCTCAAGGAATTTGTGGACTACCTCACGGGAGCAGACGGCAGCGGCGTTTACATGAAGCTGTACTGCGACTATACAGGCATAGGCAGACGCCATGTGCGCCTCACGAAGCTACCGGGTGAAGCCGAGCTTGTGAGGAACGGCGATGAAGGCGACATCCTCGTCGCCGAGTTTGAGTTCAAGGCAGACGACCCCGTCACCTCAATATCAATATCCACCATCACCAACAAAAAAGGCATAATAACCAGACTGGGATGAAGAGCAAGATAACCATATACAAGAAAGACGGCACCCCGCTGAAAGACACCGGCGGCAAGGAAATATCCGTCAGCACCCTTGAATACAGCGGTGAATGGATGGGAGCGTGCAATGTCAGCGTCACCATCGAGAACGAGCGCCCCATCCCTTTCAGTATCGGCGACTATCTGGACTACCGTGGCGAGCGTTTCGAGATAAACTACGACCCCGGCAAGATCAAGAACGCCCCGTCCGGTGTGAAAGGCGACGGTTTCAAGTACAGCAACATAGTTTTCAACAGCCCTGTAGACGAGCTCTCCCGTTCAGAGTTCCTCGACATCGTGTTGAACGACAACAACATCCATTACACCGCCCTTCCCAAGTTCGTGTTCTACGTGAGCAGTCTCGACGACATCGCCGACCGTCTGCAGGCCAACCTGAACGAACAGTTCGGCGACGGATTGTGGCACGTATATACGCGCGACCGCGTGAAGAGCGTCACCGACCGCGGCTGCGACGGCACTTTGTGGGACGAGCGCTACAAAGGCGCAGGAGCAGGCAAGACAATAGAAAGCACCTCCCTTTCGGTAAGCAGCCAGAGCTGTTGGGACGTGTTGAGTCTCGTGAACAGCCAGTTTGACGTGAATTTCGTGGTCCGCGGCAGGAACATCTACATCGAGCCAGCCGAGATATGGGCCGACCACATTTTCGAGTATGGCAGGGGCAAGGGCCTGTATGAGATAGAAGAAGCCGCAGACAGCAGTCAGCTCGTAATCACGAGACTCCGCGCCTACGGTTCAGACAAGAACCTCCCCAACCATTACTACGCCGAGATAGGCACGCTGAGCTACGCCATCATCAAGAACAAGACATACTCCCTTGAAAGCAGATGGGTGAGGCTCGTCCTTGCGCTGGAATACGACGACAAGTATTTCACGAACAAGATAGACGACATCGAAGGACTGTGCCACGATGCCCATCTGGTGAAAGTCCGTCTGTCAACAGGAGAGGCAGTAAAAGGCTTCGTGGAGCGCAGTTACTATGACCTCGACGGCAATTACCATAGTGAAGGCACCAAATACACCCTGTTGCAAGTAGAAGCCAGGAACACCGCCAACCCCACCCACTACCCCATCGCCGACAGCAACCCCACGAATGTTGAAGCCTTCATCAGAGGCAGCGGCGTTGGCAAGCGCGTGTATTTTGACGAAGGTACAGTGAAGACCAACATCCCGTCAGGCAACCTCGACGGTACGAGCCTCGTTCCCGACAGGATGTCAGTAAATGTCCTTATGCTGCCCGGCTTCCCGGAGAAATCCCTCCAGGAGTGGTGGGAAGCCCAGAGTGACGATATAAAGAACTATGTGAATCCCAACGGCCGCAAACATTATTTCTCCACCGACAAATACAGGCCCTACATAGAGTCAGAGAACCGCGACAAGATAGGCATACGTCCGTCATCAGTGTTTTTCGACACCGACAACGAAAAAGAAGGCTTGAAGGACATCTATCCCACGATAGAAGAAATGAAAGTGGACGGTCAGCGCATCGACGAAATAGAGACCGGAACGGAAGAAAGCGTTACCGACCCCGGTGTGTTCAAGGACACCGTGAAAGACATCCCCAATTTCGACATCTATCTGAAATCACAGATAAATTTCGATTTACAGCTCCTTGCCCAGAGCGATTTCCAGGTCAACATGAAAGACGGTATGTGCGGCGGCAGGAGTTTCAATGTAGCCGCCATCCACCACGAGAAAGACGGAAGATGGCGTCTGAAACTTGAAAGAGCGAAAGACAGCGACCTCAACCTCTATTTCCCCTACAAGGATTTCCCTATAAGCAAAGGCGACCATTTCGTCCTTACCGGCATCGACCTGCCGAAAGAATACATCGAAAACGCCTCCATAGAGATGCTGAAATACGCCATCGCCAAGCTTGACGACAATGACTACACCCGCAAGACCTACACCCCGAAAGTAGACGAGATATTCATGGCACGCCAGGATGATGCTGCCGAAAGCGATACGACAGGCACCACCATTTCCCTCTACAAGACACTGAAAGAAGGCGACATCCTCCAGTTCAGGGACGACGACCTTTCCATTGACACGAGGATAACCATCAACAACCTCGTGATAAAGGAGCAGGACGGCAAGATTCCCACCTTTGAGATAACCCTGAAAGAAGAAAAGGAAGTCAGCACCATCAAGAAGATCCAGAACCAGGTATCAAGCATCGTCAGCGGTTCCTTGGGTCTCGGCAGCTTCACGAGCAGACAGATAGAACAGATGGTAGCCCAGGCAGGCAAGAACCATTTCCTGTCGAAGACGGAGGCAGATACAGCCAAAGGACTGATAACATTCCTCCGCGGCATCCAGCTTGGCAGCGAGTATTCCATCAGCGAGCTGGGAGAGGCGGTGCTGAAAAGCCTCACTCTGGGGAAATACGGCATCACAAGCACGGGAGACGCGACACTGGGAGAGATAGCATCGACGGACTATAACGCAGACGAACAGAGCGGCTACGGACTGAAGAAAAGGAATGACGGAAAATACAAGCTCTCGCTTACAGACCTTGAAGTATGGGGCAAGGCGGTGTTCCATGAACTTGAGATACGCAAGCTGTCGTATGTCGGCGGTAATTTCGTTTTCTCCCCGGCAGGAAGCAGTCTGTATCACGTAGAGCTGGTGGAAGGGGACTACTGGTGCTATATCCTTGCCGACGACGGAGAGAAGGCTACAGAGAATCTTTGGAAGGAAGGCGACTTGGCAAGATGCAAGACCTTCAACGTGAAGACAGGAGTGTACCAGAATGTGCAGAACAAGGACTACTGGCGCAAGGTGACGTGGGTATCGCCAAACACCTACGAAAACGACAACAGCGGCAAGACGATCCTTGCCGGACGGAAATTCCACCTGATAGTGCTGAGCGGCACCGACTGCATGACAGGCAGTGACATCCCGTCGGCAGGCGACGACATCTGCTGCTTGGGAAGCAAGACACATGCGACGGAAAGAGGCAATGCCGTGATGATAAACACTACTGGCGATGGAGCGCCGAGCTTCATCCAGTATGCCGGCATCAATGATTACACCCTGACGGGCAAGGAGGTGACGAAACTCTCCCCGAGCGGCAACATCATCCGTGGCGCTTTCTATGCGCAGAACGGCACGAAGGAACTGTCGTTCGCACTTGACGAGCAGGGAAAAGCACTTGACGAGCAGGGAAAAGCACTTGACGGACTGTCGAAGACCATCGCCGAGCTGAAAGTAGAAGCCGACAAAATTTCCGCGAAGGTGGATAACGTGGCGAGGACATACCGCAACCTCATCCCCGACTCCAAGGTGATGCTGAGGAGCAACGGCTATGAAGTGTGTCGCAGGACAGTGAGACTTGAAGCAGGGACTGTCTACACGCTCAGCACGAGAGGCACGGCGGAAAACAGTCTGACAAGCACAGGAGGCAGTCTGAGAGTCTACCTCTACAATGACGGATGGTCATTCGTACAGGCAGTGGAAATCACCGGCGAAGACCAGACCGCGAGCGTCACCTTCGACATTACCGAAAGCGGAAACTACAATGTGGCAGCCTACGCTTGGCACAATGAGTCAGTAAGCGTTTACGGCAACAGACGGGCGCAGGAAAAAGGATTCTTCCGTCTCGACTATATGCAGATAGAAGAAGGAGACACGGCGACACCCTGGACCCCAGCCGAAGAAGACCCTGCCGTAACAGGCAATCTTCTGCCCTGTCTCGATGAAGGAGGATGGGTGAAGGCATCGGGAACGGAGCTCACCACCGACGCTTACGTGGTGGACGGAAGACACACTACGGTAGCCCACTACAAAGATACGAAGAACAAGGCGCTCATGCTGCTGCAATGCCCTGTGACACTGGACGGAGAATCCGCTTACACCCTGTCTATGTGGGTGAAGGGCACGGGCACCTTAGGAACGATACTCGGACCTGCATGTTGCGCGCTCACAGAAGACAACCAAGGACACGAATCTACAGGTGCGGCAGGAGGAGTGGCAAACACCCTCACGGCAGACTGGAGGAAGATAATCGTAAGATGGTCAACGGCATTCAGCGTCTACAACATGATAAAGAACTCCGGCTACAACGACGCGGCAGGACAGCTCACGTCATGGAACAGGATGGGAACATGGGAGGTGAGAGCCAACGGTATGGCTTATCTCACGGCTTTACCCACAAGCACAGGCTACGGTCAGATTTCGCAGACGGTCTCTCTCTCTGCCGGCAAGATATACACCCTGCAGTTCAGCGTCACCAGTTTCGGACTCACACTACTGCTCGCCAACACGACCCTTGCGGAAGTGTATCTCGACGGAAAGGCAGTCACGGCGACCAGCAGCGGCAGCATAACGATAGCCGCAGACGAGACTATCACAAACCACACAGTGACCTTCCAGGCAAAGAATGTGAAGGGCAACTCACAGCTCGTGATATTCCGTTTTACGCAGAAATACGCCGGCATCGGCAAAGTGATGCTCAACGAAGGACACATCCCATCGGTGTACCACACGCTGGAAGACGTGAAAGACACCCTTGTCCCCGTGCAGCTCTCTGCCGGCGGCGAAGTGTGGGTGGCAGGAGTGAAGCTCGAAAAGAGCTACAGGGCCACGGAATACACAGAGCGTACCCTCACGGCAGGTCAGCTTCTGCCCGTCGGCATCGACATCGAGGCACAGAAGATAATCGCCACGGCGGACAATTTCCTCGTGAGGAACAGGCTGGGCGAGACCACCACGGCAATCACTGCCGACGGGCAGCTCACGGCAGGCATACTCGCAACGATGAACAGAGGCGAGGGCTACGTGAAAGCACAGGACGGACTCATGGAAGTGTTCAACGGCAAGGGTCAGCTGAACATCCAGTTCGGTCTCGATCCGAACAGCGGAATGATGGTGCTCTCGTATTACGACAACCTCGGCAACCTTCTTTACAATCTCGGTCCCGGCGGACTTGAGAACAAGGGCTTGCAGACCGCCAGTGTGTCAACCTATTCGGCAGAAAGACTCGGCACCTTCTTCGCGAATGTGATTGTGATGGGCGGTGTGACCTCATACGACGATGATGTGTATCACACCAATTCCGACGGAGACAATATCATAGACAGCAAGTTCAAGAGTCAGCTCATGCCAAGCGCCGCTACAGGAGCAGGCTACGAGCCGAAATCGAGAATGAACCAGTCTGCCGACATCTATTACTATCGTGCTGCGAGGGTTAGCAACGCTTATGTAGCAGACACTGCCAACGGCATCAACACCCCTGCTCTGGCACAACAGGCAGACGGAAAATGGTTTAACCGCCGACCGCTGTATTTGAACGGCAGTTTGCAACTTATCACCTCGGGAGTGTATATCGAAAAGGGCGAGAAACTGCATTGGGGAACGAAGAAGAACGGACTGAATGTGCTCGCCATCTACGTGTATAACTACTATACCGACGTGGACGGAACGAGAGAGAGAGTGGAAGTTTTTGTGGAATAAACAAAAAAACAATAAAAAACATGAGAAAGGTAAGAATCGGCAATGACATCAATGTCAGATGGGAGGTGAAGACGGACGGACAAGCCGTGAGCCTCGAAGGGAAGGCGCTGAAGCTCTACCTGAGGTCGGCGTATAGGAAAGAAGAAATCACGACCTTCACAGTGGAAGGCTGCGTGGTGAGCTTTGTCTACCCTGCTTCCATGCAGCGCATGACGGGAGCAAGGGCGGTGATACTCGAAGACGCTACCGAAGGAGCACCACGTAGGACAGTCTGTGCAGACCAGGCATTCATACTCGTGGCACATTCCTGCGAGGAGAGCGACGACGATGTGGAGTTCGAGGATTTTATGGTGAGTCTACAGAGCAACGTGCTCATAGGCAAGCCCGGACTTTCGGCATACGAAGTGTGGCTCAGTGAGGGCAACACGGGAACACTCGCAGACTGGTACGCTTTTCTGCGCAAGCCAGCCACCGACATCGCCGCAGATGTAGCGGAAGCAGAAGCGGAACGCAAGGCAGCGGAAACGGCAAGACAGGAGGCGGAAGAAGGTCGTATCACCTCAGAGCAGGAGCGCACTACTGCCGAAACCGCACGCGACAAGGCGGAACAGGCAAGGCAGGGCGACGAGAACCTGCGCAAGACCGCAGAGGAGAACAGAGCGAGCGCCGAGACCGGCAGAAGCGATGCCGAGCAGCGCCGCGATGCAAACGAGACATCACGTGAGAAAGCGGAGAAGATGCGCAAGAGTGACGAGGCAGACCGCATCCGCAACGAGAAAGAGCGTGAGGATGCGGAGACAAGCCGCAAGGCAACCGAAAAGCTCCGTGATACGGCAGAGAACGACCGCAATGATGCCGAGCAGGAGCGCCGTCAGCACGAAAATGTGAGAGCAGACGCTGAGGGCAAGCGCGACGCTGCCGAAACGCTGCGCAAGCAGGCTGAGACTGGCAGGGACAATGCCGAGCAGGAACGCACCACGGCAGAGCAGACAAGGAAGGACAGCGAAGCCTCACGTGTGGCTACCGAGCAGGAACGCACTGCTTCTGAACAGACAAGACAGGAGAACGAAACTGCAAGAGTGACCGCTGAAACCGAACGTGGCAAGAATGAGACCGAGCGCATAACTGCTGAAACAGAGCGCAAATCAGCTGAACAGGAACGCACGGCAGCCGAAAGGGAGCGCACCACTTCGGAACAGGCGAGACAGGAGAACGAGACGACAAGAGTGTCCGCCGAAACCGAACGTGTACTTGCCGAGCTCTCACGACAGCGTGCAGAGGCAAAGCGTGAGCAGGCTGCGAAAGATAACAAGGCTGCCAATGATGCTGCGGTGGCTGCTGCCGAAGCCGCTACTGCTGCTGCTTACACTGCTACGGGCAAGGCGGACACGGCAGCGACAAATGCCGACACGGCAACGGCTAATGCCAATGCCGCCGCCAACGGAGCAAGCAAGGTGAACGCCGTGATGGACGACGACCATGTGCTGACCGTTACCGACCGCACAGGAACAGTGAAGACTGCCGATTTAGGTGATGTGAGCGATGTAGCGAGAATGAAAAAGAGCCTTGGTCCGTATTCGGAGCGTCCTGACATTGTGCTCACTCCTTCGGAGCAGAACGTGGCTATTTCTGCCGACGGTGTGAAGGTGAGCAAGCAGGGCTGGGCGATTGCGGTGTTTACTGCCGAGCTTGGCAACGAATACCTGTTCAAGCCGGGGGCTACAGACGGAAATGTGTGCGTGTTTGCCGAGTATATCGACAAGATTGAGCGTAGGGCGATTGAATATACATACACATACGACGAGAAGGGACGCATAGCCTCTGCCAAGGCTACATACGATGGCAAGACTCATTCTTACACCTACGCATACGATGCTGATGCTGCGGCTGTAGAGAGCTGCGTGATTACCGACGACCAGACAGGGCAGACCGTGGATTATCTGCCTGCTACATTCCAAACTACCGTGGGCAGCTATCAGCCGATGACTCTGCTCAATGCCGATGCTGAACTTCCAGAGGACGGATATTGTCGCTTTGTGTCAAACTTTCAGTCTCGCAGTGCCATCAAGGTGGTGGTGAGCTATAAGGTTGACGTTGCCGACCTTACGATGAAGGTTGTGAGGGACGGAATGACGGCGAGTATGTGTACGCAGCTCAGCAAGATTAATCAGAAGGTGGACGAAACGAAGGCAAACATCGAGACTCTGAGAAGCGAGATGGAGGGCATGGCCGACTATTATGTCGGCGAGAACGACGAGAAGACAGGTGATCCAAATTTCAAGAACTGCAAAGGCAACAAGGAAATCTTATCCGACTGGCACTTCTATCTCATCGACCACACCGACAACACAGGAGAGGCTACGCACCCTGTGGGTGAGCTGATGGGTAACAATCTCTTCCGCTTCAAGAGTGGAGCGTTCGCACCTACCGTGGGCATTACGGAGGAGATGCGTGCTGCGTGTGACGTGCAGCTCTATACCGATGCTGAGCACACTACTCCATTGACGCTGAAAAATGGTGTTATTGTAACCGATAAGGCAGGTGAGCACCCTTACGACGCAGCGGAGGTTTATAATTCCCTGGGACTTGTTGACCTATACGATGGCGAGGGTAACAAGGTGCGCCAGTTGTTGCCATGGGAGACCACGGAGACGAAGTATTCGGTGATGATAGGCAGATACGACACCCTCTATCCTGTAGACCGTCAGACAGGCGACAGCGGCAAGATGCTGACAGGAATATTCAAAAAACCCGTGAAGTATGATGGTATAGACACCGGCAGATTTCCATTTCTCGGCACTGCAATGTCGCCATGTCCTATTACTACGTTGGGCGGCAATGCAAGGAATTTTTTCTATACCTATGCCGTGGGTGATACGAACACGATGAACCACGTAAGCCAATATGGAAAGGATGTATGCTCGATGTTCGTAGACGACGGACGCACATATCCGAGAAGCAGTGATATTTCCCAGGCAATGAATAAGGCTGTAGCCCGTGTGTCTAATGTCAATTCACAATCGCCGGTGCCGTTTGCCGAGGGTGGCTATCACTCTCTGAATGTATTCATCATTTGTATGGAATTGCTCTATGGTACGAAAAATCTTCACGCCAACGCACTCTTCGGTTCGGGAATATCGAGCAACGACAACGTAAAAAACGAAAACGATTGGAGAGAGAACGGCGGAGTGCGCACCAAGGAGCAGGGCACCCAAGACTGGGTTTATTCCATTTTGGGCAGACAAGCGTACTTTGGAGCGAATGCCAATATGGACACGAACAACTTCAGTTATTACATCAACTATGGCAGACCGAAGGAACAGTGCATGGAGAGCCAGATGGCAGCATCGTGGGCTACGGAGTTCGGTGTGGCAGAAGATACGGATTTTGATGCATACGGAGCTGTCTACCGATATAAGAATATCCCCGGTGCAGAAAAACTTTCTGACGGAGTGATGAACTGCAAGGTTTACCGTATCAAGAAAGGCACCTGTAAAGGCTACAAGGATGCCAGCACACAAGTGACCTACGACCTCGAACTGTCGTTAAGAATGAGTCTGATACACGGCATGAATCTCAGTGGTGACATCTATGCCTATTGGGGTGGCGGTTTGGAGATGGTGGGAACCAACAAACTCGATACTGGAGGCAGATATAATCCGGAGCAGTTAAGAGACGCCTATGTGGATTTCTACCTGGAGACAGATCAGAGGAAATGGGTGGACGAAAATACATACACCAAGGCGAACCTCGGAACCTTCAGCTTTGAGTCTCTATATCCCAAGGTGGGAACCTTCGGTCCTCCTATCCTCTCAGAAGGATATACACAAGACCGCCTCGGCTTTACTCCTTACAAAATTGCAAATGGTGGCAACATACAGAGCTGGCAGTGTTTTTTTGCACAATCCTATCCATATTGGAGCCGTCGTAAAGACGAGCGTGTCCGTATTTGCTTGCGTTTACGTAACACTGCGAATGCTGTGTCTTGTTCGCCTCGGACTTTGTATGCTCTCTATCCGTCGAATGATATGGCTGCGTTTACTGGAGGTTCCGCCCAGTGCCGAATCGTGCAACGTGGCGAATAATCAGAAATATCTTACAAACCAGAAAAAACGAAAAGAAAAATGGAGAAGTATTATTTTGACAATCCGCAGCCAAGACTGACTGTTGGCGATGGTGTTGTTCTGCTGCTTGTGAATGGCAAGCAGGAGACGGCAACAATGGGTGGTATGCCTGACGGGAACGGACTGGAGACTACCGAAGCTGTAGAACGTAAGGTGTGGGTGTATGACGGTGTGCGTCTGGAAACAGGCGGAATGACATCGGAGGCTGCTCTGACTGCTGCGGCACAGAAGATGGTGCTGGAACAGATAGACAAATACGACACCTCCCCTTCCGTTAACGGCTTCATGCTGAACGGACAGAGGGTGTGGCTGAACAAAGATACGCGTGTGGGATTGATGAACTCCACCTCCATTGCAAAGGCGATGGGAAAGACGACAACAACGCTGTGGTTCGGAGGAATGGAGATAGAAGTGAACTGCGACAAGGCTATCGGACTGCTCTCTGCTTTGGAGATGTATGCCTTAGAGTGCTTCAATGTGACGGCAGCGCACAAGAAGGCGGTGGCGGAACTGAATACCGTGGAAGAGGTGCTTGGCTATGACTACACCAAGGGCTATCCAGAACAGCTAAGAATGGAGGTAAGCCTATGATGTGGATGGTAATCTTGAGCTGCGTGATATTCACGGCATACGTAATCGCAATGGCGATGAGATACGGAGCCAAGGAGGTGGTGAGCGAATATGCCTACGAAGGAGGGATGACGCTCTTCACTGCCTGTATAGGGTCGAGCGCAGCACTGCTGATGCCGGTGATGGTGGCAGTGGCTCCCGAAAACTGGAAATTCCTCGGCTTCCTCGCTGCCGCGGCACTGGTGTTCGTTGCCGTTGCTCCACACTACAAAGGTGACGAGGCGAAGCTGCACAAGACTGCTGCAAAGGTGGCAGGGGTGTGCGCAGTGGCCTGGGGAATGGCAACCTGTTGGGAGATAGTTGCTTTGAGCCTTGTGGCTTACGTAGCCGTGATGCAGGTGACTAAAAGTCGCTGGGCATGGCTCGCTGCGGAACTGGCAGGGATGGGGATGGTGTATGGTGTGTGTGTTTACAAGTTGATGGTTTAACCTTATAAATGGAATTGAATGAGAAAGATTATGAATAGAATAACGAAAGGAGGTGCGCATGAATGAGGGACTGGCGAGAGGAGGGATTTTCCTGTTCATAAGTAGCGGAACATTTTCGAAGGAAGCACTGGGCGTAGTGTATGACCTGCGGTGGATGCTGATACTGATAGCAGTGCTGATAGTGGCGGACTTCTGGTACGGACTGAGCGAGAGCCTTCAGAAGAAGGAGCATTTCAGATTTTCCAGAGCAGGAAGACGAACCTGTAACAAGTTCATGGACTACATCGGCTACCTGCTGCTTGGAACATTCTTCGGTCTGGGCATCTTCGAGCCGCTGGGCATCGCCAACCACGTGACAACGGCGGCGGTGGGACTCGGCTTCGGGTGTATCTGGGAAGTGGACAGCATCGTGGGGCATATCTGCGCCCTGCACGGAGTGACAAACAAACTGAGTATAAAGAAATTCATCATCTGCCTTATTCGCAAGCGCAACAATGACGTAGGCGATGCGATCGAGGAGGCACTTGAGGAAGAAGATGACAAAAAACAGAATTAAAATGAGAAAGATAGAAAGGATTTTCGTGCATTGCACGGCAAGCAACCAGAACTGGGGAACGAAGGAGCTTTGGGCGGAGTTCAAGGCGAAAGGATGGAAACAGCCGGGCTATCACTATGTAGTGACTGCTGACGGAGGCGTACATCAGATGCTCGCAGTGGAAGAGGTGAGCAATGGAGTGAAGGGCTACAATTCCACTGCCATCAATGTGGCTTATGTGGGAGGAATAGAGCGACCGAACAAGAAGATTGTGGCAGTTGACAACAGGACTCCTGCGCAGAAAGCGACACTGAGGAAGCTGCTTGGCATACTGCACAAGAAGTACCCTGCCGCAAGGATAATGGGGCACCGCAGCATCTGGGGAGAGGACACACCGAAGAAATGGGAGAAGAGCTGTCCTTGCTTCAACGCGGTGGAGGAATATAAGGATATTTAGTTTTTTCTTCATAGTTTTAAGTGTTAGTTAATTTTTTCAAGCCTCGGTCCGTGAGGATAGGGGCTTTTCAAAAAGGCGTTCTTTGACTTGCTGGAATACCGCTTGTGCTATTCAAGAATTTTCTTTATCTTTGCAAGAAAATAAAAGCTGATGACAAGAAAGGTTGGCATTTTACAGAAGTTCAACACCCTCCACAAGGAATTGTCTTTGCTTGTCGGTTTTATTCTTGCCGTTGCCGTTACATCTTTCAGACTCGGGATGTATTACGAGAACATAAAGAAAGAACGTGAGATTACCGAGATGAGAAACGGACACACCAAAGAATTGCTTGAACAGAAAGAGAAATATATGGAGAAATATTTTGAGCTGAGAGAAAAGAATATTGAGATAATAAATGAATACGGTTATGGAAAAGAAAAATAGTAATTCACTGGGTTGGCTACTGTTTATAGTTACGGCTGTATTTTCCGTAACTTATTTCCTTATCAGCAACTATCATATAGACGGATTAAGGAAAGATATAGAACAGAAAGATGAAATCATACAAGATTACACCCGTCTTGTATCAGAGCCGAAGATGGTTTCTGACAGGAACGGCAACAAGATTTCCGTAGACAGCCTTGTAAAGGAAAATGCGAACCTTATAAACGACATATCCGAATATAAGACACGTCTTGACTTGATAGAACGGAACTATGATATACATGTAGAAAACAAAAACGGTCTTTATAAAGTCAAGGCAGACAAGGTTGATTCTGCTCTTCTTTTACTTAACATGTTCAGAGATGCAATTTCTTACGACCCGAGAACAAGGAATTGGGTCGTTACAAGAGTCAAATAAAGTCTTTGTCATATTGAAAGGCTACGTGTCCGTAGCTCACTCGTGTAGATATGCAAAGGCAATCTGTCGAGGTGAATCACTAAGCAGGCGGTATTCCACAAGTCGGGATGCCGCTTTTGTTGTATATAAAAGAAAGGGAAATGTTATGGAACAGGCAATGATAAGAGTTGCAAGGCTGTTTGCCGCATTCTTGGTAGGATGCGTGTTGTGCGGACTAATGACGCTGCTGACGGGATGTAGGAGCGTGAGGTATGTGAGTGTGCCGGAATATCACACAGAATATAAGGTGAGGACGGACAGCTTCATCAAAAGGGATTCCGTGTGGGTGCATGACAGTGTGAGCGTGTGGATGAAGGGAGATACCGTGTTCAAGGACAAGGTAAGGACGGAACATGAGGACCACTATATTTATACGAACAAGACGGACACGGTGATGAAGACGGACTCCGTGAGAGTGCCGTTCCCTGTGGAGAAGAAACTGGGGAGATGGGAGCAGATTAAGGTGGATTATTTCGTGCCAATCTGTTGTGTATTAGCAATAATTTTATTATCTTTGCTATGGCTAATAAAGAGACGGTTTTGAGCGTTACGTTACAGATGATACGAGCGTTGCTGCAAGAGCTGATAGACCGCATAGACAGCGGACGTTGCAGCACTACGGAAGAGCAGAACGAGAGGTTTCTCAGCTGCCTGGAGATGTTTGCCGGCAGCAGGGAGAAGACCTACAACAAGACCGAAGCGATGAGGTATCTCGGAATGTCGAGGAGCAAGTTTGACAAGCTGCGGCGTGAAGGCAAGATACCGCAAGGGAAGAAGGTCGTCGGTGATGTCAGCCGCCGATGGACGAAAGAGGAACTTGATACTTTTCATCATTTAAGTTGATATGTTATTTTACTACGATTTCTTTCTAAATTTAAGGTAATTATTGAATTGTTTTTCAGGAGGGCAGTTCTGTCGGGAGGCAGGACTGTTTTTTTGTGCCGTAATGTGGCAGGATGTTGCCACGAAAAGCAATGTTGTGTCTTAGGCGGAACATTGGCTATATTTGCACCAAGTTCTGATTTTGGAACGAAACGACACAAACACATTTTTATTATGGAAGCAGAGAAGATTATATGTTGTGACGGAGCGAGGAACAATGACGCTCTGGCATGGGCTGCGATGGCAAACAAGGGTAACGACCCTATGGCTATGGCGGCGATGATGAACGGAGGTATGGGCGGACAATGGAATAACCCCTTCGTTTATCTTGTATGGATGATGTTTGCCCGTAAGATGTGGGGCGACGATGGAAGTAAAGTTCAAAATGCTGAAATCCAAGGTCAGCTAAACGCTATCCGTTCCCAGATGGCAGACAACCAGAACTCAAATCTACTGATGGATGCCATTAAGGGTAACAATAATGCTATTGACCGTTTGGCAGGTAACTTGAATTGTGATTTCAACACTCTCAATTCTGCTATATGTGATGTTCGTGGCGGCATCGACCGTCTTAGCGGTCAGGTGGGCTTTTCGGCAGAAAGAGTCATCAACGCCGTGAACCTCGGTGACATGAACATCGTACAGCAGTTGAAGGACTGCTGCTGCCAGACACAGCAGAACATCATCAAGATGGGTTATGAGAATCAGCTCGGTCAGAAGGACATCGTGAACGGAATGCAACAGGGTTTCAGCTACACGAACACAGGACTGGAGAGAGGCTTCTCCAACGTGGGATTCCAGATGAGCCAGATGGCTTGTGATCTGAAGACCAACGCTAACGCCAACACACAGCGCATCATCGACACGCTGAACGGACACTGGCAGGAGGACCTGCAGCTTCGCCTGAACAGGGCAGAGCTTGAGCTGTCGCAGCAGAGACAGAATGCCACCTTGATAGCGGCATTGGGAACCAAGGCCACTACAGCGACCACATGAATTAAGGAGGAGCCTGCGCCTACGGAGAAGAAGTCCGTGCGGAGGCTCTTCCGTTTAGGAAAGAAAAGGAAATGAAGCGTTCTTTGACTTGTTGGAATACCGCTTGAATTTTGCAGTATCATTATTTTGCAGTATATTTGCATATGTAAAAGTTATAATGATATGGAAGAAAATAATAATTTCGGAGAAATAGTCATATTTAGTGGCGAAAACGGCGAAATAAACGTACAAATAGACGCTATCAACGAAACTATATGGCTTACACAAAAGGGTATGGCAGATTTATTCGGCTGTACCAAAGAGAATGTGATTATCCATCTAAGGAATGTCTTTAACGAAGGCGAACTTGATGAAAAAGCAACTACTAAGGATTCTTTAGTTGTTCGTCAAGAAGGGGAACGTAGCGTCAAAAGAAAAGTCAAGTTCTATAATCTTGATGCTATAGTGTCTGTTGGTTTCCGTGTTAATAGCAAGCGTGCCACTCAATTCAGGATATGGGCAAGAAAAACTTTGAAAGAGTATCTTGTCAAGGGATATGTACTTGATGACAAGCGATTCACCAAAGGGCAGTCTTTGACTTATTTCAAAGAGTTACTCAGTCGCATTAGGCAGATACGTATATCTGAAAGGGTCTTTTATCAGCAAATAAAGGACATCTACAAACTCAGTGCGGACTATGACAAAGACGATAGGAAAACCATAGAGTTCTTTGCTGCTATTCAGAATAAATTAATATGGGCGGTAAGTGGTCATACGGCTGCTGAACTCGTATATTATCGTGCAAATGCAGAACTACCAATGATGGGGCTTACCTCTACGGAGAATGAGGGTATAGTCAAAGCTTCTGATGTTGGTATAGGCAAGAACTATCTAAATAAAGAGGAAATTGAGAATCTGAAATACATAGTTGACCAATATCTTTCTTTTGCCGAAGCTCAGGCTTATAATCACATACCAATGATGATGGCAGACTGGGAGAAGAGCCTGAATGTTATTCTTACGATGAACAGGAAGAATATCCTTGAAACCAAAGGGAAAATCAGTAAGGAAATGGCTAAAAAGAAAGTCCAACTTGTATATAAGGAATATAAGGAGAAATTAAAGCAACAAAGGAAGATCGAGAGTTTAAAAGAACTTGATGAAGATATAAAGAAATTGAAACGGAATAAGAAAAATCCTCCAGAAAAATTATAACTTTTACACAAATTAGGGATTCAGGGAACAGTGCCAAAGCATTGTTCCCCCTTATTCTAAAGCGGTATTCCACAAGTCGGGATGCCGCTTTTATTGTATAACCAAAAAGACAGAGATTATGACGTTCAAGGACATAAAGAAAGGACACCCGGTGTATATGCTGCACAAGGGTGACGAGGGACTGAGAGAAGAGATAGGCAGGGTGACGGCGATTACCCAGCCACGCTTTCCGCAATACAGCGGCGGCGGAACGGCATCGTCAACGGTTGTTGATGTGACCGTGGAGACCAACGGAGCAAACAACACCTACACCATGCCGGCAGACTCTTCGGTTGTGAGCGCAGGAAACACGATACTCAGCGTAGACAGGGAAGGAATACTCAAAGAAGTGGACGCACTGGAGGCCGAGAGCACCGACATCATAAACAGTGTGGCAAAGCACGAGGCGAGAAAGAAGGACTGCGAGAGGATAAAAGAAGAGTGGAATCCCGCGTTTGCCGAGAAAAAGAAACAGGACGAGCGCATCGGTTCGCTTGAAAGCGGCATGAACGAGCTGAAAGGACTTGTGAGGACGCTTGTGGATAAACTAAGTTAGGAGGAAGGACTATGGTGATGTATATATTCTTAAATGCCGTAAAAATGGCACATGAGCCGCATTTTTGTGAGAAAACCGCAGAAATGGCGATGAAGGGGCTGAAATATACCGACAAGGACGGAGTGACACACACAGAACCGAAATGGAGCGCACTGATGATAGAGGAAGCCACAAAGGGACTGGATTTTCCTGAAGGGACAACGGAGTGGGACAAGTTTGTGGCATATAACAGCTTCTATGCCGACACCTGCGCCGTGCTCTCTGACGGGGAGATACTGAAAGCAGCCTATGAGTTCTACTTCAATGATGAGGACTACGGACTGGAGGGTAGCAAAATATGGCATTATATGAATGCCATGAGGAAATGAAACGATATGTCATTTCTATCACTAAGGGTTGTTAAATCTGTTAACCAACGCTAACAGAAATAACAATTCTTTAGTTTTAATGGCTAAATTTGCAAAGAAAAATAATAAAATCTAAAGATAACCAACCAAACCGTAAGTTTATGGAAGAGTCGGAAAACAAGCTACCACTGAACAAAGGAACGTTCTGGTGGTATGAATGGGCGTTGAAATACGTCCCGTTGGTAATAATGCTCGCACATTGGTATGGAGTGTTCGATTTTCATTCCAACCCACGTGAGATTATAGTGAACATAGAAGAGAATGAAAGTAGTCTGGTGTACCTGTATTGCATGACCTATGTATTCCCTGTGTTGATGATGATGCCGGCAAGCTATTTCTACCAGTTGTGCTGGATATACAGGATTCCGTTCGTATATCTTATTGGTGTGAACGTGATAAGGATGTTTTACGGATCGTGGCTTATTACCAACGAGATGTATGACGCCGACCTTATCCTAATCATCCTCACCTGTGCCCTGTATGTGTATGCTTTTGCTACGCGTCAGTGTTGGAGGATCGGAAAGCTCTTCATCAGAAAAGGGCGCAAATGAAAAAAATCCCCACCAGGCTGCATCAGACAACTTGATGAGGATTTTTTTAGAATGAGTTGTGTTTGTTGATTTCCTTTATCTTGTCTTCAAACTCCTGCCGCATGTCCCTTAGCTTCTGCAGTTCCTCGGGAGAGGAGCGTGGGCATCCGTGTAGCCAGTGATGGAAGTTGGGGGTGGTGAGGTTGAAGAGGTCGGCTTCCTCAGTGTAGGAATGCCACTCAAGGAGTTGCTCTTCGGGTGCGTCCTCGTCGATGTCGGTACGGATGGTTGACATTTCGAAGGTGTAGGTCTCGTTGCAGTCAGCTATCTCGCCCACCCTGTCGGCTACCCAGTAGGCTTCGGAGAAGCCGTGCTTTTGGCAGAAGGCTTTGAGGTAGGCATTGCAGGCGTTCTCGTAGTTAGAGCGGAGGAGTGCTAAGTGTGATTTGTTCATAAGCATTTGGGGTTAGATGGTTAATGTCCTGTGCTGCCGTAACCCTTGTTTCCCCTTGCCGTGGGTGTAAGCTCTTTGACAGGCACGAAATTAAGGCGATAGGTGGAATCGAAATGAAGCTGGCAGACCTTGTCGCCGACACGATAACGAGGCATATCCGGCATAACGTGGTAGAAGACGCAGGAAAGTTCGCCGGTGAACGGTTCGTCTATCGTTGCAATGCTGTTGCTCATCACCATTCCTGTCTCCCATATAGAGGAACGGGGACGAAGCGTGAAGGCGGCGTTGAATAAATCTGTCAGCAGTTCGTCATTTTGGATGGCGAAGCCGAGTTTGTATTTCCACACGTTCGGTGCAAGCTCTTCTTCGGAGACCGCCACACAGTCGTAGCAGTAGTCTTCTTCGTAGGTCTTGAAGGGGATTTTCGCATCGGGATGCAGGAGTTGGATTTTTACTTTTATCATATTGTATTGTTTTTAGATGTTCTGGACGTTCTGGATTTTAGATAAACTCGTCTTCCTTCATTAGGTCAATGTCCTCGTCGGTGGCGTCGTAGGAGACAAAGTGTGTGGGGACTTGCAGATCCTTGTCGGACAAGGCTACGGTGTGGAGGACTACGGAACGGTCTTCGAGAATGTCCTGTATCATATTCAGACGCGTTTCGTTTATCACTTCCGCCTCGACAAGTTTCCTGGCGGCGGTGAGGATGACGGAATGCAGCATGTCGGCTTCTACGAAGGGAGCATCCTTCTTGCTGAATGTGCAATACCAAGATGCGTGAGCCGTGAGGATATTCCACAGGGCTTTGAGTTTGCAAGTGAGTTTTTTCATTGTTGTTTTGTTTTAAATTTCGATATTTCTTCTGAACTAAGCAATAGTGGAACGCCGTCTTCTTCGATAAAATACCTTTATTAGAAATTCTCCCTAATACCGAAGGGTGTTCCATCAAGGAAGGTGGTATCTTTAAACATTTTCTCTGGAGTAAACCATATTCCATAGCATTTTATCCATCCCTTACTAAAGTTAGTACCAATCATTTCAATGGGATAAGAAGAATCCTTGTTTTTAAGCCATCCGAATGGTATATGTTTTTTCATCTCCTCAAGGCACTCTTGTGCATTAGCAAATGGACGATATTCAGGTTTAATGCGGTAATCAAACTTATTCCAATCTCTGTTATCTTTTGATGGAAATAGCAAACATTCACTTTGTTCAGTGTTATACCATTTGCCTTCAGCTGTAAAAGCTGTTTTGTTATATGGAGCCTTATCATCTAACACTCTAACTATAATAGGACAGACAAAATCTTCTGTTTCAATTTTTATAAGCTCCACTTCTCCAAATACAGGGGAATAGAGTTTTGTCCTTTTAGGACAGTCTTTAAGTTTTTCTATAAGATTTATCATACATTCACTAATTTATCAATTTAAAAATTACATCTTTACCGTCAGAACGGTATCTTGCGGAACACTGAAGACCTTCCATGCCTTCATTAATAGGCGTGGTATAGCAATTGATTCTATCATAAAAAAAACATCCGTCACAGCCTTTTTGTTCTACTACTTCAAGGGTTATTGTTACCTTTTCACCTATTTTAAGTTCTTTCATATTGTTACTTTGTCTTTGTCATATCTGCAAGTTATTAATTCTATGTAAGTTCCACAGGTTCGTCTTCCCATGTAAGTTTTCTTCCAAGAATTTTTTTAATTGTACCTTTTGGAAGTCCTATAGCACAGGAGTCGAAAATATTTTCAACGCACCACATAAAATCCACCCAATCTCGATAAGGCTCAGTGCTACATATACATTCTGTACCATCTTTATCTACTGCTAACCATGCCATATTCATTCCTCCTCTAAAATACCGAAAGGAGTTCCATCGGCAAACTTATAACCTTTAAAAAATTCTTCAAAATTGCTAAAGAAAATATCATCGTATGAATATATTTTACCACCACCCCCTCTTTTCAGACATTGTATTTCATACATAGCGTTTGACTTTAAACTTTCTACCCATCCGAAGGGTGTATGCTTCAACATTTCAGCCCAACACTCCTCTGCGTTTTTGAAAGGACGACATTTTGGCTCTGGCTTTACCCGATAACAGACCTCATATCTTGCAAGGTCTTCAAAGTTGATTTCATTATTTTCGTTTCTCAAGACATCTCTCCATTCATCGCTATCAGGTTTTAGAAACTGTATTGTTTTGCCTTCTGAATAAGCCTGCATGATAGGCAGAAGGGCTTTAGCTTGTTCTCTGTCCATATTCTAATAATCATAAATTGTTACATACACACCATTACATCTAACATCTTCAATAGACATTTCATTTTTGAGGGCTTCTATGTCTATTTTAACAGGCAGTTCCCCATATTTGCCTACTGATTTCTGCAATTCTTCTATCAACTCTACATTCGTCATATTCTAATAATTATAAAGTGTTACATATTCATCATGGCATACAACATCTTTAACAGAATCTTCGCCACATCTATAATCTATGAGTATTGCTGCGTCTATATAAACAGGAAGCACACCACGATTTTCTACTGTTGTCAGTAGTTTTTTTATTAATTCGACGTTTGTCATAATCTTAAAATTCTAAAGGGTTACTAAATGGCATCCAATAAAGCACGCCTGGGATATTCCAACCTTTGTAGTATTTTGCTATGTTAGGGTCTACGATGTGGGCAAAGGAGATTTTGCCTTCATCATCAAGGGCTGATGGGGCTTCAGTAGCATGATAAATTATAACATTTAATATTCCTGCTATATTAAGGGTGAGAGCTATTGTCCAACCTATACTATCATATCGTTTTAAGAATAAACAAATGAGACTTATTAAAAGACCCACAACCATATATAGCATTCCAATAATAAGGATAATTGTCATATTACTCTCCTTTCTTTATATAATATTCAAGTATATCTATCATCTTGTCAAGAAGCATAAGATACATTTCAAAAAAAAGACCTTTAGTCTTTCCTGTAAAAAGGAAAACGAATGGAGAAATCAGAAAGCATATCGGCAGTCCTATGGCAACATTGACTAACACAGGAATCCAAAGCAGGATTACCAGTATTCTGTATAGTATTTTCATGATTCTTTATATTTTTACCCTCTACCTTTTACAGGAGAGGGTGATTAGTTACCGCTGTTACCATGGTTTCAAAAAATCTTCAACATCAATATAGTCAATACCAAAATTCTCAGCACATTTCTTATCTGAGTCAGAGAAGTCTCCAGGCTTCCCACTAGCATCACCTATCATTATCATTGAACTTTTAGAATATTCACCAAAATCTTTTTGAAGCCTTTCTAGCATTCCTGTATTCGGTTTTCTGTACTTATCGCTCTCTTTTATAGAATAGCAGTACAACCCCGTTACGAAAACTTTTGCTTCAATACAAAGCTTTGGGATTCTACTTCCTAGATATGAGCCAACAAATTGAATAATACTTTCAAACTTTGCTTTAAAGTCTCTTTTTGAAATGAATTGTGGTATTCCTCCTTGATTGGTAACGATACCTATCCAAAACAAATTTGGCAGTTTTTCTGCGATTTTATCCAATACTTCTTTTCGGATAATGAAGTCAGTGCAATCTTTGGGGAATGTACTCCCTGATGCCGTTTTGATTAAAGTACCATCCAAATCAATAAATAGCACACTCTTGTCAAACATTATATTCATAACTGTTCTTCTATTTTAAATCCTCCCCCAGCTGTCACCAAAATAATAACGGATTGGAGTCTTTATGAGCCTTTCACTCATTAACGGTCTTCGATGTGTACTAAATGCTTGATGCCTTTTCCACATAAGAGTGCTCTGAGGTGAATTGTCAAACGGTAATTGATATTTTACGGCTACACCTAATGCCAACCAATCTAATTTGAGCACGACTTCTTCATTATTATCTTAATTTCACCAAGGAGAGGATGGTTAGTTACTTCCCCTCTTCCATCAAGTCAATTCTCGTTTCCAGTACTTTCAGGTAGGTTGTCATATAGGAATCCTGTAGGATTAGCAGTACTGCCTGTGGTATACCGCCTTCCTTTTTTACCACTTCGTAAATGCCGTTTCCTAATAAAGCTTCAATTTTCTCTATGCGCTCTTTTAGTTCATCACGCTCTATTTTGAGTCTGTCAAGAACTGTGTCTGAAGGCTTGTATGCCTTCTCAAAGACATCTTTTGGAGACCAGCTTTCGTAGCCATCTTCATAAACCACTTTGTAGCCATCCTTGCGGTTCATTGATCTTGGGACAACACCATCTTTCGGGTAAACTGTTCCATCAATCTGCCATGCAGGTGTGGCACTCACTTCTTTAGTTCCAATATACTTCTTCATGTAACCCTTGTTCTCGCACGCATCCGCGTTGTCCTTGATGAACTGTTCACGCTGGATTGGGTTGGCAATTTCCTTGCCCATTGTCTTGTTGTTCATTGCTGCTTTGTTTTATAGTGAAACATATTTAATCAAATAGACCTTTTTGTTTCTTGGCGGATTCAATCGTTTGCACCCGCTTTATTTCATCGTCAATCTCCCTTTCAATCTTCTTTGACTTATCAAGGATAGACAGACTTCTTGACTTGAAATATTCTTTTTGTAGGCGGCGCATTTCCACCACCTTGTCGAAAAAAAGTCTTGCATTCATATCATTGCATCTTGGATAATCATTGTTACCTATTTCACTCTCGCCTATTACATTACAAGAAAACCTTGTTGTAAAGGTCGATGAATTGCTTGCCGAATTGCGCGGCGCGCGCGGACGATTTGAAGCAAAGCCGAGAACCGACAGCCACAGCCGTAGACGCGATCTCCGTATCCGTGCACACGAACTCCGCAGCACTCTTGTCATACTCGAACCAAGGGATCCACTTGTATTGTTTCCTATCCGAGAAATCGGGTACAAAGCCTTCTTCCTTGTTCCATACTTCGGCAATAGTGAACAACCTGTTAAGGGCAATCAACGCTTCAATGTGCTTGGGGTTGATGCCGGTCACAAGTCTTCTAACATCTTCAAGCTCAACAACGTTTCCAGAAAGAACCTCCTTAATGGTAAAGTCTGTGTTCGGCTTGAAGCCAAGGGCTTTTCTTGCGCTCTCAAAGTCCGTGATTTCTTCATTCACTTCCGTGCATTCAACTTCTTCAAGGGCGAAATCAAACGGCGACAAATAATCGTCATCGTCAACGTCCAAATCTTCGTTGTGGTTGCAAATGTAGTCCATCAAGGTTTCCACAGCTTCGTTGCGTGTATTGTGGATGGCTTGCATTTCACTTTGCTCGCTTCCATCCGCATTTTTGATAATGTATCTTTTCATATTATTCTTACTGTTTCAAGGTTATTGGATGTTCTGGATATTTGTATTTCTTTAGCTCGGCTTCGAGCATCGTGATGCTGTCAATACCGATTTCAATTCTGCCGACAAAGTTGATGAACTTGATAAGGTCGAGGAGTTCAAGAAAGGTGATTTCACATTCGCAGAGATGGAATGCTTTGCCCCAAATGTGTATCTCCCCTGCCTCATTCAGAAATTTAACCTTGAACCCCGCTTCCAGCAATCGGAATATCAAGGTTCGTTCGACACCCATCAGTCCGTATTCGGGAGGAAGCTGGTTGAGTCTGTATGTTATCATAAGGCTTTTATTTTATTCCGTTGATGTGACGCTGGAGCGCCTGGATGATACCGGCAGACTCGTAGAGCTTGTCAGTGAGACGCTTATCCAGTTTATTGTATTTCTCCTTCAGTCTTTCGTTCTCCCCCATTATGCGGTTGAGAGAGACGAGGAGGATGATGTCTGCTACGAAGAGGCAGGCGATGATGAAAATTAGTAGTGTTGTCATTGTTCCTGTAGTTTTTTTCGATGTATTCCTTTTCGATGTATTCTCTTACTTCGTCGCTACTGGCATTGGCGAGCAGCTTTTCCTTGTTCTCGACTATCACCTCTCCGGCTATGTCGTTGAGGACGTCAACATCCGAAGCCTTCTTGGTGAGGATTTCCATTGCAAGGCGGAAATCATGGTCATCGCTGACCGCCCTTGTCCCGTCTTCCGGGACGAGATATGCAAGGAGATCATTCCACGTCCGCTTGATGCCGTGCATGGAAGCGAAGGCATATTCCTTACGTACATCTACACCGTACTGGATTCTCTGCGCTTCGAACTGCATGTCGAAGGTCGTCTCAGCGAGATAGAGGACACCGTAGGCTGCGATGGCATAGGAAATGGCTTCACGTTCAGGCACCTGTAGCCGGGTAAGCACGTTGTATGCTGCGAAGCGGAGCATATTGACGTGCTTCTGCAACCAGTCCTGGTACTTGTCCTGCAGGATGTAGTTCAGCTTCCTCCACGTCCTTGTTTAGGAACATGGAGCGGCGTGTCTTCTCATACAGGTCGTATGCCTTGCTCGCCTTGTTTGCCAGTTGCTTCACCTTCTGCTTGTAGAGAGGTGAGCGTTTCAGCCTATCCATTGCATCAAAGATGGCGAAGCCTGCCTGGTCGTTGACGAGGAACAGGAGGCAGCCTACACTGTCGCAAGCTTTCTGATAGTTGATTCGCTTTGCGATTAGCTCTGTGTGTTGCCTTCTGCGAGTGAAGCGAGCCTGCGACAGTTCGCTGCTTGTGCTGACATTCAGCACTTTTTTCGGCTTACGTATGTCAGCCTTTATGTTGCAGTCCTTATTTTCCATCGAATTTTCCATAAGAGAGTTTTTCTACCTTCTGTGTTAGTTCATAGTTCTGCTTGTTAAGGCGGTCACGTTCGGCTCTCGCCTTGCCGATGTTGACATAGGCAGTGATTAGCGAAAAGACCAGTATGGCAGCAATCCATACGTAAGGGAAGCGGCGGATGCTTGCGTCGATCAGTCTGCCGATTGACGCGATGGTCAGCCAGATGCCCTTTGCGATTAGTTTCAGACCCTTGCGCAATGAGGCAGAGGGAGTGAATGTTATTGTCTGTTCTGTCATAGACATTAAAGTTTTATTGTTTTGTTTCTCACTATAAAGAAGCCTCCGTCGATGCATTTCCGGAATGCTTCTTCATCACCTTCGTCGATGGTAGCGATGCTTTCTCCGTTTACCGTAGTGCCGGTGATGTGAAAGCGTCGCTTTATTTTATCCAGAGCGTTTTGGCTCAGTCTTCTGTGCCAATAGATAACTTTCTGCATCATGAAAGATTCAATATATTATTTTATCGTTTCTCCCCACACCATTGCAGAGTAGAGAACATCAGAGACAAGTCCGGCGGAAACACCGAAGTCGATTGCTATGTCATAGGCCATCCTTTCCGCCCATTCCTTTTCCTTCTTGTATCTTTTCTGTTTTCTGCAAATCGAGTTCTGCATCTTCACATCATACGAAGTGACGAGTCCCCCCCCCCCGATTTGTAGTTTGTAGTTCGTATAATACACCTTCTCCTCCTCCGTGAGGATGTCGAGAAAGTTTCTGTTGTGTTTTCTGTTCATAAATATCTGCTGTTTCGTTCCACTTCGTGCTGCATCCTCTGCACTGCGATATATTCGTCGGACGGCGGAATGTATATCCCTGCCTTTTCGGATGCGAATTTGAGGAACCTGTCGATTGCCGTGGTCATCTCCTCCTTGGTGAGATCCTTGGAAGACCTCATGAAGGTACGTTCGCATCCCAGGATATTGTCAAACCTTGTTCGCTGGAACAGGTCGGGATTGCACACTGCCTTGAAATACACCTCCTTGACCTCCTGCATCGGCAGTCCGATCTGCAATGCGAAATAAGCCATGGCGCAATGCAGATATGCGTTCTGCGCCAACGTGCGCTGCTTCTTCTCCGTAAGTTCCACCCGGAAAGTGTTTCCCCCAGGGGAAGATTTCCCCATGAGGTACTCCACTCTGGCGGTGAACTGTTCACGTTCAAGACAGTCTGACAAGTCGTATACCATACTTTTCGGCTATTCGTATCACCATGTCCGCCGTCTCGTCAAAATGGCAGGTCGTCGTCTCCGCTCTGCGGTGGCTGCTGCGTTACTGCCGGAGCCGCCGGAGCTTCTGGGAACGCCGTCTGCTGTGGTACCGGTTGTTGTGTCTGTCCTGCTCCGGGACGTTCCACCTTCCATGCCTTTATGGAATTGAACCATTTGCCGTTCCATTCATGTGCATCCACATCGAAATACACCTTCAGTTCCTCCCCCTGCCGGATGTTCATCTGCGCTATGCGGTCAGGGCCGTAGACCTCGAACACCATTTTCTTCGGGTACATACCATCAGTTTCAAGCACATAAGAGGCGACCTGCCACTGTGTGCCGGTTGCGGAAACGCCGGAGCGAGTCTCCAGCACCGCGATGATTTTTCCTTGTATATCCATTTTTTCAAGTTTTTATTTTTTAAGTTTAATTCTCAGGGATGCCGCGATTGTGCTTTCCTTGGCATACTTGTCGTAGAGGTCAGGGTCATCCTCCTTCAACTTGGCCGAATCGAATTTCTTCCCCGTTGTAGGAGGAACGTAAGTGAAAGAGCCTGCCGCCGTCTTGTAAGACTTGGCGTTGTTCTGCCGCATGAGCGCCAGGATCTTGTCCTTCACGGCAGTCTGCCGTTCCTGCAATCCTCCGATCTTCCGCGAGAGCTCCACGAACTCCTGTTCAAGAGCGTAGAAGCCGCCCGGTATTTCAGGAGTGTAGGAATAAGACAGGTCCTCGTTAAGGTCGGCACGGATGAGTTCATCGAGCACTCCGTCGCTTACCCTGCCCAGTTCCACATACCTGCCCTTGTCGCCTCTTAGCCACATGCAGGCTATGGACTTGACCTTTAGTCCGCGGTTCACCATCTCGAAGAAGCGGGCATAGATTGAGAGCTGCAGCGCCACACTCTCGTAGTAGAGCTGCGAGGTGGTCTTGTAGTCAACCAACACAATCCCTCCGTCGGAGTCCGCATACACCCCGTCGATTGCCGAAGCGTAGTCCTTAAAGTCGGTGACGATGTATTCAGAAGCCAGACATCTGAGTCCGTTGGTCTTTACCATTCCGACGTAAGACCTCAGTTCCGGCGTCCAGTCGTCGGCAGGGAACATCGAGTCGTCTCCGTCGAAGATGCCGTTGAACATTTCAATCGACGCATGTACCACCGACCCCCTCTGAGCCGCAGCGTCAAGCACAGCCTGCGGAATGTTGTCGTAAGTGGAAGGGAACGCTCTTTTTATGAGTGTAGACGTAACACCCGACAACTCTTTCCCCCCGAGGAAATAACGGTGTTGCGACTGGTCAAAAACCACCCCGGAGTCAGCCAGAGAGATGTTACCTTCCGTAGGATTTTCCTTTTCCATTATATCATTTGTTTACAACGTGTTATGAGAATATGCTAAAGTTTTCATCCGATTTTCAGTTCCTTCTTTTTCTGGGTGCACAATCCCATGAAAGTAGGGTCCTTCTGCAATGGTGCGAAAGTGACGTAAATCCATTTCAGCTGTTCCTTTGTGGTTGCCTTTGCAAGGAACTCCTGTGCCTGGAAGATGTCGTTTGGGTTTATGCTGTTTCCGTTCTTCGCCGGCTGTTTCTGTGGAGTCTGCTGCGATGGCTGCACCTGGCCCATTGCCAGCTGCTCGTTCATGTTGTATTTAGTGGAAGAGTCCACTATCTGTGCCCCTTTGGAGTAGTAGACGTCAGCACCTACGCCAAGCGCCTTCATCGCCACCGAGAGAGCGTCGGTGAGCGCCATCTTGTAAGCCTCGTCGTTGACATAGACACCGTTACGCTCCGAGCTGACCACGGCGGAACCTCCAGTTCCCGGTATCGGATCAGACCAGTGGCCTTCAACCATGACGAAGAGATTGATGTTACAGAACACCTTTGTCTCGTTTCCGTAGGTTTCAGCCCATTGCTTCACGATTTCGTATTTCCATCCGAAGCCGCAGGTCCCGAACGCTTCAGTCATCATCTGTATTCTCCACATCGGGTTGATGTCACTCATGCCTTTCAGACGTCCTGCCTGTATATTCTTCAGCGCCTCCTGCGGCACTTTGCGGAGTCTGTTGTAAAGTTCCATTGCGGCTGTTTTATTCTTCTGTTCCTGCTGCGCCGCCAGTTCAGCCTGTTCTGTCTGTTTTTTAGTTGCCATTGTTTCTCTTCTCCAATATTCTGTTGATCATGTTCCTCGCATCGGGAGAAGACACCGCTTTTGCCAGGTCAAGTACTTGGCAGAGCTCACCGTCTTCCATTTTGAGGATTATCTGTATTATGTTCCTTTCACGCTGCGTCATATCAGAGGACCGTGACGATTTTTTGGTTTTCAATTATCGCTTCGACCGAGAAGTCAACCTGCGTCTCCCTCATTGCCTCGTCGAAGTTCGTCTGTGCGTTTCTCGTGGAAGTTCCCATGACGAGGAAACACATCGTCTGTTTCCTGTCCTTTCCTGTGCGTTCGTCGGGTGCGACAATGTTTATCTTAACCTTGTAGTATTTCATGTCTTCGTCACTCTGCACGGAGAATATCTCCGAGAACTGCGCCCTGCTGATGTCGGCCATCTCGACGTCGTGGAACCCGTCCATTTCTCCGAGGACCTTTGCTTCGGCCTCTGCGAAGCTCTGTGCGTCGATTACATAAGGCTCTTTTACTTTCTTTGCTTCCACGTTCTCGTATGCCACTGTGCAGACGAAGAAGGTTCCTGTCTTTCTTGTGATTTTTTCCATTTTGTCTTGTTTTTAAAAGTTCATTCGTATCTCCACTCCCATTTCGGGCACTTCTCGCCGCATTTCTCGTCAGGGGTGGGACAATTGCCCACATTGTGCGGTTCATCGCGCCACAGACAATCGCAGCAGCCTCTACGGCGATATTTCATAGCAAGTCCTCCTTGTATGCCCACTTCCAGGCGTTGATGTTCTTGATTTTGGCGTTCCAGGGCTCCACTCCGTTGAATGTCGCGTGTACGAAGCGCCGTCTTACCTTCGTGACAATCACGATGCCCTTTTCCGGATGTTCCGGCAGCTCATCGGCAGGATGCCAAGCCGCCTTTGCCCTTCCTTCAGCCCCTTTCATGTATGCGAGCACTGCGCATTGCCTTGCGGTGCGCTGCCCGTCGTCTATCCTGTCGGCGAAAGCCTCCGCCATTTCCCTTGTCTTGTCTTCCATGTCAGTCAGTGGTTTTACATTCGTCTTTCATTTTTTTTCGTTCGCGATATTCCCGATAGCTCACGGCGTTGAGACTGTCCCTGCGCATCTTCTCGTCGAGCGCCTTCTGTTCCTTCTCGTGGAAGGCGTCGTTGCGTTCGTACAGGAACTCCCGGAGAGAGCGCATTATCGCCATTGGGTCTACCGTGCCGTAGAGCTTCTCGTATCTGCCGGTCTTGAACCGGTGGCAGAAGAGCATTATCTCCGCCATGTTGAGGAAATACTTGTCAGAGATTATGAGCTGCACCAGCTCACGCAGCTGCATATCGTTTATCTTGTCTCTCGCTCCGCTGAACTCCGAGAGGTTTACCAACTGTGCCGTGAGCCATCCTCTTGTGAGCCCTTCTCCGTAGAGCCGTGTCACCTGTGCGAGTGTGGGTGCGTTGGAGAAATGGCATCTAAAAGGGTTCGATGCTATCTGTGCCTGGCGTGTCACGTGGAAAGTCGCCAGAAGTTCCGAGCCTGTTGGCCAGCGCCCGAGGATCGCTTGCAGCGTCTTCGAGACCTTCTCTGATGATTTCGGCGTAACCTTCAAGACGCCGTTGTCTTTCCGCCTCCCGCTGTTCGTCACGGCAGGCATATCCGTTGTTCTGTCCTGTTGCATAGCTTTGCTGTTTATTGTTGTCATATTTCCCCTCAAGTATATCCACGAAGCGGTTCTCCTGGAATATCCAGTTGAAGTCAGCCACCCAGTTGCAGTTGTTGTGTCCGTTGAGGAAGTCGGAAGCCGCCGCCTTGTCGATGGCGGTCTGGATGCTCTGTTTCCCGTGCATACGCGCGCGCGCCGAAACTGCCCTTTTTCTGACGTCGGTCATTGTCTTTACGGGACGTATGGCCTGTCCTTTCATCTTGGAGTTGAAATAGAGCCGGAGCATGTCGAAGTCGATGTCTTCTTTGCTTGGTTTCTTCTCGTTTTCTTCCGAAAAAAGAACTTCTTTTTTACCAACATTTATGTTGGTTTTTTCTTGAATTATATTATCTACAGATAAGTCTTGTATATTATCCTGTATATTATTATTATCATCCTGGATAGTATAATTCCCATTATCTATATTTACATCTTTAATAAATATATTATTATTATTGTGTGATTCTTTTTCTTTGAACCTATTTTCAGAATTAGGTTTTTCAGAACCTATTTTTGAAATTAGGTTTTTTGTATGTTTTCTGCCGTTTTCCGCCGATGTATATTTCCTTCTGTCTTCGGTTTTTGCGTCCATTGTGAGAGCCGTAAAAACGATGTCTGAAAGAGGGTCTGAAAACGTTATATCTTGCTGACCTTCAAGGAATTGCGTTATTGCAAGAAGTATATCTCCGAGGTGTTCTTCAGGTACTTTCCTCAAGAGGCTTGCGTGTTGGGATGTCAGGGTTATTTTTCTCATATGCTAATTTAGCATTTTAGGTTCTGAAAAACCTAATATCCTAATTTAGGTTATTAGCTTTTTTCCAAAAAAAAAGATTTTTCATCCGTTGTGCGAAGGACTGCTGTTCTGGAGTTTTTTTCATGTCTTCTGCAGCCTGTTTTTCCGCTTCCCTGTGTTGTATCTTTTCAAGGAACTGGACTTTCTTTTTCAGCTTTGAGTTCTCGCTTTGGAAATCCCTGCGGCATCTCTCTGCGAGATCCCTTTCATTCTGGAGTTGGATGTTCTCCTTTCTGAGCTCCTGTACGAGGCTTCTGAGTTGGTCGTATGACTGTATGATGGGTAGCATCTGCCTCTCGAAAGGGATGTCATTGTTGTTCTTGAATTTCTTCATGTGATGCGGTTTTAAGAAAGCAAGCCGTCCGGCCCTACACGGCTTGCTATTCGGCTGCCATGTGGATGCACCGGAGGCTTGCGGGTATATATACTATGAGTTCAGTTGCATTCTATCAGTACAACTGTATGCTGTCCGCGATTCAGAACAGCGTGGGTTGCGCTTGCTCCAACTTGATGCGCTTGCAAGCCTTGTCGTAATACTCCTTGTTGAGCTCGAAGCCGATGA